>Ga0129307_1003444_pt1 | contig 10012 bp, 8 predicted proteins | sample P1105metagenome_FD_94437 | JGI IMG/M metagenome (GOLD analysis project Ga0129307, IMG submission 94437) | Capybara group fecal microbial communities from Wisconsin, USA - P1105 metagenome | ecosystem: Host-associated > Mammals > Digestive system > Large intestine > Fecal | place: USA: Wisconsin... | reverse complement strand
TGCTTTTTAGCCCCTCTGCTCCGCTTTTTATTGCGGAGTTGAGGGGCTTATGCTATAATCAACGTGCTGATATGTTTGACAAATCAGCAACCTCCCTTGATTTCGTAGTGCGGTTGGCAGACCCGCGCTATCCTATCATGGGAGGTCTTTTATTGCTATAAGCTTTTTATGACCACCAGCCAAGCTGGTGGTTGCTTGTCTCTAAAGAGCCAAAACGAAAACGAAGGACGCGGGCAATCGCCCGCGTCCTTCGTTTCATGTCCGGCGGTTGACGGAAGGGTGGGATCAGCGAACCGTCATGGCAAGCTCGATCTCGTCCCCGTCCTCGGCTCCGGTTGCCGAAAAGCCCTTGCGCTCGTACAGCCTTTTCGCCGCGAGGTTGCTCTTGTTGCAGGTCAGCGCGACCCGGTCCGAATCGCCGAAGGGCTTCGTCCGGATATAGTCGAGCACCCGGTCCAAGGCCTCGCCGCCGAAGCCGCGCCCCTGCGCGGCTCTGTCGATCATCATGTGCCAGATATCGTACTCCGGGATATCGTAATCGTAGATCACCATGACATAGCCGATCATTTTCCCGTCCGCGTAGACGCCGAACGGCTGGCACTGGTCGCGGTAGACATACGCCTGCGCAAGGCTCCGGATCGGATGGGACACGAACTCCTCCTGTCCCGGCGCCAGCTCCAGATGAAAAGCGTCGATGAAGTTTTCTTCGGTGATCTTTCTGAGTTCTACCATTGTTTCCTCCGTTTGTTCCGAATCCTCTTGTATTTCCTGTTATTTTACTATTTTATGACAGCGAAGTCAAGTTTGGGTGAAAGAACGAGGAGGTTGGCGCGCCTCTTGCATTTTTTGCTGCTTTACGGTAGAGTTACGGCATAGCTCATTTTGTCTGTCGGAAGGAAACCGGAGAAAACCATGGAAAGCCTGCTGATCTGTCTCAACGCCATCGTGCCGATCTTCTTCACCATCGCCGTCGGCTATCTGGCCAAGCGCGGCGGGATCATCCGCGAGTCGGAGGTTCCGCGCATTAACGCGATCACCTTCAAGGTCTTCATGCCCGTCATGTGCTTCTACAATGTGTATCACTCGGACCTGTCCTCGTCGGTGCGGCCCAAGCTGTTTATCTTCACGTTCTTCGCCGTCCTGCTCGTTTTCGGCGCGTCGCTGCTGTACGCCGTCACCTGCGTCAGCGACCGTTCCCGCCGCAGCGTGGTGGTGCAGGGCCTGTACCGCTCCAACTTTCTGATCGTCGGCGTGTCGTTCGTCACGGGTCTGGTAGGCGAGGACAAGCTGGGCGCGACCGCCGTGATGGGCGCGCTGATCGCGCCGATGTACAACGTGCTGGCGGTCATCCTGCTGGAATCCTACAACGGGGAACGGACGAACGCGAAAAAGCTCGCGCTCGACATCGCCAAAAACCCGCTGATCCTGGGCAGCCTCGCGGGACTTCTGCTGCTCGTCCTCGGGATCACGCTGCCCTCCCCGCTGGAGATCGCGGTGCGGGATATGTCGCGCGTATCCAACCCGCTGCTGCTGTTCCTGCTGGGCGCGTTCTTCCACTTCGGCGACGCGAAGGAACACTGGCGCGAGCTGGTCGCCGTCACCGTGGGGCGCCTGATCGTCATTCCCGCCGTCACGATCTCCGCCGGGATCGCGCTTGGTTTCCGCGGCTCCGATCTCGCCACGCTCATCGCCATCTTCGCCGCCTCCACCGCCGTCGCCTCGTTCACAATGGCGGAGCAGATGGGCGGCGACGCGAAGCTGGCGGGCAACATCGTCGTTGTGACGAGCGCCTGCGCGGCTGTCACGCTCTTTGGCTGGAGTCTGCTGCTCAAGCTCACGGGGCTGCTGTAGCTTCCGAACAAAAAGAGATCTCCCCGCAAGCCGAGGCTTGCGGGGAGATTTTTTACATGATTGCCGGATCGTGTCTGAGGCTTAGCGGCCGAACTGGCAGTCGTTGTTGCCGGAGACGGTGATCCACATCTCAAGCATATTGATGGGGTCGTTGAAGTCGGCGATCCAACCCTCGCGGGCGAAGTCGAAGTTGCCGTTCTTGCGCTCCTGCAGGAAGACGTTCCAATCCTGCTGCTGGATGGTCAACTCGATGCCGACGGCGGCCAGATCCTGCTGGATGGACTCAGCGATGGCGATGTGGCCGGAGCTGGTGTTGGTCAGATACTCGAGCTGGATCGGGGTCTCGGCGCTGAGCTTGCCGTCGTCGCCAAACTTGTAGCCGGCAGCCTTGAGCAGGGTGCGGGCGCGCTCGACGGTGTTCTCATAGTCGTTGGTGATGGCATAGGCATCAAAGTAACCGTCCTCGGCGGTCGCCTTGAACACGCCTCCGTTGCCGTCCGCCATGCCCAAGGGGATAAAGGCGTTCGCGGCAACCTGGCCGGTCTGGCCGATGTTCTCGCAGATGTAGTCACGGTCGATCAGGATGGTGAACGCCTCGCGCATGCAGGCGGACTCCTCCGGGGTCTTGCCCTCGAAGACCTTACTCTTGCAGTTGAACGCGGCGTAGTAGGTGCCGAGCTCGTCAACGATATGGAACTCGGGGTTGTCGAGCAGGGACGCGACCTCGTCGGTCGGGACGGAGTCGGCGAAGTCGAGGTCGCCGGCGTTGTAAGCGCCATAGATCGCGGTGTCGTCAGCGGAAAGCATGAACTCGAGCTTCTCGACGGTGACCTTGTCAGCGTCGAACCAGTACGGGTTCTTCTCATAGGTCATGGAGACGTCGTGGTTCCAGCCGGTGCAGACGTACGCGCCGTTGGAGACGAAGCCGGCCTCCTGGCACCAGCCGCCGGGGCTGGTCTGCCAATCGGCATAGGACTCGACCGCGGACTGCTTGACGGGATAGAAGGTCGGGAACGCCATCAGGTCTTCCATGTAGGCGCAGGGCGCGTTGAGCTCGAAGACGAAGGTCTTGGCGTCGGGCGCAGAGACGGCGAGCTCATTGGGGAAGCCCTTGAAGTTGTCGAACATATAGGCGTAGTCGGCGGCGGTCTCGTCGGCGGCGGCGCGCTTCCAGGAGTAGACGAAGTCGGCGGCGGTCAGGTCGCTGCCGTCGGACCACTTGAGACCGTCCTTGAGGGTGACGGTGTAGACCGTGCCGTCGTCGCTGGTGGTGTAGCTCTCAGCGCAGGCGGGAATGGTCTTGCCCTCGGAGTCGTAGGTGTAAAGACCGGAGAAGCTGTTCGCCGCGAGGCAGGCGCCGTCGACGGAGCTGTTGAGCGCGGGGTCGAGGAAGTCAGGCTCGCTGGCGAGGTTGAGGCGCAGGGTGTCGGCGCCGTTGGACATCGTGCTGTACATGAAGAACTTGGTGGCGTAGGGGTTGGAATACACGCCGCTGACATAGTCCTTCATCAGGTAGATGTCGTTGTAGTAGTAGTAGATGGGGATGACGCAGTTGGTGGCCATGAGGATATCCTCGGCCTGGTGCATGAGATCCGCGCGCTTGGCGAAGTCGGTCTCGGCCTTGATCTGGGCGATCAGGGCGTCGTACTCGCCCCACTTGGTCAGCGGGTCGAGGAACGCGTCGCTGACCAGATCAGCGGCGTTGGGGACTTCCTCAACGGCCTCGGCCGGGGCGGTGGTCGTCGTCTCCGCGGGAGCGGGAGCGGGCTCGGCAGTCTTGCTGCCGCCGCAGGCGACGAGTGCGAAGATCATGACCAGAGCAAGAGACATGGCAAGAAACTTCTTCATTCTGAATACCTCCAGTAAAATATTTATAGCAACCCTTTCGGGAAACTACCGTGTTATTTGACCCAGCAGGCAACCTCGTGGCCGCCGCCGCGGTCGGTCAGGGGCGGGCACTCCTGCGCGCACTGCTCGGTGGCGTAGCGGCAACGGGTGCGGAACGGGCAGCCCGACGGACGGTGCAGCGGGCTGGGCACGTCGCCCTCAAGGATGATGCGCTTGCGCGCGCGGGTCACGTCCGGGTCGGGGATGGGCACGGCGGAGAGCAGCGACTCGGTGTAGGGGTGCTGCGGATGCTCGTTCAGCTCGTCCGCGTCGGCGATCTCGACGATCTTGCCGAGGTACATGACCGCGATGCGCTTGGAGATGTGGTGCACGACCAGCAGGTCGTGGGCGATGAACAGATACGCCACGCCCAGCTTCTCCTGCAGCTCCTCGAACATATTGATGACCTGCGCCTGAATGGACACGTCCAGCGCGGACACCGGCTCGTCGCAGACGATGAACTGCGGATCGACCGCGAGCGCGCGGGCAATGCCGATGCGCTGGCGCTGTCCGCCGGAGAACTCATGCGCATAGCGGCGGGCGTGCTCGGCGTTGAGGCCGACATAGCTCATCAGCTCCAGCACCTTCTCGCGCCGCTCCTTGCGGTTGGCGCAAAGATGGTGCACGTCCAGCGGCTCGCCGATGATATCCTCCACCGTCATGCGCGGGTCGAGGGACGAATAGGGGTCCTGGAACACCATCTGCATCTTCTTGCGCATATGGGTGATGTTCTTCGCCGTCACCGGCTCGCCGTCAAAGATGACCTCGCCCGCCGTCGGCTCGTAGAGGCGCAGGATGGAACGTCCCGCCGTGGTCTTGCCGCAGCCGGACTCGCCCACGAGTCCGAGCGTCTCGCCCCTGCCGACGGTGAGGGAGATGTCGTCCACCGCCTTAAGGGGGATCGTTTTGCCGAAGCCGACCTTGACCGGGAAATACTGCTTCAGGTTTTTGACTTCCAACAGCGTCGAACTCATTTCGCTTGCACCTCCTCATAGGCGTCCCTGACGTTGATCCAGCAGGCGGCCTTGTGTTCGTCGTTGATGACCAGCTCCTGCGGCACCTGCGTCAGGCAGATCTTCATCGCCGAACCGCAGCGGGGGCAGAAGGCGCAGCCCTTGGGCAGGTTGAGCATATTGATGGGCGTGCCGGAGATCGGGACAAGCTTCTTCTTCATGTTGTTGACGTTGGGAATGGAGCGAAGAAGACCCTTGGTGTACTCGTGCTTGGGGTTGTAGAAGATCTCGCGCGCGGTGCCGCGCTCGCAGATGCGGCCGCCGTACATGACCACGATGTTGTCGCACATATCCGCGATGACGCCGAGGTCGTGGGTGACGAGGATGACCGCCATGCCCATCTTCTTCTGGAGCGACTGGATCAGCTCGAGGATCTGCGCCTGGATGGTCACGTCCAGCGCGGTGGTCGGCTCGTCGGCGATGAGGATGTCCGGCTCGCAGGCGAGCGCCATGGCGATCATGATGCGCTGGCGCATACCGCCGGAGAGCTCGAACGGATACTGCTTCATGCGCTTCTCCGCCTCGTTGATGCCCACCAGCTCGATCAGCTCCTTGACGCGCGCGTCGGCTTCCGCGCCGCGGCGCTCGGTGTGCAGGACGACAGCCTCCCGCATCTGGTTTCCGATGGTGAACACGGGGTTGAGGCTGGTCATGGGGTCCTGGAAGATGATGGAGCAGTTCTTGCCACGGAAGCTCTGCATCTGCTTTTCGCTCCAGGTGGACAGATCCTGTCCCTTGTAGAGGATCCTGCCGCCGACGACCCTTCCGGTGTCGGCAAGGATCTGCATGATGGAGTACGCGGTCACGGACTTGCCGGAGCCGGACTCGCCCACGATGCCGAGGATCTCGCCGCGGTCGAGGTCAAAGCTGACGCCGTTGACCGCCTGCACCTCGCCGGCGTCGGTGAAGAAGGAGGTGTGCAGATCCTGCACGCTCAGTAAAATATCACTCATGTCGCTCACCTCTTCAGCTTCGGGTCGAATGCGTCACGCAGGCCGTCGCCGAGCAGGTTGAGGCTCAGAACGATCAGGCAGATGATGATCGCCGGGAAGACCAGCTTGTACGGGTAGCTCTGCAGGCCCTCGCGCGCGGCGTTCGCCAGCGAGCCGAGGGACGGCATGGGCGCCTTGACGCCGATGCCGATGAAGCTCAGAAAGCTCTCGGTGAAGATGGCGGACGGGATCTGCAGCGCCGTGGAAATGATGATGACGGACAGGCAGTTGGGCAGGATGTGCCTGCGGATGATGCGCCCCGGCTTCGCGCCGATGGAGCGCGCGGCGAGAACGTATTCGTTCTCCTTGATGGAGAGGATCTGGCCGCGGATCAGGCGCGCCATGCCCACCCAGTACAGCAGGCCGAACACGATGAACAGGCTCACCATGCTCGTGCCCATGCGGTCGAGCAGGCTGCCCGGCGGGAAGTTGAGCCGCTCGTCCAGCACGACCTTGAGCAGAATGATCATCAGCATATCGGGCAGAGAGTATATGATGTCCACGATGCGCATCATGATCAGGTCTGTTCGCCCGCCCATGTAGCCCGATATGCTGCCGTACAGCATACCGATGATCAGCACGATGATCGAGGCAAAAAAGCCGATGAACAGGGAGATGCGCGTGCCGTAGACGACGCGGATGAAGTAGTCGCGGCACTGCTCATCGGTGCCGAAGATGTGCGGGAAGCGCTCGCCGCCCTGGTCGATGTAGCGCTGCTCCATCTCGCTGTAGGTAAACGGGGCGAGGTTCTTTGCGCCCTTGTCGCGCTTGCCGTTGACGGAGAGGATCTCCTCGTAGCGGTAGGGCACGACCATCGGCGCGACAATGATGGTGATAAGGATGACCGCAAGCAGGACAAGGCTGCCAACCGCCAGCGGGTTTTTGAACAGCTTGCGCATACCGTCCTTGAAGAAGGTGGTGCTCTCGCTCATGACGTCCTGCTGGCGCTTTTCGTCCTCGGTGGCGGGAACAAAGGCCTCGTCGGAGAAGCGGCTCAGGTCGAGCTGCGCGCTGAGGATGTTTTTCTTCGGGATATCGTTCAAGTTCCTCTGCCTCCCTTCCTCAATCCAGCTTGATCCGCGGATCGACCGCCTTGTACAGCAGGTCGCAGATCAGGTTTGCGATGACCATCAGCGTCGCCAGGAAGATCGTGGTCGCCATGATCATGGTATAGTCGCGGTTGTTGATGGCGCTGACAAACTTGCTGCCGAGGCCGCCGATGGTGAAGATGGTCTCAATGACCATCGAGCCGGTGATGATGTAGGCGATCTGCGGGCCGGCATAGGTGATGACCGGAATGAGCGAGTTGCGCAGGGCGTGCTTGAAGATCATCTTGAACTTGGACACGCCCTTGGCGCGCGCCGTGCGGATGTAGTCCTGGCTCAGCGCGTCGAGCATACTGGTCTTGGACAGGCGCGTGATGTACGCCATCGGATACGCCGACAGCGCGATGATGGGCAGCAGATAGTTCTGGCTGTTTGCGCTCCAGACCTGGATCCACTGCAGCTTGATGCAGAACACCAGCAGCAGCAGCGTCGCGAGGATGAAGCTCGGCACCGCGGTGAACAGCGTGGAAAAGAACACGATCAGCCGGTCGGGCAGCTTGTTGCGCATGAGCGCGGCGGTGCTGCCGAAGACGGTGCCGAAGAACAGCGCCACGATCATCGCCGAGATGCCGAGGCGCGCGGAGATCGGGAAGGACTCTCCGATGATCGCGCCGATCTCGCGCCCGTTCTTCAGGGACACGCCGAAGTCGCCGTGCAGCAGGTTCTTCAGATACAGCAAGAACTGCTCAACAAGCGGCTTGTCCAGATTGTAGCGTGCGTTGAGCGCGGCGATGGTCGCCTCGCTGAGCGCCTTCTCCTTGTTGAACGGGCCGCCCGGAACCGCGTGCATCAAAAAAAACGTGATCGCGCAGATGATGAACACCGTCACGACGGCGAGCAAAACTCGTTTGATAATGTACTTTGCCACGATGATACTCCCTTCCCGATTGTCAACCGATTTCACAAAAGAGACAGTTTACACCATATGCGTGGAAAAAGCAATGACATATTCTCAAAATCCGTCATTTTCATAAAATATAGATTCTTTTCTGTCACGGAACGTCACAGGGCGGCGCAGCCGGTCCCCCGGCTGCGCCGCCCTGCGCGGATCTTCTCCCGTTTTTATAATGCGACGCCTTTCTCGCGCAGCCTCTGACGCAGGACCGCCGCGTCGCCGTGGTAGACGACGCCGTCCAGCCCAATGCGCTGCGCCGCCTCGACGTTGACGGGGCTGTCGTCGATGAACAGGCACTCCCGCCGGTCGAGGCCAAAGCGTTTGAGCCCGGTCTCGTAGAACGCCGCGTCCGGCTTGAGCAGGCCGTACCACGCCGAAACCATCAGCCGGTCGCCGAACCAGCGCGACACCGGCAGGTCGGGCCAGTACTCCGCGTGCCGCCGTCCGGCGTTGGAGAACAGGTACAGCCCGTAGCCCTTCTCGCTCAGCTCGCGCACGACGTCGGGCGCGCCGTCCAATTGCAGGCGCGGCTTGTCCCAGCCGTCGAACACCGTCCGCGCCGCGCCGCGCAGCCGCTCGGGGATGCGCGCGCACATGGCGGCGAACGCCTCCTCCTCGCTCATGCTGCCGCGGTCGAGCGCGACCCACTCCGCGCTGTGGAAGATCTCGTTGCGCAGGATCGCGCTGTCAGCTTCGTCCAGCCCCACGCGGGCGACAAACTTGTCCGGGGCAAAGTCCAGCAGGACGCCGCCCATATCAAAAATCACATTCTTTATCATGTCTTCGTCGGCGTCTCCTTTTTCTCCGCGGATCTTCCGGTCAGCTTTGCGAAGCGAGCGCGCCATTTTATGCGCGCTTCCAGCCGCTCGCTCAGGTCGCGCGCGCCCACGCCGTACACAAGGTACAAGATCGCGCCGGAGACGAGCATGATGAACACCGTGGACGCGCAGCGGCGGCCCGAGGCGTTGACGTTGTAGCCGTAGAGCCCCTCCTCGCGCGTCATGCTCTGGATGACCATGGCGTAGGTCGTGCCGTAGGTGCTGGCGAAGGTCGCGCCCATGTCGTATTCGGTGAACAGGGCGTTGAAGTTCAGCGCGAACACCGCCAGAACGCTCGGCAGGATGATGGGCAGCTTGACCTTGAGGAAGGTGCGCACGCCGCTTGCGCCGAGGTTGCGCGCCGCGTCCTCCAGCTCCTCGTCGATGGCGTAGAACGACGCCTTGATCATGCGCAGCGAGAACGGCAGCTTCGTCACCGTGTAGGCGATGACGATGAGGATGCGCACCATGTCGCCGTAGTAGAGGTTCTTCCCGAAGACGTACCAGATCCCCTCGCTGTTGAAGAACACGCGATAGGAGTAGCAGATCAGGATCGTCGGCAGCAGCCACGGGAACAGCAGCGCGTACTCCAGCACCGTGCCGGTGCCCTTGTGCTTAAAGATGTAGTTGCAGGCGACGACGACGATGACGCAGGCGATCGCCGCCGCGACGACCGAGAGGACGAAGCTGGTCTGGATACCGCCGAGCGTCGCCTCGTTGGAGAACACGCCGGAGACCGAGCCCTCGCGCACCTTGTAGGTGCCGCGCGAGGTCAGATAGGAGTAGTCCGCCTTGCCGAAGTAGTTGAGCAGCGTCCACTGCGAGAGGTCGAGCCTGCGCATACGCACGGCGCTGTAGGTCTGGAACGAGAAGACGACGATCATCACCACCGGCGTCATGTAGATGATGAACAGGACGTAGGCGTAGATGTGCGCCAGCACGTTCCAAACGGGGTTGGTGATCTTCTGTTTTTGCAGCTTCGCCTTCGTCTTGGACACAGAGAGATAATGTCCCTTGCGCTCATAGGACGAAAGCACCGTCAGCAGCACGATGGTGAAGCAGGCGAGGATGATGCTCAGCAATGCCGCGCGCGCCTGCGGGAACGCCTCGTCCGCCACAGAGGAGCCGGCGAGGCGCACGATCTCCGGGTTGATGGAGTCGTAACCCAGCAGCGTCGGCGCGGACATGGCGCACAGGCCCGTGATGAAGGTCATGACCGTCAGCGAAAACAGCGTCGGCAGCAGCGTCGGGAACACGACCTGGAAGAGCACCTTGAAGGGCCTCGCGCCCATATTGCGCGCCGCCTCAACGGTGTTGTAGTCGATGCCGCGGATGGCGTTGCGCAGGAACAGCATGTGGTTCGAGGTGCAGGCGAAGGTCATCGTGAACAGCACCGCCTTGAAGCCGGAGAACCACGTCGGGTTGAAATCGGGGTTGACCTCCTGGATCG
>Ga0129307_1003442_pt1 | contig 10013 bp, 4 predicted proteins | sample P1105metagenome_FD_94437 | JGI IMG/M metagenome (GOLD analysis project Ga0129307, IMG submission 94437) | Capybara group fecal microbial communities from Wisconsin, USA - P1105 metagenome | ecosystem: Host-associated > Mammals > Digestive system > Large intestine > Fecal | place: USA: Wisconsin... | reverse complement strand
CCCTGCTAAAGGTAGCCATACTATCACGCTGAACTACAACGCCACCAACAACACCATCAGCTGCCCGCCCATATCTGACCTGGCCACGGGCGGCAGCCTCATTGGCTTGGTATATTCTGACGGCGAATGGTCTGGCTATGGCGACTGGGCCTTCAATTACAAACTTATGAAGGATGAGCCTGTCACTGCACCGGAAAATCTTGAAACCACTATGTATTCCGTCTCTGCAAAGGGTTACGATGGTGGTATCGCCAACGTGGGCTTTGACGGCAACGACATTTACATCCAAGGCATTTACAACGGCATGCCCGAAGGATGGGTGAAAGGCACCATCGAAGGCAACAAGGCCATCTTCAAGAGCGGTCAGTACATAGGTCCCGACTACAGCACCAACTACCACCAATATCTTGTCTCCTGCACATCCGAGGAAGTATGGGATCCCGATTATGAGGAATTTTACACCGAATACAGTCTGGCCGAAGGCGACATCGTGTTCGACTATGACCCGGAAACAAAGACACTGAGCAACAGCACCCCGTTCTTGGTAAACGCCGGCACCACCAACGTGTATTATGCTGCTACATACGATAAAGCCACCATCAAACCTTTCGTAGAGGTGGCCGCCACCCCTGCCACTCCCACGGATTTCTTTGTTTCAGATCCCGATGTGGCTTACTACCTCTATGGCTACGGCTGGGGAACAATGGAATTTGAGCTCCCCTGCAGCGATGTCGATGGCAATTACATTCTTCCGGAAAAGCTTTCATACGTCTTTTACACCCGCGTGAACGGCGAAGAGAAAGAGTTGACCCTCAGTGCCGATGACTACGTCAACCTTGACGAAGACATGACAGAGATTCCATACGATTTCTCTGACAACTGGGACATCGCAGCCCAGGGCAGCACTCACTACACCTATTATTATGTCATAGGTCCAGAAGCCTTCGGTGTGCAAGCCATCTACCGCGGTGCAGGCGAGGAGCGTCGCTCCGAAATTGCGTGGTATGAAATGGACGGCCTTGGCTCCGAGGTGCAGCCTGCCGCTGCAACTCCCGCCTATCCCGACATCGACCCGAGCGACGTGGGGTCCAGCATCAACTACGGCTTCTACACTGGCGACGAGGGTGTCTTTGTCTTCGGTGAAAAGCGCCCCGAGACCTACGACGTGGCCGTGAAGTTCTCCGACCCAGCCTTGGTAGGCACCTACATCGAGAGCATCACCATCCCGATGACCGAAGTGCAGGGCGTGAGCGGCATCTCCGCTTGGATTTCCAGTCAACTGCGCATTGAGGACGGCAAGAACGTTCCCGATTTGGCCAGCGTAAATGTCACACCCGAAGAGGCCGGCTTCATCACCGTGAAGTTGGACAAGCCCTACATCATCCCCGAGGAAGGTGTCTATGTGGGCTACACATTCACCATCGACGATGCCACGAGCGATGAAAACATGAACCCCATCGCCTTGATTCAGGAGGTGAGCAATGAGGGCTTCTACCTGCACACGAGCACCAGTTTCATGAAATGGCTCAACCTCTCCGACCTTTTGGGAGCAAACTCAGCCATCACAGTGACCTTGGGTGGCAGCAAGGTGAAAGCCAATGCTGTGGCTGCCAGCGAAAGTGAAGTGACCTACGTGATGGCCAATGCACCTTTCGACATCCAACTTGACCTGACCAACCATGGTGCCAACGGTGCACAATCCATCGACGTGGAATTCTCTGTTGACGGCCAGAATGGCATACAACACATTGACTTTGCAGAGCCTGTGGAGGGCTTCTTCGGCAAGGCATTCAACGCCACCATCAGCCTTCCCGCCATCGCCAACATCGGTACTTATGACCTGAATGTGAAAGTAGCAAAAGTGAACGGTACCGACAACGACGACCCGGCTTCCAGCACCATCATCCCGTTGAAAGTGATGAACTGGGTGCCCACTCACAAGGCCCTTATCGAGGAATACACCGGCACATGGTGCGGTTGGTGTCCGCGCGGCTTGGTGGCCTTGGAGAAACTTGCCGAGGTCTATCCCGACGACTTCGTGCGCATCAGCTACCACAACAGCGACCCGATGGAAATCATGGACTCTTATTCCTTCCCCAACGTTGTAGGTGGCTTCCCCGACGCATGGTTGGACCGCAAGATTGAGGTTGACCCCTATTACGGCACAGGTGACAACGACTTCGGCGTGGTGGCCGACCTGCAGGCTCGCGCCAAGGTATTCGGCTTTGCCCGTATCGAGTTGAACGCAGCCCTCAGCGAGGACGGCAATAATGTTGAAGTGAACACAGAAGTGGCCTTCCCGTTCGATATCTCCAACGGCAAGTATGCCATTGAATACGTGCTGGTGGAAGACGGTCTCACCGGCGAAGGCAGCTCCTGGAACCAGTCCAACTACTATGCTGGTGGTGGAAATGGTGAAATGGGTGGTTTCGAGGCAGCAGAGAGCAGCATCCCCGGCATGACGTTCAATGATGTAGCCATTCTTATGTCGGAAATTGGTGGCATTGAAGGCAGCATCCCTGCCAATGTAAAAGCCGAGGAGGTGGTGAATCACAACTACACCTTCAAACTTGCCGATGCTGTCAACTTGAGCGAGTCAGCACCCATCGTCCAGGACAAGAGCAAACTCCGCGTAGTGGGTCTGCTGATTGACCAAACCACCGGCGAGGTGCTCAACGCCAATGCTGTCAATGTGAGCGACAACACCCGCATCAGCGAGGTGGACGGCTCCAATGGCAAGATAGCCAGCGTGACGTTCTACGACCTCGGCGGCCGTCGCCTGAACAAAGCCCAGCAAGGCGTGAACATCATGGAGGTGACCTACTCTGATGGTACGAAGAAAGCGATGAAGATTTTCAAATAATCACAATCCCTCAAATTTCAAAAGCCGGCGCCGATTTTCGGTGCCGGCTTTTTGAAATAGCCACTATAAAGCTTATCACCTCCAAAAAACCTTGAAAGGCTTTGCCTTTTGCAAAAAAATAACTACCTTTGCACCCGACTTGCAAGGAGCAAGTTAAGGGGTGCCCGATGTTTCGGGCTGAGATCAGACCCTCTGACCTGATCCGGGTAATGCCGGCGTAGGGAACATTCACTCTCCATCCCCTTATTGTATTTTATTAATAAGGTAAAAAATGAAAAGAACTATTCTCACATTCACCATGCTGCCTCTCGCAGCAGGCATCAGTGCGCAGTCCGTTGACTCACTTCGTATGGAGGAGTTGCAGGAAGTCGTGGTGAAAGGCGTTCAAGCACAGCAAGATGCGCCCTATGCCATCACGAAGATTGCCAAGGCTGAGTTGCAGGAATTTTCCAAGACAGGCAAGGAACTGCCTTTCCTCTTCTCCCAAACACCAGGCGTGTTGTCGTGGAGCGAGAACGGCCTTGGCACCGGCACCACCTACATGCGCATCCGCGGTTCAGGCGACTCCCGCATCAACGTTACGCTCGACGGAGTTCCACTCAACTCCCCCGAAGACCAATGCGTGTTCTGGGCCAATATGAACAGCTATGCCTCACTATTGGGTGGTGTTCAAATCCAGCGCGGTGTTGGCTCATCAACCAACGGCGATGGAGCGTTCGGCGGCTCCATCTCCCTGGTTTCCAAGGCGGCATCGCCCACTCCCTATGCCGAAGTGAGCGGCTCCTACGGCTCCTACAACACTTTCAACGTGGGCGGCTCCTTTTCCACCGGTCTGTTGTGGGACCATTTGGTGCTCGACGCAGCCTATCACGAAACCAACACCGACGGCTTTATCCACGGCACCCCTGGCCGTTCCGGCAGCTATTACGGCGGCTTGCGCTACCTCGGCAACCGCCTTCAAGTAGGTTACAAGACTTTCGGCAACTTCGAGAAGACGGGGCAAGCCTGGAATGGCGTGACAGCAGGCGACAACGACCTCTCCCTGATGGATGGCACCTACGGCTCCTCCACCGGCATCCACTCCTACAAAGACCTCTATGCCGTCGGACTTGGCCGATACAACACCCTCTATGAGACACTTGCCTATGATGCCTCCGGCAACTTTGCCCAAGATGGCAAAGGCAACTACGTGACGGAGCGCTACACATTGTCCGACGGCACCCTTTGGAAGAAAGCCACCGACAATTTCTGGCAGAGCCACAACATCGTCTCCGCCTCATGGGACATCTCCGAACATTGGAAAGCGAGTGCCTCTGTGCACTACACCCATGGTTACGGCTACTACAACGAGTTTCGTCCCAACAACAAGTTGAGCAAGTTTGGCCTCTCCACCTTCACCAACAGCGAAGGAGCGACAGTGAAACGTGCCGACTTCATCCGCAAAAAAGGACTCACCCAAGACACCTACGGTCTGATATGGAACGCCAACTACAAGGACGAACGATGGGATGTTGTCGGCGGCATGTCACTACAGCAGTTTGACGGCAACCACTTCGGCTACCTCACCTACTGTAGCAATAGTGAATTGTCGAAGACCCTTCTGCGAGATGGCGACCACAAATACTACGACTCCGATGCCAACAAAGACGACTACAGTGGCTATTTGAAAGGAGCCTGGCTTCTCCTTCCCCACCTCAGCATCTTTGGCGACGTGCAATACCGCCATGTGAATTACAAGACCGACGGCATCAACGACAAATTCTATGCCAACGAGGACGGGAGTTACACCAACCAAGGCCTCAACATCGACCAGCAATACGACTTCACCAATCTCAAAGGCGGCATAAGCTACAAGACGGAGCGCCACCACCTTTACGCCTCGCTTGCCACAAGCCATAGGGAGCCAGAGCGCAACAATTTCACCGACAATGGCAGCTATCCCTTCCCCCGGGCGGAAAAACTCCTCGACTACGAATTGGGTTACAGCATCACGGGGAACACCTGGCATGCCGGTGTGAACCTCTATTACATGGACTACACCGACCAGTTCGTGCAGACGGGTGCCGTGAGCGACATCGGCGAGGCCCTGACCACCAACATCAAGGACTCCTACCGCGCTGGTGTGGAGTTGGATGCCTCCTGGTCGCCGCTGTCCTGGCTGACGGTGAGTGGCAACGCCGCATTCAGCAAGAACACCATCAAAGATTTCGACGAGGTAGTGGAAGATTGGGACAACGGCGAACGCACCATCCACTACGACAACTCCACCCTTGCCTTTTCCCCCTACACCATCCTCAACGGCTTCCTCCAACTGCACCACAAGGGTTGGCAAGCCGTGTGGCACACCAATTTCGTGAGCCGTCAATACCTCGACAACACGGAGAACAAAGAGCGTTCACTGCCTTGCTACAGCACTTCCAACCTCAGCATCAACCGCACGTTCAAGGTGAGCAAGGCTTTGGGTATGAAGGAAGTGACAGTGGGTATGAACTTTAACAACCTCTTCGGGCGTCATTACGCAAGTAGCGGGTGGGTGTATTCCGCCATCTGCGAAAGCTACGGGCACAGCAATGACAACCGCTATTACCAAATAGGCTACATCCCAATGGCTGGTTTCACGGCGATGGGAACCCTGACGCTGAAATTCTAACCCCATGCTAACTTTCATCCTCACCCATTGGCTCGACATCCTCACCACACTGCTGGGGCTTGCCTACATCCTTCTGGAATACAAGGCAAGCATCTGGCTGTGGGCGGTGGGGTTCGCCATGCAGGCACTTGGCATCGCGCTATACTACAGCAAAGGGCTTTACGCAGACTGCTGCATGGAGGTTTACTACATCTGCATGACAATTTATGGGTTCATCACATGGAAATTCACAAAGGTTGGCAAAGTGCGGCAAACGGAACTGCCAGTAACCCATTTCAAGCGCAGCCTCATCCTTCCCTGGACACTCGGCACACTCGCCCTGTGGGCTGGCATCTGGTGGTTGCTCGTCACCTACACCAACTCCAACGTACCCATCACTGACAGTTTCACCACAGCCTTAAGTTTTGTAGGCATCTGGGCTTTGGCAAGGAAATACTTGGAGCAATGGCTCATTTGGATAGTTGTAGATGTGACAACCTGCATCCTTTATTTCTACAAAGACATCCCCTTCAAGGCGAGCCTCTATGCCCTCTATGTCATCATCGCCATCTTTGGCTACAAGAAATGGAGCCGTATGATGCACAACAAGGCATAAAGTTATTTTGTGTGCGCACACGGATGTTAAATAATCTTTAATTGGGAAGTAAAGTGATAGATATTTTGGGCATGCGGAAAAAAAATTGTAATTTTGCAATGCATTTTGAAATTGATTGTATAATCAACCCTCAAAACGGCAAGCGATTTAGACAAAGACAATAATAATTTTCGCTAAAGCCTCACATTTGTGAGGTGAAGTCCCCTCGAGAGAGTCGACATCTTTGAGTTAATTAATTATAGTAAGTTATAGGCATGCACTGGGTCGTGAGACTCGGTGTATGTTGATTCATAGGGGTGCTCAAGTTTTTCGGGATTTCGGGATTTCGGAATAACGATATGACGATATAACGGAATAACGATATAACGGAATAACGATATAACGGGATAACGAAATAACGAAACAACAAGATATCACCATCGCTGCTCGGTGGATAACGCTGGCAGATTAAAAAAGGAGGATGCATCCCTGCATCCCCCTTTCTGAAGAAGTAATAGTGTGTAAGTTATTTTTTTAGTTTGAACGAATTTTCTATGTTCGCTATCTCTTCAGAGAACTTGTTGTCAGTTTTAATTTTCTCCTCCACTTTCTCACAACTGTGCAAGACCGTGGAATGGTCTCTTCCAGCAATGAGCTTTCCGATTCTTGCAGCCGGCATCCTTGTGTGCTTTTGAGCAAGATACATGGACACCTGCCTTGCCACGACGAGGTTTCGCTTCCTGCTTTTCCCTCCCACCTCTTCAGCTGAGACGTGGTAGTAGTCGCACACCTTCTCCACAATCTCATCGACAGTGAGCGGATGGTTGTCCATCTTCACAGACCTCTTTAGAATGCTCTCTGCAAACTCCATGTCGATTTTCTTGTTGTAAACGACGGAGTACGCCATGAGTGAATTGACCACCCCCTCGAGGTCCCTGACGCTTCCGTTGGCGTTTTCTGCGATGTAGCACACCACGTCGTGAGGAATTTCAAGTCCATCGTGCTTGATTTTCGCAGTGAGAATATCCACGCATAGTTGGAAGTCGGGTCTTTCAAGTTCTGCGATGAGTCCGCACGAGAACCTTGTGACGAGCCTTTCGTTCATTCCCTTTAGGTCAACAGGCGGCCTGTCGCATGCCAGAATGATGCGTTTTCCGTTTCTAAAGAGATGGTCGAAGATATGGAAGAAAGTGTCCTGTGTCTTTTGGGCCGTCATCCATTCCTGAATGTCATCAACAATGAGCACGTCGATGGTTTGGTAGAAATTGATGAAGTCGTTGAGCGTGTTGTACCTCACCGCGTTGGTATATTGCACTTGGAACAGTCTTGCGCTGACATACAGCACCCTCTTTTGCGGGAAGAGTTTCTTGACCCTCACGCCCACGGCATTGATGAGGTGCGTCTTTCCGCATCCCGATGGCCCGAAGACAAACATGGGGTTGAACTGCGTAGAAGAGGGATTGGCGGCGATGGACAGTCCCACAGCCCGGGGCAGCTTGTTGCTTACCCCCTCGATGAAGTTCTCAAAAGTTTGCTGCGGATTGAGTTGGGAGTCGATAGGTTGAGGCTGTGCCACATCGAGTGCAGTGTACGACTGGTTGGCCCTGTTCCTTGGCAAAGGCTTCTCAATGCTGTCCTCCGTGTTGTCCGACTCCACCACCATTTCCTTGTCGTTGGTTTTGTCTGTGACAATTTTGTATGCCAGTTTTACACCTTGGCCAAACTCTCTTTTAAGCACCTTTCCAATCAAGTCCACAAAGTTCTCTTCCAGGTACTCATACACGAATGGGCTGGGTACCTTCACCACAATCGTCATCGTAGCCGGTGAATAGGCTTCGAAGACGATGGGCTCGAACCATGTTTTGAATTGCTGCTCCGTGACGTTTGCCTTGATGAGGCTAAGGCACTTTTCCCAGAGTTGCATTGGTTTTTGTTTCATTGACTATTTTGAAAAGGTGTTCGGGCATTACTGCCCCACTGTTTAATTTCGGATGCAAATTTCGCTATTTTTTTTGGGAAAAACAAATGGCAGTTTTAGCATCGTTTCAACGAATAGTCGTAAAATGCTATGAAATGGGTAGTTATGCAGCCATCGGCAAATATCAAAATTTCTTTACATTTGCATTTTTGCAAGTCGTTGAGATTTTGTTAGTTATAGTAAAAGTAGAAAGTTTGCCGAATTATCAAAAATAGCTTCTAACGAAGTTTATATCTTATTATTTTTCAATATATTGCAACGCTACATTCAAGTAAGTCTTCACGCTAATATTATTTAGACATAATTTATATAACGCTCAAATATGCGTTTTTGGGAATATATGATTTTTGTATCCAATGCCATTGCATTCAATACTATTTATCCTTTTTTCCGAAGACGGAGAAGTGCACGTATCGCTTGGGATGCTCCCTCAAGTTGACGAGCAAAGAGTCGGCGTGTGCCATGGTGGCATTGAGGTTGTCATACATGGAGCGGTCGTTCATGAGCAGCCCAAGGGAACCTTTGCCGTTGTTGAGGGCTTCGGAGAAAGTTTTGAGGTTGCCCAACGTGGCTTGGAGTTCATTGAGTGTGCCCTCAAGGTCGAGCTGGTTGATTTTCCCGTTGATGTTGTCGGTAACACTAACGACATTGCCCATGGCCGAGTTGGCGTTGTCGAGCACGCCCCCAGCCTTTCCCATGAGCCCAGGCATCTCCTTGTTGACAGATGCCATGAGGTTGTTGATTTGCTTTGTGGTGGTGGTGAGGTCGTATGTCACTTGCTCAGCGTGGTGGATGGTTGACGGCAATGCCGGGTCAGCCAAGATATAGTTGACGCTTGTGAGAATGGAGTCGATTTTGGGCAAAAGCCTTTCCACGTGAGGCACCATCTCCTTGAGTTGGGCAAGAGCGCCTCCATTGATCCTTCCCTCGATGGTCCCCATGGGCTGTATGAACCCCTCCATGTCCAACCCTTTGACGAGGTCAATCTGTACGTTTCCAAGCAGGTCGCTTGAAATTTCAGCAATGGTTCCGTTTGGTACTTTGAACTGCTCGTCAATGTCCACTTCGACTTTGATTTGCCCCGGATGCTCGAAGTCGTAATTGATGTCGGTGACGGTTCCCACTTTGTACCCATCAGCCTTGACGGGACTTGAGCCAGACAGTCCGCTGATATTGTTGAATGTAATATAATAGGTGTTTCCCGATGAGAACAGGTTGACACCTTTCAGGAAATTCATCCCGAAGAAAAGCACGACGATGCCAACGATGGCCACGAGTGCGATTTTTATTTCCTTAGTAAATCCTTTCATTTCGAAATGATGTTGTTTAGAGTTGTGACTTGCTTATTTCTTTTGTTTTTGCTGCTTTCTGTACTCTGTCAGTGCATGCTGTAGTGACACCTTGTATCCATCCCTGAAAGCCACGATGAAGGCTCCGGGAAATTTGTCAAGCAACGAGGCTCTCAATTTTTCCACCTCGGCGAAATTTTCAGTGGCTCCAACAGCATATTTCACCATGCCGTTCTCCCTATAGATGTCGATGTCTTTCACTCCTTTGAAAAAATCACTTTCAACAGGCTTTGGCTCGGACGAGGCAGCGATTTGAACTTTGAAGATGGGTTTCCCCTTCAGTGCCATACCCTGTGGTGGTGAGGCCACTTCTTTCAAGGCTGGATTGTTGGGAACAGTTGTGGTGGGAGCAACTGAAGTACTTTTGGCTGGAGCGACAGGCGTGTTGGTGCCTGTGGATGTCTCTTTTGTAGGATTGACACGGGCAATGCTTGCCGCTGGTGTGGTTGTTGAGGTTGTATCCTTGCCATTAACTGCAGGGGCAATGGGAATTGGTGGAACAACTTCAGGACTTGTGGAGGCGACAGTCTTAGCCGGCGTGGCAGGTTCCGAAGAAGTTTCTTCCTTCGCCGGAGTGGCGGGAGCAGGAGTTTCTTCTT
>Ga0129307_1003441_pt1 | contig 10013 bp, 13 predicted proteins | sample P1105metagenome_FD_94437 | JGI IMG/M metagenome (GOLD analysis project Ga0129307, IMG submission 94437) | Capybara group fecal microbial communities from Wisconsin, USA - P1105 metagenome | ecosystem: Host-associated > Mammals > Digestive system > Large intestine > Fecal | place: USA: Wisconsin... | reverse complement strand
ATTTTCCGTATTGTTAATCATTCCGAACTTCTAAAATCAAAAGTTTTTAGAAGAAATTAATGTGGCTATATCATAGTCTGGTTAATGAGCCTGTTTACCAAACAGGTTACCTGGGTTCGAGTCCTAGGCGGAGCACTAACATGCTGCAATGAATCCGAGTGGCAAAGGACGCAGACTGCAAATCTGCGGGGGAAACCCTTCGTAGGTTCGAGTCCTACTTGCAGCTCTAAATAAAGATAGAGACAGCAAATCAAAATGCTATCCCAAGGCCGAAACGCTGGTTCAAAACCAGCCGGGGGCTCCATGCCCTCGTCGTCTAGTGGCTCAGGACGCGGCCCAAGCAAAAAATCTATCTTGACAGTTTATAAATAAACAAGCCTTTGGAGGGCTAGCCTAACTGGTAAGGGCGCGGTCTTGATTGTTTATAAATAATTTAAAGGCGGGTTGGCGGAGTCTGGTTTATCGCACTTGGCCTGAACCCAAGCGTGGGCTAATAGCTCACCGTCCGTTCAAATCGGACACCCGCTTCTATTTGTTTATGAGGAAAGAATGAGATTAAAATTTTCATGGCCGTGTCCATTTTGCCAATTTATTGGTGAATCTAGACGAAAACTTGAAAAACATAAAAAAGATGATATAAGTTTATATGAATGAGTGAATATAGGTTCTTACAGCAAACTTAATCCAATTCTATTTTTACCAGAATCTAAAAGAACCTAGTTTAAGTCCTAGTGTTGTAGTGGTAGCAAACGACCTTGCCAAGGTTGGGGCACGGGTTCAATTCCCGTCTAGGGCTCTAGAGGTACATACAGCAATGTTACATTGGTCTGCAAAACCCCTTGTAGGTTCGAGTCCTGCGCCCTCCGCTAATGCGGCATTGATGCAATGGTAGCATATCTCCTTGCCATGGAGAATGTTGTGGGTTCGAGTCCCACATGCCGCTCTAATAAAGATACATACAGCAATTCTACAACAATTCTTTTTGAACAGAATCACAAATGTATCTTGCTTAAGTCCTATTGGTGTAGTGGCTAACATGACTGCCTTCCAAGCAGTGGTCCCGAGTTCGAGTCTCGGATAGGGCTCTATAGATGCTCACAGCAACTCTAAATGGATAATTCTAAACATTTTAAAGTTGAAGATAGTGGGTTCAAATCCCGCAGCGACTGAGGAAGTTCCTCGGCGAGCCGGCTGAAAGGCAACAAAGCATCTTGTAATATGGTCCTATAGATTAACGGCCAGATCGCTGGACTCTCAATCCGGAAATAGGAGTTCGATTCTCCTTAGGACTACTAATCATCCCCGCTGTGGTGTAGTTGGTAACACGCAAGCTTGTGGCGCTTGAATCTCGAGATCATACCTCGGCAGCTGGACTAAACATTTGGGCTTACATGTACCTTGGAGGCGATGGATCTTTGCAAGATCTGTGAGAAGGGTTCGATCCCCTTTAGGTCCACTACATTTTAACGATACTTTCAGCAAATCTATTTACGTCCATAATAACATAGCTGATAACGCGGGATAAAACAGAGGGATTGCCTTGTTCTTCGGAACATGCCTCTGCCCTATTTGCAGGATAGAACAACCTGATATGGTTTGGTGAGTCCAAACTTTGTAAAGCAAGATGCTAGCTACCGGCAAGATCCGGCAGACTGTATCGGTGGAACCCGAAAGGGTGAAGCAACAGTATCGTGACTTATTGCCCGTTGGTGTAATGGTAACACGCATGACTCTGACTCATGAATTAGTGGTTCAAATCCATTACGGGCAACTATAGGGGTGTCGCATAATGGTATTGCAGCGGTCTCCAAAACCGTGACTTGAAAGGGTCCCTGGGAGTTCGAGTCTCTCCGCCCCTGCGATAAAATGGCCAAGTGGCGAAACGGGTAGACGCGCCAGACTTACATTATAAATCACAATATGGCAAAGGTATATAAAACGCTGTAGATGGAAAGAGTTTCGTAAACTTTCATTTGAAGATAAAGCAGATTATATAAATGGTCTGGTAGCCCAACTGGCAGAGGCGACGCACTCAAAATGCGTAAAGTGTGAGTTCGAATCTCACTCAGACTACTAATCGTTCAGACAGGCGGCGTGAGGGTTCGAGTCCCTCCTGAGCGACTAAAAGATACCGACAGCAACTTTTTCGTTTTTTTCCGCCATTGGAAAAATAGCTCAACTGGTAGAGCGCCGGCTGCAAAAGTCGGAGGTTACAGGTTCGAGTCCTGCTTAGACATGGTATCTTGTATTTGGAGGATTAGTCTAATTGGTAAGACACCTCGGTGCTAACGAGGCGCCGGAAACGGCTTGTAGGTTCGAGTCCTGCATCCTCCGCTATTGAGGTAACGTCCGTTGTTGACTGTGCGTCCGGAAGAGCAGCAGCAACGCAAATGGCTTTGTAAGACGTAGGGCTGGGTTGATGAGTTATCCTAGCTCACGCAGAAAGGCGAGGGGTTTTGGAGCGACGTTCATAGCTGCGGTGGCATAACTCACCACCACGAGCCTAGCGGCTAGCCTCAAACTATTGGTTTTATCCAAATTTTCAAGATCAAAATTGTCATAAAATGACACTAGCCCAAATTGACGAAATTTGGGCATTTTTCGTATGTAAAAAGATTTTTTACGGAAATTTACATATTTTTATGATTTTTCTATTGACGGACTCTAAGAAAGTTGTTATATTTTCTACGTAAACAAAACAAAAGGATCGCTGGATGAATTGCGGCTTGATCTGTGGCTGGATGAATTTCTGGACTGACAAGGCCATCAATGCTGGCTATGAAAAGTAAGGAGACTTAATCATGAATGAACAGCAAATGAAAATGGTAATGGAAGGCTACAAAGCCTTTAATGATCAGGTGGTTAAGCGTCCTGGCCATCACTACACGGAAATCTGTGACTTCCAGATGTATCCTGAAGCAAAACCCAATGGCGCTATCATGTGCTTGAAGTTCAGAACTAAACGTTTCTGTGCTGGCGCCAAGGAAGAGCTCTCGACGATTGAGTTCAACAGCTTTGAACAGATTGAAAAATGGTTTAAGTATCACACTTAAGGAGAAATGAAATGAAGCGAACTGTTTACATTCCCGTTGAAGTTGAATGCAACGACGAACACCCGATGACTGAAGACGAAGCGGTATAGATTGCCAACTCTATTGTTAGTCAGTGCCGCGACGGTTTTTATAACGATGACAACGTTTGGGACACTGCAAGCGAAACTCTCGGCGAACAAGGTATGATTGATTTTGGCTTCAGTATCAGAGATGCTGTGGCGGAGGTAAAAAGCTAATGAGCGAGATCGGCACCGCAACATATCTTCACTTCGCAATGAATGCCGGAAATCCGCAGGCGGCGATATATGGACTTATCTCCCCAGGTGTTGTGGTCGCCTTTCTTGTTGAAATTTTGATTGCGATTGGAATACTGATAATTTTTGATATTTTGTAGAAAATCGTCAAATTTGCCATCCCAAATTTACCCGGAAAACGTCATTATATTACACATTTTTGTGTTATTCGTCTGAGATTCCCACGTAGCCCTACGAGCTGATAAATTGCCAATACGATGGGAAAATAACACAATTTTGTGAATTATTACACTTTTAGGAAAAATCTATTGACGGACTGCGTGGAAATTGTTATATTATCTACGTAAACAAAACAAAACGGTAAAACAATGGAATTTAACGAATTTGAATCTTGGTCTATCCGCCGCAACCGCGCCATTCGCGCTGAACGTATTGAAAAGATTAAAGCGTTCCTTGGCTTTGCCCTCATTATCGCTGCAATGATTATCGTAGGAGACTAATCAATGTAACGAAAAACTCGTGGTTGAGATTGGGCGTCAAGAGCTCAAGGCCATTAACGAAATCCTCAAGGAGATTAAGAATGCTTAACTTGCTTAAGATCGGTAACGAAAACAAACCCCTTTACGACAAGATCATGCTGCACGGCCAGCTCAACATGGGCGTGATGACCGAAGACGCCAAGCTCACCAAGGCAGTCTTTGACACTGACAATGAAGAACTGATTGACAAGCTTGAGAAGTTGCTCAACGACTTCAAGAATGGTATCAGTGCTCTATTCGTGAAGCATTTCGGCGCTTCGCCTGAAGATCCTAAGTTCAACGAAGACGAGGTTGAAAACTCCAGTTACGATGTTCTTGACAAGTTCTACACCGAAGCGAACGAATACGTTCAGGAACACATCAACAAGATGCACACTTTTATCAAGGACAACACCTAATGAGTTTCCCTAAGCTTAAAGACGGCGAAGATCTTTACAAGTCCACATGCCCGCTTCCTGAATATGGTCAGGCATTCTGCACCACTAAGTCCAAGCAGGACTGGATGCAAAACTTTATCTTTCCTTCCTGTTTCTATGGCTTCGCTGGTGACCGAGCTTGCCCAATGGAAATCTGGAATAATCTTATCAAGACTGGCAAAATAATCAAAGCACGTGAGGAAAAGGATATGGCAAAAGAGTTCACTGATAAAGCGAAGACCTCCTTCGAGGCATACTTCTGCGCTGCTACTGAAACACCGTTCAAGCCTGAAGAATCGCTGAAAAGGTTTGAATTGCCCGAAAACCTTGGGCCCGAAAAAGTACCTTTGACAGCTCCGAAGACAGAAACGGCAGAACCGCCCAAAAAAGACGAAAAAGCGCAGTTGCCGACTCTCCGCTGGCTAATTGTTATTTAATGACGTTTTTTGAGGCAATTTGCGTCCATTTATTACAAGTCGTCTGAGAATCCTTCAAATGACTAATGGACGGCAGATTGTCCGTTCGTGAGGAAATACAGAATTATTACACTTTTGCATTTTTTCACAAAGAATCTATTGACGGATGGTTGAAAAGTTGTTATATTTACTACGTAAACAAAACAACAATGGATTTAAAAACAAGGAAAGCCACTATGAAGACTAACAAGAACACTGCCGAACTTCGCAACCTCGCAAAGAGCCTCAAAGCTTCCGCTGTCAAGGTTCGTAAATCCGTCGCTAATTGCCCGAAGGTTGGCAGAGTCCCGAAGGGCTGGTGTGGCTGCCACAGCGAATTGCCGACTGACACTGATTGGTCCAAGATCCGCTACGGCGTCTTTGACGCGATGAAGAAAGATCGCGGCGATAACCGTGCCATCGTGGCCGCAGTCGCTGAAATGAAGCACAACAAGAAATTTGGTATCCGCTAAGAAAAGGAATTTGAAAAACAATGAAACAGTTCAAGAACTTCCCCTCCATCAACGTTGAAAAGATCACTGCTGACGTCAACGCTAAGTACCCGAACCGTACGAAAAAGCAGAAGAACGCTCTCGTCCGTCAGCTCGCCTTCCAGCCGATCCGCCAGAAGCACCGTGTCTTCAACGGCAAAAAGCTCAGCGAACTCGTAAAGGTCTTGATTGATGGAATCAACAAGGCGACAAAGATTGACGAAAAGAAGGCTTCGGTTATCCGTGCCAAGATCGCCGTACATCTCCACGACATTGATACTGCCAAGGCCAAGATCAAGAAGATCAACACTGAACTGATCGCCCAGAAGCGTCAGGCTACAATGATCCGTGACCGCTACGAAACCGCAAACGCCAACGTTCAGCGAAAGACTCTCATCGGCCACATCGATGAATTGAAGGATCTCGACGAAACGCTGCTTTTAATCAAGCGACTCAAGAAGATCCTCAGCGGTCAGCGCAAGATCCTCGTGGATAGTATGCGTTGCCTCATTGAAGCGATGGACGTGCTCAACGCAATGAATGCCCAGAAGCCGGTTGAAAAGACCGAAACTGAACAGACAGAAAAGGCTATGACTTTGACCTTCAAGTCTCGCAGTTCTGTCCTTGAAATCATGAAAAACCTCACCGACCAGATGAACGCTGACCCGAAGGCTCAGACCTTTGTTCTCAAGGTCCGTGGAAATGTAAAATAATGATTTACAGAGAAAAAAATAGCAATTTTTGCTAAAAAATCTATTGACAAGGTCCGCAGAATTTAATATATTTTAATCGTTACGGGGAATCACCCCACAAAACTCAAAAAACAAAACCTTCAAAAAAAGGATTATCACTATGGCTAACAAGAACACCCCCAACACCCTCAACACCGCTGCAAAGACTGCCAAAGCTCCGAAGGCTCCGGCCGCTCCGCTCACCAACAAGATCGCTATCTTCGGTGACGCTCTGAACAAGTTTGTCCGTGCCAACTTCGCAACCTGCGTTGAAAAGAAGGACGGCAAGGTTTATCTCCGCAACGTTGACCTCGGCAAGAGTAAGGTTGACTTCCGTGTGGAACTCGAAAAGCTGCCTGCAAAGGAAGGCAAGCGTGCTGCTCAAAAGCGTAACCTCTACCGCATTGACGCTGATGGCAAGGAACGCCTTGTCCAGTTCGGTACCTTCAAGAAGAAGTACCTCTACCCGTTGATGAACATGGTCATCTCCGGCAAGATGCCGAAGTCTGGCAAGATGAAGGTTGACGCTGACCTCACAAAGAAGATTGCTGCTACAATTCGTGCAGACCGCAAGGCTTTCACTCTCGACAAGGGCGTCCTCGCTGGCAAGATCAAGGATCTCGGCGACATCAAGCTTGTTGAAAAGGAAGTGACTCTCAAGACTGGTAAGAAGCAGCTCGCCCGCCAGTTGTTCGTCGCTGGCAAGCTCACCCTTGAAGGTGGTCAGCTCGGTCGCATCAAGAACGCCTTCGTCAAGGATGGCGCTCACAAGACCATGAAGGATATCATGGCAGAAGGCGAAGCCTCTGTCTCTGACTTGATCTAATCAAGTAAAAGGATTTGACTAACAATTCCGGGGCGCCGGGTTGTTGGTTAGTTCCTTGTTGGTTGTTACCGGCGCCCCATTTTTTTACATTTTAAAGGAAATTCAAAATGCGTTTTACTCTTTCTAACAAGATCGTCCAGATTGCTTTCGCTCACTCTCCGTTCCGCCACCCCGCTCCGGAACCTGCTGTCTATGACAAGGACGGCAAGCGAGTACTTGGACGTGTCCACCGTGTTCGTTCCACCACAGCTAAGATTTCTCTGCTTTTGCCCGCTGACTTAGCTTATGTCATGGACTATGCAGAAGAGGGCAAGAATGGTAAGGTATTCCTCGTTGATGGTAAGGAAATGGTCCAGATCGTGCTTGCGACTGCTACCGCAAAGACTTCTCCTCGTGACCAGTTCTGTCGCCGTATCGGTCGTCGTGCTGCTGTCGGCAAGGCTATTTCTGCCTTGATCTCGGGGATCAAGAACAAGTATGGTTCTGTCAAGGAAGGCGTAACTGTCAGCAAGTTTGTCACCGACGGCAATCTGTTCGTAGATAAACAAATTACTGAAGTAGACGCAAAGGAGCTTTTCAAGCAGCTTTAACCTGCTGAAATTGACCCACGGAATACGTCGGTTTATTACACAAAATTTCATTAAATCGTCGAGATTCTTACGATTGTCCCGTGGATTGGTACCGATTGCCCATTCCACGGGTTTTTAGCATGTTTTGGGATTTATTACACTTTTAGGAAAAATCTATTGACGGATACCGCAGAAATTGTTATATTATCTACGTAAAACTTGTAAGTATAGGAGAGTAACATGAAAAAGATTAAGTATCATTTTACAAACGCAATGCTCGCCGTCGCTCAGCTGCCGGCAGACATGCTCACTTTCGTAATCATCAACGTCCTTTAAAGGTAACAACATGAAGCTAGACTACAACGCACTTTTATCCATCAACTTGAAAACTCCAATGAAGAGCAAGCTCAACGACGGAGTTAACTTGCTCTGCGATCTTGCAGGCCAAGTTGGGTTCGGAGGCGTTGTGGTCCAGACTCGTAATGGCTATGAAGACTCGTGGTCCGTCTACCTCCATGATACGTATGAGTATGAAGATCAGGCTCACGGCCTTGAACTCGACTGGCGAGTATGGACAAACGGCGAGACGGCATACATCCGTCTGGAAGATATGAAGGACCGCAAGGTTGACTGCTACGTTAGCACAGGCGACGTCAAGGTTCATTACAGCAAGCGAAACATGAGTTTCTGGACAAAGCTGGGCGGCCATCGTTACGATTGCAGCGCGCCACCAGCCGTAGACAGAACAATTTCCTTTGGACATCCCGAAGACTTCGAGAAATGGGTTGACAAGATCGCCAAGTACATCAATAAGTCCAATACACTGAACAAATGCAAGCTCGCTAACATGGAGGCGCTTGCTAACTTCAAGCGAGCGTTGAAGAAGGCTGAGATTGAGTCCAGCAACGGCGAGTACATTGCCGGCGCCATTGAAGAACAGTTAAAGGAACTGTTGGCTGGTACTGGTCTTGAGACTCGTATCATCGTGGAAGATACGACCAGAGATGTACCTCAGAAATGGTCTGTGAGTATTACGAACTGGCGTAACGCTGAACGTTACGAACTCTGGAGGAACTGCGAGACGTTCATGCAGATGTTTCAGAGGGATGAGAAGAATCTTTACAAGGAACGTGCTAAAATGTTCCTGTCGCGTCCATCTCTCAATACCGATTACGATAAGAAACTCAAGGATGTTATCAGTATGGAACAGCCTGAAGCGGACTTGAAGGATTGGTTTGACGCAGGCACCAAGCATGCCATCCCGAAGTGGTATTCGTTGGACAAACGTTTCAACAAGAACCTGCAGGAATATACAGAGGAAACAGAAATGTACTTCACAGTGCAGTACTGGCCGACTGTGAAGTCTCGCGACAAGTTCTCCATCAAGTATTCGTATATGGGCAACTTCCATCCAGTAGTCCAGAAGGCCATCGGAGGGGGCAGAAAGGAATCCAGCTTCTTCATCACTGCTTCCGATCTTGAAGAAGCAAAGGCTCTGGTTAGACGCGTTATCGCTACTGAAGAGAAGCTCTGGAAACTCTACGATCATACAAGAAATGAAGAATGGCACATTGCGATGGACATTGAAGACATTAAGGCGGGCGAATAAGCCTGCCTTTCTTTTGCTGATATAATTCAACAGCAAACTATTTAAAGACGCGCAGAAGACGAACGTATGACTATCGTAAACAACAAATTAGACAAGATCACCGATCATGACAGATCCGCGCAGTATTACCGGCGCCTCTCGTATGAATTCTACAAGGATGTATGCAAGATATGCGAAGCAGCTGGACTATACCGGCGCCACAAGCCTGAGAAGCATTACAAGTGGTGGACGCCAGATCCTTTCAAGCTGCAGGAGTACTGGCGGACTACAGTCGGGGTAAAGTATGACTGCGATACATGCATGACAGTATCAGACTGCGTGTCTCTAGGCTACAGTCACCCTATCGTCAAGCTGTTTGGTACAGTGAGCCACGAGAACGAATCGTGGGTGCTTGTCAACGACGGCCATGACAAAGAGCATTGGAATCTAGACGACGACACGATCGTTGCATTCTATCCAAACACCGGAGAGCTTGACTTCTGGATTGGAGACGACATGATGTGGGAGTATTACGACGGGGAACTCCAACTTGTCCGCCAGAACGGGTATCCCTCTGTCGAGAAGCTAGAGGACAGACAGAACAGATGGCTCTGGGGCCTTGACTGCGACAAGAACGAGCATGCTCAACGCAATGGCTCTGGCTATGCTGGGGTGCAGACGATTGAACGATTGAATACTAATAAAGCGTTCCGCCAGCAGTGTCTTGATACTATCGCCAAGCATATTGAGAAGGTTCAGCGAAAGTATATCGAGCACCAGAAGGCAGAACGCCAGAAGGAGATACGCGAATGCTCTAGTCTATTTGCTGTATAACGATTCGTATATCTCGGCTGGATACTTATAGGGACGCTGGTGAGATAGCCACGTCCGTATATTTCTACAGACCTCCATAAGCTGCCAGTTAGTATATGCAGCCTCTGCTATATCCTCCTCCCAGAGTATCATCGGATCGTAATCCTTTCCTTGTTCCTTTCTGCTACGATACTTGAAATGGAACGTGCCATTCCCGAGCTCATCAAGGGTATCATCTATCAACTTGTATGCCTTGGGGATATCGTGCAGCAACGTCT
>Ga0129307_1003440_pt1 | contig 10017 bp, 10 predicted proteins | sample P1105metagenome_FD_94437 | JGI IMG/M metagenome (GOLD analysis project Ga0129307, IMG submission 94437) | Capybara group fecal microbial communities from Wisconsin, USA - P1105 metagenome | ecosystem: Host-associated > Mammals > Digestive system > Large intestine > Fecal | place: USA: Wisconsin... | reverse complement strand
TGCACTAAAACATGGACAAACATATAAAGAACAACCAAAATGCACACAAATAAATATCTGTAATAACATAGAATATGACTATGACTACGATAATCACTACATAATAGGAGAAAAACATAAAAACAAATTTATAGATGACATAAATTTTTTAGTATATGATATTGCAAAATATAAAAAAATATTATATACTAATAACAACAAGTTAATTGATAAGTATGCACACTTAATAATATTTGACTGTGATGAAGAAGAATTAGAACTACTAGGTAGGTATAATGAAATGGCAAAGGAGATAGGAAAAATGATAAAAGAATACAATGAAGAAAATATTTATAGTTTTTTAACAGATGCAGAATCATACGAAAAACTATATCAAGCACAACTAGAAACAGCAAAAGAAGAAGCAGCAGAAGAAGGACTACAACAAGGACTACAACAAGGACTACAACAAGGGCTACAACAAGGAATAGAACAAGGAATAGAAATGAATAAAATTAAAACAGCTATTTCTCTTATAAAAGAGAATATTCCAATAAATATAATATCAAGAACAACCGGATACTCAGAAGAATATCTACAAACAATAAAAATATAAGGCTTTAAAAAGTCTTTTTTTATACACCAATTCTACAATTTTTTTAAAATCAAACGTATATAATAACATCAGGTGATAATATGAATATAATAAAAAATGTTAAATACATAAACAAACTAAAAAAAGAAACAAATGATGTAGAATTCATAAATAAAATAAATAATATTAAACAAAAAATAAACAAATACAACTACACAGATAAAGAATTAGAAGAAAAAATAAATAAACACTATCAAATAATTAAAAAAATGTTTCTAAATAAGAAAAGTAATGACAAAAGATACCTAAAAACAAAAAAAATGGCATACGATTACCATCTTTATTTACTAGAAAAATATTATAATGAAACATGTAAAACAAAATTCTTAGAGAAATTGAGTAATTAAAACATCACGACATTTATTCTCTAAATCGTCATCAAGGGGTTCCAAACGAACCTCTTTTTCATCTTTTAATAAACCAACCTTAATAATATAATCAGCTAATTTTGGATTTTTAGATAATAATGGTCCATGTAAATAAGTACCAATTACATTATCAAGCATAAAACCTTCAAAATCATAAGTATTATTAGGATTTTTATAAAGAATCTTTCCAAAAGAATTACTAATATCATATGTAATTCCACCATGATTCTCAAATCCAATTACTTTATAAAGTTCACCATCAATATTAGATTCAATAATAATATTTCCAATATTACGATTACGTTTTCCACCACTTACAGTATAATAATCAAAAATACCCAATCCATCAATTACTTTTCCATCTGCATCTTTATAATACTTCCCAAACAATTGAAAACCACCACAAATAAGTAATACAAATACACCATCATGAATAGCTTTAATTATATCATCCTTATACTTAACTAAATCATCAGATAAAATAGACTGCTCCCTATCAGCACCACCACCCATGAAAATTAAATTATAATCATTAAAATTAGGCTTATCCTCTAAAATAGAATAAGTATCAACTTGACATTTAATACCACGTTTTTCTAAACGATACTTCAAAACCTCAATATTACCTGAATCTCCATATAAATCCAACAAATCAGGATACAAATACAAAATCTTATAAACCATTCTTATCACCCTTATAACTTAAAACAGCACGTCTTGTTAAAGTTGTAGCAGTATAATTAAATATTACATACTTCTTACCACTATTCTTATACAAATTATTTACAGCCTCAAAAATGTCAGGATAAACCTCAATCTTTTTAAAATCATAACCACTATTCTTAATTCTAACAGCCATATCATAAGCACGAGTACCACTAGTAATTATTCTATCAACATTATTTAAAATACTAAAATTAATATCCCAAATCCAAGAAACATCCTTACCATCAGCAATATTATCATTCAAAACAAACAATAACTCCTTATGCTCATCATCCTGATTCATAAAACCTATAGTAACATTCGCACCAGTTGGATTTTTAGCTAAATTCAAAACAGTCGCACATCCATTAACTAAAGCAGTTTCCAATCTACCATTATTAAGTTCAAACCCTTTAACACTCGCATACAAATTATCCATAGAAACATTATATAAAGAACTTAACATAAATGCAGCACTAACATTATACATATTATAAATAGTATTATAACGAGTCTCAAACACTTTACCATTATATTTAAACTTTCCATTCTTTAAATCAATATCATTAACAATAGAATCAATATCATTATGACCAAAATTACAATCAGGACATCCAAACTTTCCGACATGAGAATACTGATAATAATCATATTCTAGCCTTGCAGAACAGAAAGGACAATACTTACCCTCTCCTCTATCTTTCATATCATCAGTCGCACCTTTAAACTTTTCAACACCATAATAATAAACCTTACATTTATCCTTATTAAATCCAAGCCTTGAAACATTAGGATCATCACTATTTAAAACTAAATTACCAGTATAACCTTCCAAAAACTTATCAATCTTCTGAATTAAAGTTTCTACCTCACCAGTTCTATCAAGTTGATCACGAAAAAAATTAAGGACAACAAAACTATCCAACTTTAAATCACGAAAAACAATAGGAACATAATGCTCATCGCACTCTAAAACTAAATAATCGCAATTAATATTACCCGATAAATCACAATTCTTAACTAACAAAGAAGTAATACCAGTATTAATATTATTACCTTCCCTATTACTAACAACACTACCATTATTAGATAAAATATTACTAATTAAATTAGTAGTAGAAGTTTTGCCATTAGTACCAGTTACAGCAATAACAGTTCCCTTAACATTAAAATACTTTAAAATATTCTTATTCAATCTCAAAGCAATATTACCAGGCAAAGTTCCACCATTTTTACCTAATAATTTCATAAATTTATAAATAAACTTACATATTAAAATTACAATTTTATAATACATATTTACACCAACCTATAATATTCATCACTATTTATTATAACACAACATAATAGTTTAAAACAAAAAAAGAGAAATTATTTCTCTTTATTACATAATATATATATAATAATATCAATAATCTCTTTCTTCATAACATCATAATTCATATTATCATGATTATGATAAACTACCTCATGACAAAACTTATCAACGATACCAATAATAATATGAACTTTCTCATTAATATTTGAACTAACAATTCCATTCTTTTCTAATGAAGAAACAATCTTATTAGTAATGACAAGTTCCCCTTCAGAGAAAATATCACGAATATCAGAATCAATATGACTCAGAGACATTAATTCCTCATGAGCCCTATAAGATATTTTATGAGTATCAATAAAACTATCAATTATATCACTCACGACACTCTCTAAATTAAATACATCAATGCTACCATCAAAAATATCAAACACAGGAAACATAATACTATTAAAGTAACTCTTTATACCTGCAATAAATATATCCCTCTTATCATTAAAATATTGATAAATTATTCCAGTAGAAACACCAGCATATTTAGCAATATCAATACAATTAACATTGTGATATCCTTTTTCACACATGAGCTCAAAACCCTTTTCAATAATTCTCTCTTTTTTAATAATCGCACTTTCTCTAATTGGTTCTCTAATATCACCCATAAAATCACCTAACTAAATATATTATAACATTAAAACTTAAACCATGGAATACATCTATTTACTTCTTTACAATAAAGTTCATACTTTTTCCCATACAATTTATGTAACCATTTTTCCTCTGTATTTCGCATTAAAATTGTCATAAATAACCAATATAATATTGGTAAAACAAATAAACAAACATTTCCATTTACAAAAATAATACCAGAGCAGATAAATAATGCGGACGAATATATAGGATTCCTTACATACGAATAAACGCCAGTAACAACAAGTTCGTTTTTCTTAATTTTACTATGAACTCTAGAAAATAATACAGAAGCAATATGTAAATATAAACCAACAACAATCAAAAATAAACCAAAAATAATAAATACAATATTACCGTAAAAATAATCAGTAAATATACCATTTCTAGTTAACAATATAAATATTACTGTAACGAAAACAACAGTAAAAACATATATTGGGCCTACACCAAATAGTGGTAAATGTTTTTTATTCATATTACTCATTACCCTTTAAACTAGAAACCATATCAATTTTCTTAATCTTTCTAGATAAAAACTTAGAAACTAAATAAGAAACTATAAATGTACCAATAGCAGCTAAAACATAAGTTCTTAAAGTTATATTTGCACCAAAATCATAATGTTCTTCAATAGCAGTCTTAAATAACCAATCTGTTAAATAATATCCAAGCGGTAAACCTATAATTATAGAAACAATAGCAATCCAATTATTTTGCTTAATAAAAATATTCTTAATTTGCTTATCCTTAAAACCTAAGACCTTTAAAGTAGCAAATTGATACTGTTTCTCACTATAAGAAAGAATTCCTAAATTATAAATAATAATACCACCTAATAATACAGCAATACCTATAATCAAAACCAACATAGTTTTCATCATTGAAAGCATACCATTCATACCTTCCTTTAAATTATCAATATTTTGAATAGTAAGAACATTCTGAATTTCTTTAACATCACTTAAATCCATATTAGTGTAAATTGAATCCGGTTTATAATCAATACCTAAACTCTCCAAATAAGCTCTAGTCATAGAAATATTTTGATTCTGTGGATCCTTATTAAAACCAATTATACGAGAAGTATAATACTTATTATCGCCATATATATGCCACTCAATCTCATCACCAATCTCATAACCCTTATTAGAAGCCAACTTATATGTAACATAAACTCCATTATCATCAGGCATAGATTTTATCTTATTTTTATTATCAACAAATCTTACATAATCAGAAGCATCAGTAACAAAAATATTATTTGCTTCCCTCTTACCATTTTCATCCTTAATCTCAATTCCTAAACTTTGAGATGAATAATTACCATACTTATCATATAAAACCTGTAATTCTTTATCAGATATGTCCTCTTTTACACTTAACTTATAATCAAAATTATATAAATCCTCAAATTGCAACTTAACAAAGAAATTCATTGAATCCAACATACCTAAAGCACAAACAATAAGCATCGCGCATCCGACAACTCCAGCAATACCCATAATAGTTCTCATCTTATTTCTTAAGATATCCCTTACATTCCATTTAGAAGAAAAACTTAATTTATTAAAGAACCCATTCTTAGTAATATTTAAAGCACTACCTTTAACACTAGGTATTTTATTTCTAAGAGTTTCAGCAGGATTTTCACTTAAAATACTTCTTCCTGTTATATAAGTAATAATTCCAACTATAAGAACAACAATAACAGAAACATAATAACTTGATACATCCATAAAAGGAGCACCATTTGGTATCTCAAAAAATGCCATTTCAGTTCTAATAAAAGTATTACCTATTGCATAATAACCAAGCAACAAACCAACTATACATGCAAAAATACTAATCCAAAAACCATATCCAATATAATGAAATAATATCTTACTATTACTAAACCCTAAAGCCTTCAAAGTTCCAATCTGTACTCTCTGATTCTTAACAACCCTAGTCATAGTAGTAATAACAGAAAGCATCGCAATAAATAAGAATATTCCAGAAAAAACCCCTACATAAGTCTTACCTTCATCAATTTCACCTTGATAAGTAACATATGAAACAGTATCAGAAGCATTAATTATAGCCTTAGCATTCTTAACCTTATCCTCAATACTATTCTTTACATTATCCGTATTACTTAAATCATCAACATCAACCATAATACTTGAAAAAGGAATATACTCTTTATAATCAAAATCAGGCATATACATATCAAATATCTTTTCATCACTAATATCTAACTGTTTCATAACAAGGGATTTAATATAATCCTTAGTAATCTCATTTGTAGACATATATGCAAAACCAAATTCTTTTCTATCAGGATATAACTCAGAAGAATCCCTTACATCATACAAATGATCAGGAACATTAATACGGCCTAACACCTTTTCATGCAATTCCATTCCATCATATTTAACAAGAACAACATCACCTATATTAATATTATTCTCCTCACAATAAAAATCATCCAACCAAATACCACTTTTATCAAAATCAAACCCTTCACCTGAAACAACATAAAACTTAGAAATATTATTTGACTCGATAAAATTTAAAAGCAATGTTTTCTCATTATCAGTAATTGCATTAACAGATAACTTAAGCTCAGCATCATTAAAATTATCAATATCTTTAATAATATCCAAATCATCATGATTAAGTAATCCCATTACATTTAAATCGAACAAATTATTTTCAGAATAAAACTTATCTGCTGTCTTCTGCATACCACCCATATATGCCTTAATTCCAGAATAAGCCATTACCCCTATCATAACCATTAAAAAAATTGTTATAAACTGAGATAAATTCTTACGAATATCTCTAAACATCTTTCTCTTCAACATATTACCACTTAACCTCATCTATATTCTTTGGATGATCATTAACTATATTAGACTCAACCTTACCATTTTTAACCCTAATAACTCTGTCAGCGATATCAGCAATCAAAGCATTATGAGTAACAATAATAACAGTAGTATCACAATCACTTTGTTCCCTCAAAAGTTTTAACACTTGAGCTCCAGTCTTAGAATCCAAAGCCCCAGTAGGTTCATCACAAAGCAATACCTTAGGATTCTTCATAATAGCACGAGCTATACTAACACGTTGTTGTTCACCACCAGAAAGTTCCTGTGGAAACTTATCAGCATGTTTAAGTAATCCAACACCCTTTAAAACCTCTTTAGCATCCTTTGAAGTATTAGTAACATCCTTTATCAAGTTAATATTCTCTAAAACAGTTAATGTTGGCATAATATTATAAAACTGAAAAATAAAACCAACATCATTTGCTCTATAACGAGTTAACTCTTTGTCATTATACTTAGCAATATCATTTTCGCCAATAAAAATACTACCACTAGTAGCCTTATCCATACCACCTAATAAATTAAGTAAAGTACTTTTACCAGCACCACTTGGTCCCAATATAACAACAAACTCACCTTGAGCTATACTAAGATCAATTCCATCCAACGCATTATATTTTTGATCACCAATATTATACGTTTTCTTTACATTTTTTAATTCTATAAAATTTTTCATAATACCTCCTATGTGAAATAAATTTCATATCAATGATACTCTATTATATTCAATATGTCAATAGAATATGAAATATTTTTCACATTAATTACAAAAAAAGAATATATTATTTAATATACTCTTTACCACCCATATAAGGTCTTAATACTTCTGGAATCTTAATACTTCCATCCTCTTGTAAATTATTTTCAAGTAAAGCAATCAAAGCACGAGTAGAAGCTAAAACAGTATTATTCAAAGTATGAGGATAATAATTACCCTTCTCACCCTTAACTCTAATACCCAAACGTCTAGCTTGAGCGTCCCCTAAAGTAGAACAAGAACCAACCTCAAAATACTTCCTTTGACGTGGACTCCATGCTTCAACATCACAAGATTTAACCTTTAAATCAGCTAAATCACCACTGCAACACTCTAAAGTTCTAACAGGAATATTTAAATTCCTAAAAATTTCAACAGTATATTGCCACATCTTATTATACCAATCCATAGACTCCTCAGGCTCACAAATAACAATCATTTCCTGCTTTTCAAATTGATGAACACGATAAATTCCTCGCTCTTCAATTCCATGAGCACCTACTTCTTTTCTAAAACAAGGAGAATAAGAAGTCATAGTTATAGGTAACTCACCCTTATCAATCATTTGACCCTTAAACTTACCAATCATAGAATGCTCACTTGTACCAATCAAATACAAATCCTCACCCTCAATTTTATACATCATTGCGTCCATTTCTTCAAAAGACATAACACCTGTAACAACATCACTTCTAATCATAAAAGGTGGAATACAATAAATAAAATTCTTATCTATCATATAATCCCTTGCATAACTAATCATAGCACTAACAAGTCTAGCAGCATCACCCATTAAATAATAAAAACCATTACCACTAGTTCTACCAGCACTTTCCTTATCAAGTCCATTAAAACTCTCCAATATATCAGCATTATATGGAATCTCATAATCAGGAACAACAGGTTCACCAAACTTCTCAATCTCTACATTCTTTGAATCATCTTCACCAATTGGAACACTATCATCAATAATATTAGGAATAACCATCATCTTATCATGAATATCTTTTTCTAACTCAGCTTCACAATTCTCCAACTCCACTATTTCATTACTAATCTTACCAATTTCTTCCTTAATTAAAGAAGCCTCATCCTTCTTGCCATCACGCATCAAAGCTCCAATTTCTGAACTCTTAGAGTTCTTCAAAGCGCGTAACTCGTCCCCTCGACTCTTACACTTACGATACTCTAAATCCATATCATAAATTTCATCAACCAAACCAAGTTTCTTATCCTGAAACTTCTTCTTAATATTTTCCTTTACTAAATCCTTATTCTCACGAATTAACTTAATATCTATCATAATATCCCTCCCAAATTCTAAAAAAAGACCATCATAGGAGCGATTAACGCGGTACCATCCTACAACAGTCTTAATTAAGATAACGGCTACACACCGGAAACTATTAATTTCTCTCCAGAGTAGATTCATAAATACCTATTATTAGTTTACACCAACCACTAACTCTCTATAAAATAAAATACTTACTACTAATCTCCTTCATCAATTTACAAAAATATTTTAACACCTAAAAATATAACTGTCAATATTATTTAATAATTTCAGCAATATCACCAGAACTAATTAAATGAGCATTCGCATCATCAGTATCAATATGCATCTCAAAAGCATAATTAGGACTAATCTTTAACTGAACATTATAAAGAATTCCGCCCTTCTCACCTGGCAACTTAACATCCACACTCTTAAGTCCATCTAAACCAAACTCATGAACCTGATCTGGAGTTATATGAATATGACGAGTCGCAATAATACAACCCTCACTTAAACTGACACTACCATTAGGTCCAATTAAAGTAACACCCTCACTTCCAGCTAAATCACCAGAATCCCTTACAGGTGGATTAATACCTAACTTAAACGCATCAGTCTTAGAAACCTCAACTTGAGTATAACTACGTAATGGTCCTAAAACCCTTACATTACCTATTTCACTCTTCTCTGTTTTAATTGTAACAACAGAATTAGAAGCAAACTCACCAGGTTGAACAAGTTCCTTCTTAACCTCTAACTCATAATTATCACCAAATAAAATCTTTAAATCACGTTCACATAAATGAACATGTCTATTAGAAACACCAATTTTAACTTCCATAACATACCTCCTAAATAATATTATAACACAACAAAGTAATAAAAAAACAAAAAAATCATACACTTAAATGAAAGGAGTAATATGAATACATACTTTAATAAAGATATTTTCCCACAAAATGATGACCAAATTAGAAACTACCAAATAAACCAACCAACAGAAGAACAAATTAGAAACTATCAAACACAATATAATCAAACTATTCCACAAACAACAAAAATAGAAAACATACTAAAAATGAACAAAGGAAAACAAGTAAAAATATATATGACATTTCCATACATAAACGAAATAAAAGAATTCAAAGGAATACTAGAACAAATAGGAATGGACTTCATAACACTTAGTGAACCTTCAACAGGCGCATGGAATCTACTACCGCTAATATACCTAAGTTATATTACATTTGATGAAAATATAAACTATAACCTTGAATTTGACAGTTGTGAGAGTATAAAAACTCCCTAAGCCTTATTTTTAAAGGGCTTAGAGAGTTTTATTTTTTTGAAAAAATGCCGTACTTAAATTCTATTATTTTTGATTTAAAATTTT
>Ga0129307_1003438_pt1 | contig 10037 bp, 5 predicted proteins | sample P1105metagenome_FD_94437 | JGI IMG/M metagenome (GOLD analysis project Ga0129307, IMG submission 94437) | Capybara group fecal microbial communities from Wisconsin, USA - P1105 metagenome | ecosystem: Host-associated > Mammals > Digestive system > Large intestine > Fecal | place: USA: Wisconsin... | reverse complement strand
GTGTATCTGGTTTGCTCAAATTTACGCATCCCACTTCCCAATCGAAAACCTATTCCGAGATTGTGACGTATTTACGGGCTTTTAGGCTGTTTTTAGCCCACCATCATGCCCGAAGAGCCATATATTACCTCACATTTCTTCATTTATATTTCTGAGATCGATATTCTTTATTTTTCTCAGTATCAAAAGGGATGGGATAAGAATAGCTGCCGAAAAAATAAGCGGAATTATCACAAAGGTAAAAATCGGCATGGATACAAACCTGAAACCTGTCAGATTAACTATGCGCTCAGTAAGTATCCTCACAAACTGAAGACCGAGTGTGGATGTAAGAATTATTCCGAGAACTACAGAAACCGATGCAAGAACAACTATCTTCAGCAGCTGCCATCTTCTTATGGTCTTGTAATTGAATCCGAGATTCATAAGCAATGAGATATCCTGTTTGTCTTCGGTGAGGAAAATGTTCAGATAAAGTATCGTTATGAGAATGCTTATCACCACAACAGCGATACAGAAAGAATACATTATCAGATCAATGACAGATATGTAAATATCGAGAAAAAAATCGATGAATTCATCTATGTCCATTACGCATTCATCGCCAAAAATATCCCTGATCTGATCAAGTACAGCTTCCTTGTCATCTGAATCAATAATAGTCGAAGAGTAGGATGATCTGAAATCATCGCCCTCGTAAGGAACATAATCAGGAGATGTGATCACTATCGGATAACCTGCCTCCATAGAATCGAAAAGACCGGTTACAACAAACTGTTCTTTTTTTACAAAGATCTCATTTTCACCAATATCCAGCTCTATTATTGAGCCCGGGGAAATATTCATTCTCTTTGCACTGTAGCAGGACATTGCGACCTCATTTTTCAGAACAGGGGCTCTTCCGCAGTTGTATTGCAGATCTTTTGCATCCTTCATATAATAATAGATCAGCATATCATACTTCTGGCCTTCACTTCCTGTAACCGTAGCAATATCATCATCGTACAATTCGTAATGAGCCGGAATATTGTTTTCCTTCAGCGTCATATTGATTTCCTGATCTAATGATAGATTTTCATAATCAGCTTTTTCATCAAGTCTGAGGTAAATATCCTCATCCATTTTATTAAAGTCCAAGTCAAAATCAATGTGAGTATATAACCCGTATTTCATAAAGTTCTCACTGACGATGGAATGCCTGAAAGTCACTGTCAGCAGCATAATACTAACGCATAGGGTATATGTAAGGACGAGAAAAATGTAACGTCTGAAGTTTGACGTGATATCAGCCAGTGCAAGGTAAAGCGGAACCGGTACAGCCTTGTTTTTGTGCAGTCTGGGAGACATAGACGGGGAATAGCGCTCTCCGAGAGTTTCACCATGGATAGCAGTCATAATGGAAATCGAATTCATCTTTTTCATAGTGAGCAGTGAGAAAAGGATGATGCCGGCAATAATACTCATAACAGCAGATATGCCGACTGCCAGAAAAGCAAATACAGAAGGCATGGGGTAGTAGCTGAACAGGATATTCACAAATATTTTTGCAGCGGGATATCCGGCTGCAATACCGATGCCGCCTCCGATCACAGAGAATGCGATATATTTTGCACTGAAAAGCCATCGGAACTTAATGGAATCAACACCAACCGCACGCATTATACCTATCTCTTTTTCCTGTTCCTTTAATTCGGTAATAACCGTAAAACGAATTGTAAGGAAAATGAGAATTATCATAAAAACGCTAAGAAGAGACATGAACACTGATACCAGATCAGCTATAATGCTATCGTCGCTTAATTCATCTGTAGTTCGGTATATTCCGAGTTTCAAGCTGCTGTCTTTATTCAGATCATTATACCAAAGATAACACTGATTGATCAAGTCAGGTCTGACATTAAGATAAATGCAATGAAATGTCCTGAAAAAGTTATCTTTCAATATCTCATAATCAGAGTCTGAAACAATGATCCTGCAAAAAACAGAGGTGTGTTCTTTGTAGAAGTGACCGATAGTAAATTCATAAATGTAGCCAAGTTCATTAGAGATCCTGATCTTGTCGCCTTCCTTCGCCCCCAACTCAGCAGCAAATCTTGACGACACGGCAACTTCGCCGTTCTTGACGTAAAAAGGTTTATCATCTCTGTCGTAAACCAGATCACGTTTCAGTGACTGACGCATAAAACAAAAATTGGTATTCAGTTTTTCAGCATCTTTATCAGTATTGAAGTCTGTGATATCGATCTGATAATCATTTAACCTGATATTCTCCATCAGATCGTAGGAAATAACATCTTCTTTATTATCTAAATAGTTCTTGATTCTCTCGCCCTCAGAATCTGCGATCTCATCAGGTACATTGTAAAACAGAATAACATCCGAAGATTTGTACAGTTTTTTTGATTCAGCAGAACCAGTAAAACATATGTAAAGCACAGCCGATGTAATAAAAACAAGAACCGAAGCGATAAAAATAAAAATAAAAAGAATAGTATTAAGACCTTTTTTGGACATAAGATCTTTTTTTAGCATACGAAAGAACATTTTGATCTCCTAAAGATAGAATTAGTATAATACCATTATATCACATCTTGTATTAAAAAGTCTTTAAAAAATCAAAATATACAAAAAAAGAAGGCCCTGTACCACATAAATGCGGTACAGGATCTTCTTCATTATTATTTATTGCTTAGTTGTTCTCAGGGAGGGACGAGATAAGACCAAGCATAAACTTCTGAATAGCCAGTGCGTCACTATTTGTTACACCGTCACCCACGTTTGAGCAGTCTGCATTAGCTCTGCCCTGATCGGAGATCTGGTACTTTGATGGATTTGAAAGTGACTGCATTATCAGAACAGCGTCTGAGATATCAACCTTACCGTCGCAGTTAGCGTCACCAGTGAGGTTTGCATTTACATCCTGCTGAGATGATGTAGTAGTAGTTTCAACAGGAGCAGTCTCAGTTACTGTTGTAGGCTCCGGAGTAGTTGTAGGCTCGGGAGTTGTAGTGGGTTCAGGAGTTGTTGTAGGCTCAGGTGTTGTAGTTGGCTGTGTAGTAGTTGTTGTGGTAGTAGTAGTTGTTGTTGTTGTTGTGGTTGTAGTAGTGGTAGTAGTGGTGGTAGTTGTGGTAGTTGTTGTAGTTGTAGTGGTTGTAGTAGCAACAGGGCCCTGAATCTGTGTACCGGCCTTGGCTACGATAGCTTCGTCGATATAGAAGTTATCTGTGCCCTCCTCAGTCTCAATATAGAGAACATAGTCTGAACCGTCCGGGAGCTTATAGTTTGGATTTGCAAGGTGAACATATTCGCCGTTTGACTGAGCAGAAGCGATATGAGCATACTTTGTCTCACCGCTTGTATCAGTATACTGGAGTGAGAGGAATACATTAGCGCTTGTATCTTCAAGCATAGTAGCTGCTACACTGAAGCTGTAAGAATTTCCGCCCTTGAATGTGTTGGAATCGAGAGACTTCTGAACACCGTTCCATGCCTTTTCACGATTCTGAATGAGGAGTCCGTTTGTATCCTTGTAAGGTCTGCGGCCGCTGAGAGTAAGCTCTGAAGCGCCTCTTGCTTCCCAGCTGTCAGTACCGTTCTCGAATGTATCGTGGTAGTAGTAACCGTTTGAATCAGGTGTGATAGGATCACTGCTTACAGGCGGATTATCATCAACAGGGAGGCTGCTGCCGTCGCCTGCGAGAGTTACAACGTATGTAGAAACGCTGTTAGCAGGGAGCTGTGAGAAGAACTTGGAACCGTTTGCATCCATGCTTGCAGTCTTTGCAAGGTTCTCGCTGCCTGTAGTTCTGTAGCGGTCAACGTTCTTGATAGTTCTGCCGCTGATGTTGAATTCCTGAGTTATCTCTGAGCTTCCCTTATTGATAGCAACGATCTCGACCTGAGTATCGCTGTGCTTGTAAGCAGAAACGAAGATGTTGCTGCTGGGCTGCTCTGTACAATCGATACGGTAATCACCGGGACGAACATACTTTGAGAACTGAGCCATCATGTAACCACGCTTTGTGATAGCGCCGTTGGAGCCGTTCTGATCGATAAGGCTGTACTGTCTCTTGATGTACCACCATGTATAAACGCTCATGTTACCGACAACGAGGCCGTTATGGATGTTTTCAGCAACATCAAGAGCTTCAGGCCAGCGGTTGGCTGAGTTAGCGTCTGAGTTTGGTACATAAACCTCAGTCATCCAGATCTCTCTGCCGCTGTTTTCAAGAGCAGGGAAGTCCATCTTGTTTCTTGGAGTGCCGTAGAAATGAGTACCGAAAACATCTGTATTAGCGTTAGCCTTTGAGTTGTTCAGTATCTTTGTGTAGTAGTCTCTGCCGTTGCCCCATGCACCGTACTGGAAAGTTTCAGGTGACATAAGTTTTGTGCTTGTGATCTGATCGCCGTAGTTAGCAATAAAATCGGTAGTCTCATCAGGTGACCAGTAAGTCCACTCCTTTGAGAAGTCAGGCTCATTCTGAACTGAGATAGAGTAAAGGTTAACACCATTGCTCTTCATGTAGTTACCGAAATCATTCAGATGCTTAGCATATGCACCGTAATTTCTCTTAGGCAGATGGAGTTTACCGTTATTTCCGCCTGATTCAGCCAGATTTGACGGTGGCTCCCAAGGTGTGGCGAAGATCGTAGCGCCCTGCTTTGCAGCGTACTGAGCAGTAGGAAGAGCAAGCTTCCACTGAGCACTGTTAGGATTAACGTAAACACGAAGAACAGTAAGACCGAGTTGACCATCGCCGTTGCCGAAAGCTCTTGCCTTTTCAGCATCGGATAAGGTGTAGCCCTGCCACTCCTGCATATCGATACCGCCGAAGCCTCTGATACGCTGATAGGTCTTATTTGTGTTGACGGTAACTGCACTTGCAGCTTCAACTGAAGTGATCGTCGGCATAGTGCTTGAAACAGACAGCATCATAGCTGCTGCAACAACACCGGAAACTACTGATTTAACTTTAGTTCCTATTTTCATTTTAATACCTCCCTGAATAGTTGTGTAAGTGTTGTACATACACTTTTATGTGCGATTAATGAAGTTGTATTGACTTCTTGTATATATTATAATATAAAAAACTGATGCAGTAAACCCACAATATAAATATATGGTGGACAATATGAAGTTTTAAAATACCCTAAGGATAATACATAGTGCAATTATTATATTGAATATTACAATCTGTTGAATAATATTGCGTTTTGTATTTTCCTTCATTTTTATACTCGCTGACATAATAGCAGAATCAATTTCAGAGTTCATGTATACAAAAAATATTTATATTATTGCAAAATCTATGTACACTATTGACAAATACGTTGAAGATGTTGTATAATTAATATGAAATGATAATGTACGTATAACTTGAAATGGGGGTATAGACATGAGAGATTTTCTCAAAAAAGCACTGTCAATTCTCTGCTCAGCAGCATTAACAGTTACCGCATCAGGTGCATTTTCTGCATCTGCCGATTGGGAACACATCGGTTACATGGGTGACCTGAACCGTGATAAGGATGTTACACTTGCAGATCTTGTTATTATGAGCCGTCATCTTCACGGAGTCGAACCGCTTAGCAATGCAAACAGCTATCACGTAAAAAAATCATTTATAGGTATTCACGGAGCTGACGGATTCCAGGCAGGGGAGTACTTCGTAACCGCTGACATCAATCAGGACGGCCAGGTGGATGTTTTCGATATGATCCAGCTTCGCAAAAACATTATTTCACAGGACAATCCGTGGATCTGGCAGTGGGAGAGTGAACAGAATCTTCCCGGAGATCCGCTTGAAGATTACGGCGAATTCATAGGTGCTCCCGTAGATGATGTAGAAAAATACCTGCCGTCTCACGGCGATGCAAAACTTCTTATTATTTATGCAGATTTTGAAGACTGCAAATACGAATATAATCCTTCCCCTGAAGACATCGAAAGAATAGCATTCGGTCCCGAAGACGAATCCAGCAATATGTATCCGTTTGAAAGCGCCACTGCATTCTACGCCAGATCATCAAAAGGATCTATGCATCTCAGCGGAAATGCATTTCCGTATACTGCAAAGGAATCGGTAAAGAACTATAACCTTGTTCCCGGCCAGAAAAAGCTTGTCACAGAAGCGCTTGCCGAGCTCGACGCTAAAGTTGACTTCCATGATTACGATGGAGATAATGACGGCTTTATAGATACAGTCCTGCTTATCGTACCAAAAGAAGCAGGGGATGAAACATGGTGGCCGGCAGCAGTTCCGTTCTCAAACGATGCATATAAGTATGACGGTTTGCAGATCGGACATATGATCACAGGCAACTGCCAGATAAACAGCGCAACGGACTACCGTGACTTTACAAACACCATTCTGCACGAAATGGGGCATTGTATGGGACTCCCCGACTATTATCTCTACGATGTGGAAGGCGATCATGATGGACTTCATGGAACAGCCGGAAGCGAAATGATGGACGATTCAGGCGGAGATTTCAGCTGCGTTTCAAAGCTTCAGCTTGGCTGGTACAGAAAAGATCAGGTAATGATCTTTGAACCGACAGAGGAACTTAATAATTATACGCTTTATAACGCTCAGTCAGACAGGGGCAATACGCTGATAATCCCCTGCGGCGAATTAGATGACAGGTATCACTGCGAGTGCATCATGCTTGAATATACAACAAAAGATGCCAACAACAGTTCACCTCCTTGGTATGTACAGATAGGCGAGGGAGTAAGGGCATACCACGCCGACATGACTCTGCATGACAACGGATGGTGGGTCTCCTATAAATACGCCAGCGGCTCGGAATTTACAAACAACTATAACGGACGCCGATTCATCAGGCTGATCAACGACTACAAAGGCGACAATATATTTAAACCATTTGATTTTCTCAGCTCTTTTACCGAGGGATTCGCCTGGTATGACGAAAACGATGAAGCAACCAAAGATGTGAAAATGGAGATAATGGTAGGAAATATGGACGGTGAAAGCTGTACATTGACTATTCAATCAAAGTGGGAATAAAGAACGGAATCTTCATTATTTAAAAAAAGACCTTCAATCTGCTTTATACTGCGATCGAAGGTCTTTTCGTATTCAATTATCAGAAATAATCTTTCTGTGCTTTTCTGTAAAAGGAAGCTGAAGCACTTTCCAGAGTTGTTTTATCATAGATATAATCAGTGCATGCTGCAAAGAAATCATCGATAAGATCACCGTTTTCAAGAACAGGCGAAAGCTGAGCGATGACATTTTGCTCCATTTTATCGGAAGCAGCATACTGAATTCCCCCAAGCATACCTTCACTTTCAAGAGTTTCTCTTGCAGAATGGCTAAGAGGGATGCCCTTTTCGATACCCTGAAGTTCAGCCATTTCCTTGCTGTTGAGAAGAAAATCAAGAAGCATACCGGCTTCCTGAGGATGAGCGGTATTTTTGCTTATGGCATACATTGTCGCAGGCTTTGCATACCATCCCTCACCGGCACTTTTGCCGTCTATAGAAGTCTGATCGGCAGCAATAATAGTTGAGCCTTTGCTTATTGTGTCAGCAAAATAGCTTTCAGCATCGCTTACCCATGCAACCGCACCTGCATACTCTTCCTGATCCAATTTGATACGTTCATAATGCTCAACAAGAGGCATTACCCTATTGTCGACAAGCTGTTTGTAGAATTCCATCATGACAGAAAAATCGCCTGAAGTAAAATTCAGACTTCCGTCTTCATTCAGTATCCTTCTTCCCTGAGTCTGCTCGGCATAAGCAATGAGATAAAGCCACATTGACTTGCTTGAAGCACTCAGCGGATATATACCGTCATTCTTCATTGCGGATGCAGCAGCAAACAGTTCATCCCATGTACGGGGAACTTTAAGTCCGTACTGCTGATAAAGATCCTTGTTGATGTAGACAGACTGCGCATTCATGGCGATAGGAAGAGCATTGAGTGCGCCGTTCCTGATGCCGTAATTCAGCTGATCGTTAGTGAAATTAGTAAGATCGATCTTATCACCGAGCTGATAAAGATCATAGTAGCCGGAGCCGTCGGCTGAATACTCAGATAGCCAGCCATAGTTTATCTGCATTACATCGGCTTCTGTATCGGAATTCATCCAGACCTTGTTTCGTGTCTCGTAACCCGACCATTCAGAATAACTGCACTTGACACTTATCTCCGGGTGCATATCCTCGAAAATGTCGATAGCCTGAAGTGTGTATTTATTTCTTGCATCATTGCCCCACCATGAAAACTCGATCTCGACCTGACTTTTCTGGCTGGTCATAGTAGTTTTATTTGTACATCCTGCCGAAAATGCAAGGGAAATACAAGCGAGAAAAGCAGCTGTTTTTTTGAATAATCTCATAACATCGCCTCCGTTCTCATATCAGAGCAGACAAGCTGCTGTTGGAATTCACGGCACGGCTGAGAGCCTTATAAGCGTTATTATAGATGCTGCTGTAATCTCCGGAGCCGACAGCTGTACCTACACTTACGGTTATATCGAAGCTTCCCATTGTGTTAGTGTACTCAGTCTGCTTAAACATCTCGCAAAGATCTTCTGCACGGCTTTTTGTAAGGAGAAGAAATCCGTCCTGATCCATATCCACATTTTTGATAAGCACAGAAAAAGCATTATCGCTCACTCTTCCGATGCATTCCACATCAGTGAATACTTCTCCGATATTTTCAACAAGTCTTGCCACCTGAACTTCAGCAACCTCAGGATCAAACTTTTCAAGGATATCACCGTAATTATTGATAGCAGCGATAACTACAGCATAGCTCTGATTGTTGTCTTTTTTCATGAGATTATCGGCTTTATCACGGAAAAAGCGGCGTCCGAGAACATTCTCAAAACCGTCTTCGCTGATCTCTTTTGAAAGGCTTGAAGTTACGGTACCGACAGGATCGGCCATTCTTCTGATGAAAACAGCACCTGCAACAGCAGCAGCTATAGCAGCAAGTGCAGCAGCAATGTAAATATATTTTCTTATGTCAACAGTCTCTTTCAGAATTACATTCTCAGGAATCGAACAGACAATGAACCAGTCATCATTTACGCCGTTGACAGTAGAGAGATTCTCACTGCCGTTAATGACCATCATATCCTTATCCCTTATATCCGAAAGGATTCTTTCCGGAACAGCCTGACCGCAGATATCACCCTTTACCGATGAATAGATCATATTGTAATTACTGTCGGTAAGGCGTATCTCCATGTCACTGAGATTCTCGGGATTCTCAAAAACCGAATCCAGTTCCTCGGTGTAGAATGAAATAACCAGAACCGCATTCTCATGCATTCTCTTTACATAGTAAATACGATCATAATCGCCGTTGTAGCCTGTATTCCAGCCATCATGAGTACGGTCACGGTTCACCATTGCTGAAAGATCGGTATAAAGCTTGTCGCCGAAAAGCTTTATTGTACCGTTAGATATCTTGCCGACGGTGCTGTTGTTTGCATAAACGATACCATAATCGACAAAATTCTCCATAAGGCAAAGTTTGCCGAGGTCGGTAGCTATCTGCTTCTCGGTATTGATAGCTTCGTATTCATCATTTGAAGCATCGGAAGCATCATAGCTGTAGGCGTTATCTACTGAATAAGCGAGAGTACCTATCGTCTCCATTCTGCTGAGGTAGCTCTCAAGATTAAGTTTGAGCTGGACGTTGAGCGTGGATGTCATTGAACCAACTTTGGCCTTGGTCAGTTCGTCATACCTTGAAACAGTAAAAGCTGTAATGGCAATAATAGCCGCCATGACGATAACAGCAAAACCGATTATCATCAGTTTGCTCATTTTCCTGATCTTTTCAAGGCCCTGTGCCTGAATCTGATCTCTTGTCATTTTTTCCTCCTATGTTAATATCCCATTATTCTCACTTGGAAGTGAGTTTATCTATAGGCAACACCGCACAAAGCCCGCCTGACGGCTTTGCACTGAATCTGCTTACATATTTTCCGTCATCTTGCACAGAAATCCCTTGACATACGTCAGTATGCCTGCGGAATTTCTATACAATCTG
>Ga0129307_1003437_pt1 | contig 10037 bp, 8 predicted proteins | sample P1105metagenome_FD_94437 | JGI IMG/M metagenome (GOLD analysis project Ga0129307, IMG submission 94437) | Capybara group fecal microbial communities from Wisconsin, USA - P1105 metagenome | ecosystem: Host-associated > Mammals > Digestive system > Large intestine > Fecal | place: USA: Wisconsin... | reverse complement strand
GGCATTGAAGCACCCCGGACAGTGGTGCGTGCAGCCTGACACGAACAGACTCGTGCGCACCCCCGGTCCGTTGGCAATATCAAAGGTTTTGATGGCAGCAGCGTGCATACAGTCCTCACAGATGCAGGACACGGTCACGGATTTCCTGTGTGCGTCCCTGGTTCCAGTACTGGGTCCCGATGTATCCGCAGGTGCGGCGGGCCACATTCATCCGGCTCTGGTCGCGGTTGCGGCAGTGCGGGCACTCCCAGAAGAGCTTGCCGTTTTCCTCCACCACCCGGATCTCCCCGTCATATCCGCAGACCTGGCAGAAATCGCTCTTGGTGTTGAGCTCTGCATACATGATGTTCTCATAGATATACTGCATCAGACGGATCACGGCTTCAAGATTGTCCTGCATGTTGGGGACTTCGACATAGGAGATCGCGCCGCCCGGCGAGAGCTGCTGAAATTCGCTCTCAAAGCGGAGCTTGGTAAAGGCATCGATGTTCTCGCGCACATTGACATGATAGGAGTTGGTGATGTAGCTCTTGTCCGTCACGCCCTCAATGATGCCGAAGCGCTTCTGCAGGCACTTGGCAAACTTGTAGGTCGTGGACTCAAGCGGCGTGCCGTAGAGCGAGTAGTCAATGTTTTCGGCTGCCTTCCACTTCGCGGTATAGGCGTTAAGGCACTTCATGACCGCCAGGGCAAAGGGCTTGCCTTTTTCGGATGTATGGCTCTCTCCCGTCATATACCTTGTGCACTCATAGAGTCCCGCATAGCCCAGGGAGATGGTCGAATAGCCGCCGTAGAGCAGTTGATCGATCTTCTCGCCCTTCTTCAGACGGGCCAGCGCGCCGTACTGCCAGAGGATCGGGGCCGCATCGGAGAGTGTGCCGAGCAGGCGCTCATGCCGCAGACGCAGCGCGCGGTGACAGAGTTCCAGCCGCTCATCCATAATCTCCCAGAATCTGTCCATATCCCCGCCCGAGGAGAGTGCGGCATCGACCAGGTTGATCGTCACAACGCCCTGATTGAAGCGGCCGTAATACTTCGGCTGATTCGTCTCGGGATCGACATAGGGGGTGAGGAAGGAACGGCAGCCCATGCAGGTATACACATGGCCTTCCCCGTTTTTGTCCACCTTCAGCTTTTTCATGACCTTGGCAGAGATATAGTCGGGCACCATGCGCCGGGCCGTGCACTTGGCGGACAGCTTGGTGAGGTAGAAATAGGGCGTGCCCTCCCGGACATTGTCCTCATCGAGCACATAGATCAGTTTCGGGAAGGCCGGTGTGATCCATACGCCGGCCTCGTTTTTCACGCCTTCATAGCGCTGGCGGAGGACTTCCTCAATGATCAGGGCGAGGTCCTTCTTTTCCTGCTCACTGCGCGCCTCGTTGAGGTACATGAAGACGGTCAGGAACGGGGCCTGGCCGTTGGTGGTCATGAGGGTGATCACCTGATACTGGATGGTCTGCACACCTTTTTCAATCTCACTGCGCAGACGCTTTTCCACGACTTCCTGAATACGCCCTTCATCGGGATGCCCGCCGAGGAGTGCGATTTCCTCCTCAACCTCCCTGCGGATCTTCTCACGCGACACCTGGACAAACGGCGCCAGGTGCGTCAGGGAGATCGACTGGCCGCCGTACTGGTTGGAGGCCACCTGGGCGATGATCTGCGTGGCAATGTTGCAGGCGGTGGAGAAGGAGTGCGGCTTTTCAATGAGTGTGCCGGAGATGACGGTGCCATTCTGCAGCATGTCCTCGAGGTTGACCAGGTCGCAGTTGTGCATGTGCTGCGCATAATAATCCGAATCATGGAAATGGATGATGCCTTCACGGTCGGCATCCACAATCTCCTTGGGCAGGAGAAGACGGGCCGTCAGGTCGCGGCTGACTTCGCCGGCCATATAGTCCCTCTGCACCGAATTGACAATCGGGTTCTTGTTGGCGTTTTCCTGAATGACCTCTTCATTGTTGCACTCAATCAGGGAGAGGATACGGTCATCGGTGGTGTTGGCCTTGCGGACCAGGGAGCGCTGAAAGCGGTAGCGGACATAGAGGCGGGCCACGTCATAATGTCCCTGCGCCATCAGTTCCATTTCCACCATATCCTGGATCTCTTCCACGGAAACAGCGCGGTCCAGCGCGGCGCATTTTTCTTCGACCTGCTGCGCGGCAAGACGCTCCTCCTCCGCGGTCAGACGGACATGTTCCGGTGCATTCAGGCTGGCTTTGTGGATGGCCTGTTCTATTTTCTGCACATGAAAATCAACTTCGGCGCCATTGCGCTTGATTACTCTCACACTGGTATCCTCCCGGTGATCTGCAGCGGCCCTGCCGCTGTTCGTTCATTTTTTATCCCTGCCTCGGATCTCCCAGAGGGGTCTCCGGCAGGCGAGCAAGCGGGATTATAGCGCAATCCGGGAGGTGCGTCAAGCGCATTTTTCTCAACATCTTGTATGCTCATTTGCCGCTGCATACACAATATGCCGAATTGGAAAAAGCCTGAAAAACGCGGCGGAAGGCATGCGCCGTCCCGTTTTCAGGCTTGTCAAGACTTGTCTTTTTTCTTTCCGGCTGATGGACTGATGGTCTCCTCAGCCCCGGTGTCCCCAGGATGTCATGCTCAGAGAAAACAGATCCCTGCGTCCCGGAAGGTCCACCCGGTCGAACCAGCCCGGGTTTTTCTCCTCGAGCTCCCGCAGGACATTTTCCGGCTCCGGCAGATGGCCGCACTTCGCCATCTCCGCCTCACAGGCGCCCTGGATTTCACGGCAGACGTCATTGATCAGGAACTCCGGCACGGCAATCATGCTGAAATCCGCTCTTTCTCTGTACTGACCGATACAGATTCTGTCCGTACAGATACTCTCCCAGTTCAGGGCTGTTCCCTCATACACGGGATACCCCAGATAATCAAAGTCCATCCAGATATAGTGGCTGTGCCCTTCCGATTTTTCCCTTCCCGCCGCCAGCAGAAAGAAGCGGTTCAGGACATCATACCGCGCGTCGTCTTCCGGTCCGTTCCCTTCAGGCGTCAGGCTGTACCTTGACTTGTATTCCAGGGTGTTCGGATGACTGAAAAGAATTTTCCGGATGGCCCCGGGCCGTGCAAAACACAAAAGAGGCAGGTTTTCCATCGCACTCAGGCGGCGGAAATGCGCCATTTCCTGTTCATCGGGCATAACCGTGTCATTCTGCGGAAGGAACGCAGTCACGCACAGCGGATCGGGACCGGTACGCCCAATGGTGCTCTGACGGATGCCCTCCTGGATCTTGACGGAAAACGGGACCGACATCTTCACCTGCAGGTCCGGGGTAAAAATCCCTTCCCGGATTTCAGGAGACAGGAGCCCCTCTTCCAGGTCCATGCCGAAATGCCGGGCAAAGCGCGCCATGTTCTCCCCGTCCGGGAGCACTGCGCTTTCCACCTCCGTCGCCTGCTGCCTGTGCAGGACAGGCTGATACATGGTCTGCAGAACCCACCGCTCCTCAAACGCCTGCAGGAAAAAAGGTCCCCTGGCGGGATCCATCCGCAGGAAGAAAGGGGCAGGTCCGAAGGCGAACTCCGGATTGATGAAGGCGGACAGATGCGAAACCGCGGCATACCGCAGAGGCACGCCCTGTCTGAAATGCAGTGTGTTTCCCTCCAGCCTTTCCCCCGCCACCGCATAGACGGCGTCAACCGGATCACCCGGCCACGGCAGAATGCCTGTCAGGATACTGCGTTCTCCTGATTTCTGCTGCATCATCTGCAGTTCACGGTCCCAGGACGGCGAAAACACGGCATCGGACGAGACAATCAGCACATAGGCCTCCCCCTGCCAGAACCGCCTGACTGCCTCCCAGATGCTTCCGGGAGACACAAGATACATGAGACCCTTCATGGTCTGCATCACGGCAAGGTCCTCATCACCGGGCGCTTCCTCCAGCAGAAGGCCCACGGTGAGTCTTGAAGGAACACTCGACGTTCGGACAGCATCGGCAACCGTCTCCCGCACCCGGGAAAACGACGGCGCCTGCATGAGCATCAGAAGACGTTCCACACGTTCCCTCCCTTTCCGCTGAAAGCCGCTCAGCCCCTGACAGTGCGCCGGAGGAGCAGGCTTACGGCATAGATCATGGCCGCATACAGAATGATCGCTGCACCGGCCGAAGTATTCCAGGCATAGGAGCTGAACAGCCCTGCCATTCCGCTGACAAGGGCAAACAGCACAGACAGGACAGCATGCTGGCGGGCATTCCTCGAGAGATTGCGCGCGCTCGCCGCCGGAAGAATCAGCAGCGCATTGATCAGCATGACGCCCACCCAGCGGATGGCGAGCATGACAGCCACCGCAACCAAGATGGAAAAGGCGATCTCATAGAGCCTGGTGGGAATGCTCCGGCTGTGCGCGAGCGATGCATTGATGCTCGTCAGCAGCAGCCCATTGTAGAGCAGCATCCACAGCACAGTGCCCACAATCAGGGCAAGCAGCAGGTACAGAATGTCCTGTGCTGTGACAGCAAGGATATCGCCGATGAGCAGCGAGGAATATTTCGCAAACCCGCCGCCGCGCGAGAGGATCAGAAGACCCGCCGCCACGGAGGTCGAGGAAAAGACCGAGATGACCGTATCCGCCGAGGCAGAACCGGTATGCTTGATCAAACCGATCAGGACCGCCCAGATCACGCCGAACACCAGCATGCTCACCAGATCATTCCCTATGCCCAGGATCATGCCCAGGCCGATGCCGGTCAGCGCGCTGTGCCCGAGCGCATCGGAGAAAAACGCCATCTGCTGATTGACCGCCATCGTGCCCAGAAGCCCCAGAAGCGGCGTGAGCAGGAGAATGGCAAGAAAAGCATTCTTCATGAAGGAGAACTGGAGCGACGGAAACGGCAGGAGGACATTCATCACGCTGTAAATTCCTTCCATTTCATTCCACCCCCGTTCCAAACACACGCGCAAAGGCCTCGGATTCAAACACCGGGTCCGGTGCACCCTGGATGAGCACGGTTTTGTCCAGCAGGACCACGTGGTCCGCATATTCCCGCACAAAGCGCAGGTCATGGCTGACCAGCAGAATGGCAATATGCCGGCCTGTCCTCAGTTCGTTCACCGTGTCCAGAAACATTTTCAACCCGTTCTGGTCAATCCCTGAGACCGGTTCGTCCAGAACCAGCAGGTCCGGTGATGGCTGCAGGGCCAGAGCAAGCAGCACGCGCTGGAGTTCACCGCCCGAGCATCTGCCCAGAGGCCGGTCAATAATCTCCGGTGCGTGCACCATGGAAAGCGCGTCCAGGATCTGCTGCCGGACCTTCCGGTTCACGCCGGTCCAGACCGGCCGCCGGGTAAACGCCGCCGCCATGAAATCCTGCACGGTGACCGGCATATCCTGGTCAAACGCCAGGTGCTGCGGGACATACCCGATCCGCAGATGGCCGATGGGCTTACCCTTTCCATCCTCGTGCCGGATCGAACCCGTGTAGGGAATCTCCCCGAGCAGGGCCCGGATCAGTGTGGTTTTGCCCGCACCGTTCTGTCCGATGAGCACGGTCAGTTGCGAGCAGTGAATATGCATGCTGACATCCTGAAGCACTTCCTGCCCGCCGCGGCTGACAGAAACATGTTTCAGGTCAATATGGCACAGTTCACAATGGTGAGGCCGCATGCGCGTCCCCCTTTCTGAGTGGTCACCGGGCATGCTGCGCAAACCAGCCCAGCGCTGCTTCCCGGTCCTTCGCTATCTGTGCGGTCAGTTCTTCCCTGGAGGCAAAGCGTGTTTCCGGCCGCAGGAAATCCATGAGCGTGACCACGGCCTTTTTGCCGTACAGGTTCTCATTTTCCTCGAGCACATGCGCCTCCACCGTGACGGTGCCGTCTGGCAGTGTCGGGTGCAGGCCGATATTGATCACACTCGCCATGGCCTTCTCGCCTTCCGGACGCAGATAGCCGATATATACACCATAGCGCGGAAGCACCTTGACCGGGTCATACCCGACATTCGCCGTCGGGAATCCAATCGTACGCCCGAGGTGTTTTCCGTCCTCCACCGTGCCTTCCAGCGTGTACGCATGCCCGAGCAGACGGCTGGCCATGCGCAGTTCCCCCGCTTCCAGTTCCCTGCGGATCCTTGTGGAGGAAACAGCTTCCCCGGCGATCTCCACAGGCGGAACGACCAGGGTTTCAAAACCGTGTTCCAGACCGTAGGCCTGCATGTCCTCCGGTTTTCCGGCACCCTTTGCGCCGAAGGTATAGTTGTATCCGCACACCACGCACCGGGGGGCATACGTGCGCACCAGACCCGAGAGAAACTCCGCGGGCGGTGTGTCTGCCAGTTCCCTGGTGAAGTCTTCCACGCACAGCGCATCCACACCATAGCCGGCCATCAGTTCCGCACGCTCTGAAAGCGTCGTCAGCCGTCTGGGGGCTTTTTGCGGGAAGAGCACTTCCATGGGATGCGGTTCAAAGGTGGAGACCACCAGGGGAACATGCAGCGCCTGCGCGCGTTCCCCGCCCTGCATCAGCAGTTCCTGATGTCCCCTGTGCACGCCGTCAAACATGCCCAGCACAAGCACGCATGGATCGATTGCGGAGGGATTTCTCATCACTTCCACGGCAGTACCTCTTTCTTTCCTGATTGATCGGCTCACTCTCCGGGCGGAATCAGCACTTTCCAGACCATGTCCTGGCCTTCCCTGGCCGTCATGCCCAGAAATTCATCCCCGAGATAAGTGCGCACACTCTCCCCTTCCCGGATATCGTCCGGAGCCGCAAAGCGCATCCCGTTGACCGCCTGCTTTCGCATGTGCTCGGGCAGTGAGATCTTCGGGAGGTGGCCCAGCGGCATGTCCAGCGGCAGCAGATGCTCACGCAGGGTTCCTGCCTCTGAAAAGGCCCGGATCTCCTCGAGTGTCATCGCCGTCCCGAGCGTAAACGCACCGGAGCGTGTTCTGAGAAGAAACCGCATGTGCGCGGGACACCCACTCAGGCGTCCCAGATCATCACACACCGAGCGGATATAAGTCCCCCGTCCGCAGTCCACATGAAGCAGGACACCGTGGTCCGGCATCTCTTCCAGGATTCGGATCTGCTCAATATGCACGGTGCGTTCCGGGACATCCACCTGTTCCCCCCGCCGCGCACGCGCATAGAGGGGTTTCCCGCCCACTTTGATCGCGCTGTACATGCTCGGACGCTGGACAATGTCCCCGGTCAGCTGCAGGCAGGCCTTCCGGACTGCTTCCAGGCCGGGGTACACGCTGCCTGTTTCCAGCACCGTGCCCTGGGCGTCCTGGGTATCGGTCGATGCACCAAAAGCACACTCGGCCACATAGCTTTTCTCCTTGTCCACCAGATAATCGAAAAGCCGTGTTGCCCTCCCGATCATGACCGGCAGCACACCCGCGGCTTCGGGGTCCAGTGTCCCCGCATGCCCCACATGCTTTTCGTTCGCCATACGCTTGACAAACGAGACCACAGCTGCGGACGACATGCCCGGCGGTTTGAGGACATTGATAAATCCATTCATACATTTCCCTCATGCAGCCAGACGCTGCATGCCTTATCTCTGTTCTTCGAGCGCTTTCTGCAGCGCCTGAAAGACTTCGTCGGCCGCCTCTTTCAGGCCCTTGCCGTGCACGGTGCACCCGCTTGCCTGCTCATGTCCGCCCCCGCCGAAGGCTCTGGCAACGCCATTGACCTTCCAGGGTGCGATCGACCGGAGGCTCATCTTGATGCCGTCCTCCGTCTCCCGGGCCAGCATGGTCATGTGGACGCCGCGGATATCGCGTCCGAAATTCACAATTGTGTCGGCATCCTCACTCAGTGCGCCGGTTTCCTCAAAATCCGCCAGGGTCAGCGTCATGCAGGTGACTGCACCCCCCTGTGCATACCGCAGCGTCTGCAGGGCACGGGTAATGAGCGCGACCTGCTCCGGCCTGCGCTCGGCAAACAGCCTGCGCCCGAGCTCGGCCTGGCTGAAGCCGGTCGACTGGATGGCCGCGACCACGCGCAGCGCGTCCTCATTGGTGTTGTCCTGGAGAAAATTGCCGGTGTCGGTGGAAATCCCGGTGTAGAGACATTCTGCGATCTCTCGGTCTGCCTGGACGCCGAGCAGGCCCATCAGGTCATGGATCAGCACGCAGGTCGCAGCCGCACGGCCGTCGACCGCCTGCACATCCCCGTAGAGCGGATTGGTCGGATGATGGTCAATCTGGAGCACCCGTGTACACAGTCCCATCAGACGGTCGAGCTGCTCCTTCTGGCCCGGCACGGAAAAGCTGACAATCCTGGAGAGTTCTGCGCAGTCCACGCACAGCAGCGCGTCGTACCGTCCCGAGGCGGCTGTGAGAGGACGCACCGTGTCCGCACCGCAGAGGAACATGAGGCTGTCCGGCACCTTGTCCCGGTCAAACACCTCGGCTTCCTTCCCCATTTTGCGCAGAATCCGCTGCATGGCCAGCGCTGAACCGATGCAGTCGCCGTCCGGGTTCAGGTGTGCCGCAATGGCAATACGCCCGGCCGCTTTCAGTTCCTCAGCAATGGCCTTCAGGCCTTCACGGCTCGTCATGGTTTTCTCCCTTCGTCACTTCAGAGAGCACCTGGGCGATATGCACGCCGTAGGCAATATTCTGGTCTGAAACAAACAGGACTTCGGGCGTATACCGCAGGCGCATGTTCTTTCCCAGCGTTCTGCGGATATATCCCCTGGCCGAGTCAAGCGCTTCCATCAGCGGTCCGCGCTTCTCGTCCTCGAGAATGCTGACATACACCTTGGCATAGCGCAGGTCACGTGTGACCTCGACGCGGGTAATGGAATAGGTGCCGTCAATGCGCGGATCATTCAGTTCGTGACGGATGATGTCATCCACTTCACGCTGGATTTCTTCCGCAAGGCGGTCTGTTCTCTGATAAGCCATAGATTCCCTTTCTGTATATACAATACAAGTCGGAAAGCGGGAGGCAGGAAACCTGATCCTGCCTCCCGCCCGTGGATACAATTCACTATTTCTCAGCGCGGAATTTCTTCCATGATATAGCATTCGACAACGTCGCCTTCCTTGATGTCGTTATGACCTTCAAGGCTCATGCCGCATTCATACCCGGCGGCCATTTCCTTCACGTCATCCTTGAGATGGCGCAGGCTGGAGAGCTTGCCGGTGAAGACAACCACATTGTCGCGCAGAAGCCGTACGTTGGCGTTGCGCTGGACTTTGCCGTCCTGCACATAGCAGCCGGCAATGATGCCCGAACCCGTGATCTTGAACACATTGCGGACCTCGGCATGACCGAGCAGCACTTCCCTGTACTCGGGAGCGAGCATGCCCTTCATGGCCAGTTCCATATCCTCAATGGCCTTGTAGATGACGGTGTAGAGGCGGACATCCACCTTTTCCTTCTCGGCCGCCTCTCTTGCAGAAGCATCCGGACGGATATTGAAGCCGATGATGATGGCGTTGAAAGCAGAAGCCAGGTTGACGTCATCCTTGGTGATGGCGCCGGCGGCCGCATGCAGAATGCGGACACGGACTTCATCATTGCTGAGTTTCTCCATGGCCTGCTTGACAGCTTCCACGGAGCCCTGGACGTCTGCCTTGATGATGAGATTGAGATTGGTGATCTTGCCTTCCTCAATGGAGGAGAACAGGTTCTCCATCGTGAGCTTGGAAGCATCGCCGCGGCGCTGAGCGCGCAGTTTTTCCTTGCGTTCGTCAGCAACCTGACGGGACAGATGATCGTCACCGACAGCGATCATTTCATCACCGGCACTGGGCACTTCATCAAAGCCCATGATTTCCACCGGCATGGAAGGTCCGGCTTCCTTGACTTTCTCGCCGCGGTCATTGATCAGTGCACGGACACGGCCGCTGGCCATGCCGGCAATGATGTTGTCACCCACATGCAGGGTACCGTTCTGCAGAAGCACGGTGGCCAGAGGACCTCTTGCCTTGTCCAGCTTGGCCTCGATAATGACGCCGCGGCCGAGACGGTTCGGGTTGGCCTTCAGTTCCATGACGTCTGCCTGCAGGAGAACCATTTCCAGCAGTTCATCCACGCCAGCG
>Ga0129307_1003436_pt1 | contig 10040 bp, 4 predicted proteins | sample P1105metagenome_FD_94437 | JGI IMG/M metagenome (GOLD analysis project Ga0129307, IMG submission 94437) | Capybara group fecal microbial communities from Wisconsin, USA - P1105 metagenome | ecosystem: Host-associated > Mammals > Digestive system > Large intestine > Fecal | place: USA: Wisconsin... | reverse complement strand
TCCTCGACGGAACGAGGAATAGAAAGGGGGATTGGGACATCCAACCCATTGGTGGCGTACTGCCCGACAGGGTGATTTGCCAACCAAGGGGAGGCTTCCTTTACATCGTGGAACAGGACGTGCACAACCCCATGCTATGGGCTGACGTGCCTGACCCTGACGTCATCAGGGTGGGGGACACCTTCTATCTGGTCACAACCACCATGCACCTCATGCCGGGAGCACCCATTATGAAATCCAAGGATTTGAAAAACTGGGAGACGGTGGGATATGTTTTCGACAAACTCACCGACTCGCCCAAATACGACTTGCAGCAAGGCACCGTCTATGGAAGGGGGCAATGGGCCACTTCACTGAAATATCATAACGGGAAATTCTATGCGCTGCTCGCTCCCAACGAGCAGGGGGCCATGGGCGACACCTATATCTTCACAGCCGACAAGGCGGAGGGGCCGTGGACCGTTCTTTCTCGCATGAGGCACTTCCATGATTGTTCCCTTTTCTTCGACGATGATGGCAGGGTGTATGTCGTTTATGGGACGGGTGAACTGATGGAACTGAAGCCCGACCTTTCTGATGTGATTGAGGGAACGCACAGGAAAATATTCCAAAGGGAGCCCGACGAGATGGGACTGCTCGAAGGAAGCAGGATGCTCAAGCACAATGGCAAATACTACCTGCTGATGATCAGTCACACTTATTCTCCAGGGAGAAACCGCAGGGAAGTGTGCTACAGGGCTGACAACATCCTTGGCCCCTACGAGAAGAAAGTGATACTTGAAAGCGATTTCGGGGGATTCTCATACGAGGCGCAAGGCACCATCGTGGATACGCAGGACGGCGACTGGTATGGCATCATCTTCCAAGACAGGGGAGGTGTCGGGCGCGTGCTAACCCTTATGCCTTGCCGGTGGATTGATGGATGGCCCATGCTTGGCGACGAGAACGGAAAGGTGACCAACACCGTGAGGCCGCTGGTAAGCGGGCAACCAAAGAACGGCATCGTGAAAAGCGATGACTTCAACGACAGCCAACTGGGGTTGCACTGGCAGTGGAACCACAACCCGGTGGACAAGGCTTGGTCGCTGACAGAAAAACCTGGATGCCTGAGACTCAAGACCAACAGAGTGGTGGACAATCTGTATCTCGCTACCAACACCATCACGCAGCGTATGGAGGGACCGGCTTGCAGCGGAGATGCATGCATCGATTTCTCGCACTTGAAAGACGGTGATTGTGCCGGACTGGCGGCGTTCAATGGCGACTCCGGCGTGCTCACCATCAAGAAAAAGGGAAAGAAGAGCGTGCTGGAATTGTCGGAGCAGCACGTGCAACTCTCCGGACAAGACAAGAAAGTGGAAAGCGTGGAGGAGAAAGTGCTGGAGACCGTGGACTTGGGACAGAACAGCCAAGTATGGCTGAAAGTTGAAGGGGATTTCCGCCCTGGCAACCATCCGCGTCACGACATGGCTCTCTTCTACTACAGCACGGATGGATCACAGTGGAAGAGGATTGGGCCGGAAATGAGGATGATTTTCGATTATCGGAGATTCTTCATGGGCACCAAGTTTGCCATCTTCTGCTACGCCACCAAGAAGGCGGGGGGCTACATCGACGTTGATGAGTTCAGATACAACGTCATGGACCAAACCCATGAATGAACAAGGAGCGAACGCGTCTTCCAGATACCTGTATATGTCTTATCTTTATCATACTATTTGACCTTATGAAAAAATGCTTTTTCGCCATTGCACTAATGGCATGCGTCGCAAGTGGGGGAACAGCGCAAACACTGCCATACCAAAACCCCAACCTCACAGCGCGTGAGAGAGCCATTGACTTGTGTTCAAGACTCACGCTTGAGGAAAAGGCCATGCTCATGCTCGATGAAAGTCCGGCTATACCTCGTCTGGGAATTAAGAAATTCTACTGGTGGAGCGAAGCCTTGCACGGGGCCGCCAACATGGGAAATGTCACCGTCTTCCCCGAGCCGGTGGCCATGGCTTCCTCTTTCAACCCGCAACTGCTCTTCAAGGTGTTTGATGCTGCAAGCACGGAGATGAGAGCGCAATACAACGAGCGAATGCAAAGAGGAAGTGGGGAGGACCAGAAAATGAGAAGCCTCTCCGTGTGGACGCCAAATGTCAACATCTTCAGAGACCCAAGGTGGGGAAGGGGACAGGAAACCTACGGAGAAGACCCCTATCTCACCAGCGTCATGGGAACCCAGGTGGTCAGAGGACTGCAAGGACCCGAGGACGCCAAATACCGTAAGTTGTGGGCTTGTGCAAAGCATTATGCCGTACACAGCGGACCTGAATACACACGACACACGGCAAACATCACCGATGTCTCCCCAAGGGATTTCTGGGAGACTTACATGCCGGCATTCAAGACGTTGGTGCAGGATGCAAAAGTCAGGGAGGTCATGTGCGCATACCAAAGGCTCGACGACGACCCTTGCTGTGGAAGCAGCCGACTCCTCCAGCAGATTCTTAGGGATGAATGGGGATTCAAATACCTCGTCGTCAGCGACTGCGGGGCGGTCAGCGACTTCTACACGTCCCACAAAAGCAGTTCTTCTCCCGTCACGGCATCGGCAAAGGCAACACTTGCAGGAACGGATGTGGAATGTGGATACGGATATGCTTACAAAAGCATACCTGATGCCGTGAAAAAGGGCTTGATTACCGAAAAGGAGGTGGACAAGCATGTCATCAGGCTCCTCGAAGGAAGATTCGACTTGGGGGAAATGGACAAACCCGAACTGGTGGAATGGGCGAAAATCCCATATTCGGCCATGTCAACCAAGGAAAGCGCCAACATCTCTCTCGACATGGCACGGCAGTCCATCGTGTTGTTGCAAAACAACGACGGCATCCTTCCTCTTAAGAGGAACAAGGAGAAAATAGCCGTCATCGGACCCAATGCAGACAACGAACCCATGATGTGGGGCAACTACAACGGAGTGCCCAACAAAACAGTTACCATCCTCGAAGGATTAAAGGCCAAGCAGAAGAAAATCACATACTTGCCCGCCTGCGACCTCACTTATGACAAAGTGATGGAATGCAGAATGGAGGGCGAATGCAAAACGCCCGATGGGAAAAAGGGATTGAGGGGAACCTTCTGGAACAACACCGAGATGGAGGGAAAACCCGTCACTACGGAGTATTACACCAAGCCCCTCGCCGTGACAACCAACGGTATGCACTATTTCGCACACGGCGTCAACTTGGAGGACTTCTCTGCGAAATATGAGACCACGTTCTCGCCCAATGAAGCGGGAGAATTTGTCATCAACGTCGAGGGAACAGGGCATTTTGAACTGTATGTCAATGGTGAGAGGAAGTTCTCGCACCACATCTGGAGAGCCACGCCCACCAGGACGGTGCTCAATGCCGAGAAAGGTCAGAAATTCGACATCGAAGTGCGCTTCCACACCGTCAAGACCTGGGGCGCGGGGATGAAAATCAACATCGCCAAGGAGCACCCCATCGACTACCAGCAAACCATCAACCAACTCAAGGATGTGGACAAGGTCATCTTCGTGGGTGGTATCTCACCCGCACTCGAAGGGGAGGAAATGCCCGTGGACATCGAGGGATTCAAAGGAGGAGACAGGACCAGCATCGAACTGCCCGCCGTGCAGAGGGATTTTTTGAAAGCTCTCAAGAAGGCTGGGAAAAAGGTCATCTTCGTTTGCTGCTCTGGCTCGGCCATCGCACTGCTCCCGGAGACAGAATCTTGCGAGGCAATCGTGCAGGCTTGGTATCCCGGACAAGAGGGAGGAACGGCTGTGGCTGACGTCATTTTCGGCGATGTCAATCCATCCGGAAAACTCTCCGTTACATTCTACAAAAGCACCAACCAACTGCCCGACTATGAGGACTATTCCATGAAGGGGCGGACATACAGGTATTTCAAAGACGCATTGTTCCCCTTCGGATATGGTTTGAGCTATACCGCTTTTGACATCAAGGAAGGGAAACTGAATGTTGACAACAAGGGCAATGGGACGCTCAACGTACAGGTGACCAACAAGGGACAGCGCGATGGGGATGAAATCGTGCAGTTATACATCAGGAACCCGCAAGACCCCGACGGACCAATGAAATCGCTCCGTGCGTTCCAAAGGGTGAATGTCAAGGCCGGTGCCACGGCTGATGTCCAACTGAAACTCACCAACAACAGTTTCGAGTTCTGGGATGAGGAAACCAACACCATGCGGGTGAAACCCGGTAGATATGAATTGCTCTACGGCAACAGTTCGAATGACAAGGATTTGAAAACCATCAATATCAATATTCAATAGCTTATGAAATCAACATTCTATTATCTCATTGCAACACTTGCTCTCGCTTTGACCTCCATTGGGGCCAAGGCTGAGGTGGATCCCAATTTCTACATCTTCATCTGCTTCGGACAGTCCAACATGGAAGGAGCGGCAAGGCCGGAGGCACAAGACATCGAAAGTCCGGGCCCAAGATTCCTGCTCATGCCGGCTGTGGACGACCCCAGAAGGGGGAGGACGAAAGGGGTGTGGTGCGAAGCGTCGGCACCGCTGTGCAGGCCCAACACCGGACTGACACCTGCCGACTGGTTTGGAAGAACCATGATCAAGACACTGCCCGAAAACATCAGGGTGGGCGTCATTCACGTGGCCATTGGTGGTATTCACATCCAGGGATTCATCAAGGACAGCATTGCCGATTATGTCAAAAAGGCGCCAGGATGGATGAAACCCATGTTGCAAGCATACGACAACGACCCTTATGAAAGAATCATCTCTCTTGCCAAATTGGCACAGAAGGACGGAGTGATCAAGGGCGTGCTCATGCACCAGGGCGAGTCCAACACGGGAGACCCCAAATGGGCAGGAATGGTGAAAAAGGTGTATGACGACATGCTGGGTGACTTGCAACTAAAGCCCGAAGAGGTGCCTCTGCTCGCTGGAGAGGTGGTGCAGGCCAATGGAAAAGGACAGTGTGTGGCCATGAACAAACTCATCGACGAACTGCCGAAAACGCTGCACACGGCACAGGTGATTTCCTCTACGGGATGCACCAACGGTCCAGACAACCTGCATTTCGATGCTGCCGGATACCGTGAACTGGGTACGAGATATGGGGAGAAGATGCTTGAACTGCTTGGCTACCAAGTGGTGACGCCGTTTGAAGTGCCGGCTGATGCGAAAACTGCCGAGACCACCATTCCCGGAAACGAATTTCCAAAGGTGGACAAGGAAGGAAGAGCTTATTTCCGCCTTGTCGCTCCCCAGGCACATGAGGCTGTCGTGGATATCTGCGGGAAACAATACCCCATGAGAAAAGATGAGAAAGGTGTGTGGTGCGCTGTCACCGACCCGCTCGTCCAAGGCTTCCACTACTATTTCATGAACATCGGGGGTGTTAATTTCATCGACCCTGCTACCGAGACGTTCTTCGGATGCAACAGGCAGGCCGGAGGCATCGAAATACCAGAAGGCCCGGAAGGTGACTACTATAGGCCACAGGCTGGAATACCTCATGGGCAGGTGAGGAGCATCTATTATTATGCAAAAGCCACCAACGAATGGAGGCATGCCATGGTTTACACTCCTGCTGGATATGAGAAGGGGAAGAAAAAATACCCGGTGCTCTATCTGCAGCACGGCATGGGTGAGGATGAAACTGGATGGGCCAAACAAGGTCACATGCAGCACATCATGGACAACGCCATTGCAAAGGGAGACGCAGTGCCCATGATTGTCGTCATGGAAAGCGGTGACATCAAGGCTCCTTTCAATTTCTCAAGTGGAGCATCCAACAGACAGGGATTCAGCGACTATGGGGCTTCTTTCTACAAAGTCATGGTCAACGACCTCATTCCTTACATCGACAGCAATTTCAGAACGCTTACCGACAGGGACCACAGGGCAATGGCCGGATTGTCATGGGGAGGGCATCAGACGTTCGACCTCGTCTTGCAGCACATGGACCTCTTCTCATACATGGGGGCCTTCAGTGGTGCCATCTTCGGACTTGACCCCGAGACGGCTTACGACGGAATCTTGAAAGACGGAGAGGCGTTCAACAAGCGAATACACTACCTCTTCCTCCATTGTGGGTCGGAGGAGAATTTCGGAACCGATAGGCTTGCACAAAGTTTGAGGGACAGAGGCATCAAGGTGGACTACCAAGTATCACAAGGTACGCATCATGAGTGGCTCACATGGAGAAGGGCGTTCAACCTCTTCATCCCACACCTCTTCAAATAATCACGGCTTCACCGTAAACTACAATACTTGATAATACCTACCCCTTGGGGATGCCACGTTCTCACACGTAGCACCCCAAGGGGCTTTCTATTTCTTGTCCTTTCCACCTCTTTCATTCTGTCTGTTGCAGGATGACAGCACCCCGGCCATGCATGGGAGCCGCAACTATAATGAACAATTCTTGCTCCTATTTTTGGATTTTACAACCAAATTTCTTACTTTTGTATTTCAATTCCTACTTTTCAAAATTCTTCATCCATGACAAAATACATCTGCATGGCCTGCCTTGCATTCCTGATGGTGGCTTTCCCGTACCCGACAAGGGCGAAGGACGGGGAAAATGTGAACTTCCCAGGAGGGAAGACTTTTCTGTATCGGCTTACTCTCGCCGACAAAAAAGGAACGCCTTTTTCCCTGCAAAAACCTGAGATGTTCCTGTCGCAAAAGTCTATTGAAAGAAGGAGGCGACAGGGCCTTCCCCTCGACTCCACCGACTTGCCGCTGACACCACAGTATCTCCAGCGCATCGCAGAGACAAAGGGGGTGGAGATTGTGAGCAAGAGCAAGTGGAACAACACCGTTCTCGTGATGGTGCACGACAGGGCGAATATCAGGCCCCTCCATTCCTTGCCCTTTGTGACCAGTGTGGATAGGGTCTTCACTTCGCCCGACTCCATCGAGGCGCCGATGAGACACCTCGTCAGGGACGACTTGGAAAGCCATCGAAACGATGAAGACGACTATGGAGAGGCTGCTGAAAACATCGACTTGGTGAATGGAAGGAAACTTCACGAGTATGGATATAGGGGAAAGGGAATGACGGTGGCTGTGCTCGACGGGGGCTTCATGAACGTGGACAGGATACCGGCCATGAAAGGTGTGGCCATCGAGGGAGTGAGGGATTTCGTTGCTTTCAAGTCCGACGTCTATATGGAGCACGACCACGGCACACGTGTGCTTTCCACCATGGCTGTGGACATGAAGGGCATTTACATCGGCACGGCGCCGGAAGCTCACTTTTGGTTGCTAAGGGCGGAGGACACGCGCACGGAGAGTCCCGCGGAAGAGGACTATTGGGCCGCTGCGGCGGAATTTGCCGACTCCATCGGAGCAGACATCATCAGCAGTTCGCTCGGCTTCCAGGACTTCGACGACAAGACGCTCGACCATAAATACAAAGAACTTGACGGAAACCACGCACTTATCTCGCGCACGGCTTCAAGGCTCGCATCCAAGGGCATCATACATGTCAACAGCGCTGGAAACGATGGCATGGGGACTTGGAAGAAAATCAACTTCCCTGCTGACGCACACGACATCCTTGCGGTGGGAGCCGTCAACACGAAAAGAGTCAATACCGCGTTCTCTTCCGTCGGACCCAGTGATGACGGGAGGGTGAAACCCGATGTCATGGCACTCGGAAGCGCCACTGCCACCATCAATGGAAGAGGGTCGCTCAACAGCGACATGGGAACGTCTTTCGCAGCACCCATCATCGCTGGCATGGTGGCTTGCCTGTGGCAGACCGCTCCGCAGAAGACTGCCTCGGAGGTGATGAGGGCTGTCAGGATGAGTGCCGACAACCACGACACGCCAAACAACATCTTTGGTTACGGAATACCTGATTTTGCAAAGGCGTACCAAATCTTGAAGGAGAAATGACTGCACATGACAACAAAATGACACTGCTGCAACTCAACAGCTTGGTGAGGCAAGTGGTGGAAACATCCATGAAAGGTCCTTACTGGGTGGAAGCCGAGTTGTCGGGCATCAACGAGAGAGGCGGGCATTGCTACATGGAACTCATAGAGAAGGACGAGTACAGCAACACGCCTGTTGCAAAGGCTTCCGCTATCTGCTGGAGAAACAAGTGGTATCTTGTCAAAAACCATTTCCTCAGGGAGACAGGAAAAATGCTCTCAACTGGGATGAAGGTGCTGCTGATGGTCACGCCGCAGTTTCATGAAAACTATGGCTTCTCCTGGCTTGTGGCGGACATTGACCCCGCTTTCACCATGGGCGACATGCTTCTTAAAAGGCAGCGCATCATCGCTCAACTGAAGAAGGAGGGGATGTTCGACGCCAACCGAGAACTCGTCTTGCCTTTGTTCACACAACGGATAGCGGTCATCTCAAGCGAGACGGCGGCTGGGTATGGGGACTTCTGCAATCACTTGGCGGAAAACGAAAACCACTATGTTTTCAAAACCACGCTCTTTACCGCTGTCATGCAAGGAGAACTTGTGGAGCAGACGGTCATTGAGGCTCTCAACGCCATCAACCAACGATATGAGGAGTTCGACTGTGTCGTCATCACAAGGGGGGGAGGGGCCACGAGCGACCTCTCTGGCTTCGATACCTATGACCTCGCATGCAACGTCGTCAATTTCCCTCTGCCAATCATCACGGCCATCGGGCACGACCGGGATGAAAGCGTGCTCGACATGGTGTCGAATGTGAGGGTGAAAACACCTACGGCTGCTGCTGCATTCCTCATCGACAGGCTTCAGCAGGTGGAGAGGCGTATCGACAATGCCGGGCAGCGCATTGCAACAGTGGTGGAGGCAAGAATGGAGCGAGAGCGCATGAGGATGAAGCAACTCGCCGTCAGAATTCCAACACTCTTCGCTGTTGTCAGGACCGTGCAGAACGCCAAACTCGATGCCCTCAAGCAACGTGCCAACAATGCAATCAAGGCAAAGGTGGAAAGGGAAAGGGGGATGGTGGACCAAAAGGAGGTGCGGCTCGACAATGCCGTCAAACTCAAAATGAACAACGAGCAGCACAGGCTGCAGATGCTCGAACAAAGGATGGAGGCGGTCAATCCGCAAAGAATACTCCAAAGGGGGTATAGCATCACATGGAAAGACGGAAAGGCCGTCAGGAATGCCAACGAATTGAGGAAAGGGGACTGCATCGTCACAAGGTTGAGCGAAGGCAGCGTCGCATCAATCGTGGAATGAACGGCAAAACTTTGCCATATCGAAAAAAAACGTTACCTTTGCAAGCAAAATGAAGACAGGTGTAGTGCGCAAGGGGGCTTTCGCCCAAGTTTTGGTGACTTTGGTCATTGCCATCGCCACCCTTTCCGCATGCTCTTCAGCAAAATACATCCCAGAGAAAGAGTACCTCCTTGACAAGGTGGTGGTGAAGTCTGACGACAAGGATTTCAACCCCGCACAATTGGAGCAATATGTCAGGCTGAAAGGTAACTCGAGGTGGTTCTTCCTCTTCAAAATACCTCTCGGACTCTATGCCATGGCTGGAAATGACACAACCAAATGGGTCAATAGGACACTCAGAAACGTGGGAGAGGCTCCTGTCCTCTACGACACCGTACAGGCGGCTGTCACAAGGAGGGACCTTCTCACCGCCCTTCAGAACATGGGATATATGAACGCAAAAGTGGAGCACAGCGTCAAGGTGAAGGGAAAAAAGCTCAAGGCTGTTTATACTCTGTCGCCGGGGAGGCCCTTCATCATCAGGCAGATGAAATACGACATCCAGGACGAGGAAATAGGGAAAATCCTGGCACAGAACGACTCGGCCATGCTGCTCTTGCACAATGGCTCTCCTTTCACCATCAACGGACTCGAAAGGGACAGGACAAGAATTGTGGCATTGCTGCTCGACAGGGGATTTTACAAGTTCCACAAGGAGTTCATCAGATATGAGGCGGATACCATGAGGGGAAGCAGACTCGTGGACCTTACCATGCACCTGCTGAAATACAGGGAGCATGGAAGGGCACCGGAGACGGCTCATCCAAGGTATCACGTGG
>Ga0129307_1003435_pt1 | contig 10042 bp, 9 predicted proteins | sample P1105metagenome_FD_94437 | JGI IMG/M metagenome (GOLD analysis project Ga0129307, IMG submission 94437) | Capybara group fecal microbial communities from Wisconsin, USA - P1105 metagenome | ecosystem: Host-associated > Mammals > Digestive system > Large intestine > Fecal | place: USA: Wisconsin... | reverse complement strand
GGAGCGCCTGGGAGCAAGGATCAATTATACCTGAAGCAGAAAACCGGAGGATGTTATGAAGGTAGGACGACAGGCAAAAATCATAGAACTGATCGGGAGATACAACATCGAGACCCAGGAGGAGCTGGCGGAAAAGCTGCTCGGAGAGGGCTACGAGGTGACCCAGGCCACCATCTCCAGGGACATCAGGGCGCTGAAGCTGACCAAAGTGGCAGGCCCCGGCGGCCGGCAGATCTATAAGCTGCTGCCCAGGAACACGGACCTGGAAAGGAAGTACCTGAATATCTTCCGGGACGGCTTCATGTCCATGGATACGGCGCAGAATCTGCTGGTCATCAAGACGGCGGTGGGCATGGCCATGGCGCTGGCGGCCGTGCTGGACGATCTGGAGCTGCCGGAGGTGGTGGGCGCCATCGCCGGCGATGACGTCATCATGGTGGCCACCCGTTCTTCGGACGACTGCATCGAACTGATGAAGAAGATCAGAAAAATTATCGACAGCGATGAAAGACAGGAGAAATAATGCTGCTTGAGCTGCATGTAAAAGATATAGCACTCATCAAAAAGGCATCCGTCAGCTTTGACGGGGGCCTGAACATCATGACCGGCGAGACCGGCACCGGCAAGTCGGTCGTCATCGGCTCCGCCCTGCTGGCCCTGGGCGGCCGCGTGAAGAGCGGCATCATCCGCCAGGGAGCCGAATACGCCTATACGGAGCTTCTGTTTGATCCGGAGACGGAGGAGAAAAGGCAGGGGCTTAAAAACCTGGGCTTTGAGCCGGATGAAAATGGCCTCTATGTCATCAGCCGGAAGATCATGCCGGGGCGCTCCGTCAGCCGCATCAACGACGAGGCGGTGAGCACCCAGCGTCTCAGGGAGGCGGCTGCGCTGCTGATCGATATCTACGGACAGAACGAATTCCATACCCTGCTGGACGAAAGGAAGCATCTGGAGATCCTGGACGACTATCTGGGCGCTTCCGCCGCTTCTCTGAAGGAGGAGACGGCAGCGGCTTACAGGCGCTTCAAAGACGCGGAAAAGCGGCTTGCCGGCTTTACGCTCAATGAAAGAGAGCAGCGCCGGGAAAAGGAACTGGCGGAATTTGAGATCTCCGAGATCGACAAGGCCTCGCTCCGCGAAGGGGAAGAGGAGGAGCTGGAAAAAAGCTACAAAAGGCTGAATCACGCGCAGAAGATCGGTGAGGCGCTGGAGGGCGCCAGGAGCGCGCTGGAGGATTCCGGCGTGGCCAGGGCCCTGTCGTTTGCGCAGGAGGCGGCCCGTTACGATGAAGAACTGCAGGATATTTACGGGCAGCTCCGGGATGCGGAAAGCATCCTGAGCGACGCCGAAAGGGACATCAGCAGCCGGCTGGACGAACTGGAGTTGGATGCCGGGAGTTTCGCGGCCATTGAGGCCAGACTGGACCGGATCCGGACGCTGGAGGCCAGGTTCGGCAGCAGCATCGCGGAGGTCTTGGCCTACCGCAATGAGCGGGAAGCGCGTCTGGAAGCCCTGGAGCACTATGAAGAAGACCGGGCGGCCTGTGAAAAGGAAGTGCAGGAAACGCGGGAGGTACTCCTGGCGTGCTGCCGTCGTTTAAGCAGCGTCAGAAGAGAAGGCGCTCTTCGGATGGAAAAGGAAATGCTGAAGGAACTGAAAGAGCTTTCCTTCTCCGAGGGGATCGGCTTTCGGCCGGATTTTCAGGAGAAAGAGCCCGACGCTTCGGGCTTTGACCGGGTCAGCTTCATGGTGGCCCTGAATCCAGGGGAGCCGCTGCTTCCTCTGTCGCAGGCGGCCTCCGGCGGAGAACTGTCCAGGGTCATGCTGGCCATCAAGACACTTCTTGCCAGAAACGACGGCATCCCCACCCTCATTTTTGATGAGATCGATGCCGGTATCAGCGGAAGGACCGCGCAGCGCATTGCGGAAAAGCTGAATCTCATTTCCTCCAATCATCAGGTGATCTGCATCACGCATCTGCCTCAGATCGCCGCCATGGCGGACCATCATTATCTGATCGAGAAGAATGAGGAAGAAGGCAGGAACGTGACCGAGATCCGCAAACTGAAGAAGGAAGAAGAGATCGAAGAACTGGCAAGGCTTTTGGGCGGCGCAAGCATCACGGAAGCCGTTTACGGGAATGCCGGGGAAATGAAGCGCCAGGCAGAAGAACTGAAGGAGAATCGACATGAAAAAAATACTGCTGTTGGCATCTGAAGCCGTTCCTTTTATCAAAACGGGCGGGCTGGCAGACGTTGCCGGAAGCCTGCCGGCCGCGCTGGACCCGAAGGAGGCGGACATCCGGGTGATGCTGCCCGACTACCGCTGTATCCGGGAGGAATACAGAAAAGATTTCCGCTATCTGACGCACTTTAACGTACAGCACATGGGCCGGGAGGTTTACGCCGGCATCATGACGGCCTGCGTGAAGAGCATACGGTTTTATTTTGTGGACAACGAGTATTACTTCAGCGGGGATAAGCCTTATACGAGCGATGAACGCTGGGACATCGAGCGTTTCACTTTCTTTGACAAGGCGGCGCTGGAGGCCTTGAAGCACATCGGTTTTCAGCCGGACGTCCTGCATCTCAATGACTGGCAGACGGCTGCAACGGCCGTTTTCCTGAAGGAATTCTACGCAGGGGATCCATTCTACAGCGGCATGAAGACCCTGCTGACCATCCATAATCTGAAGTTCCAGGGAAAATGGGGCATTGCGGAGCTGCAGCGGATCACCGGCCTTCCCTCCGAATGCTTTGTACCGGAGAAGCTGGAGGCCTGGGGCGCCGCGAGCCTGCTGAAGGGAGGCATCAGCTATGCCGATGCCGTCAACACGGTCTCCATGAGTTATGCGCAGGAGATCCGGACGCCGGAATACGGCGAGGGTCTGGACAGCATTCTGCGTCACCGTTCCGGCGTGCTCAGCGGCATTGTGAACGGCATCGACTATGAGGGTTTCGATCCTTCTTCCGACCGTAACCTGAAAATAAATTACAGCGCGGAAGATTTTCGGAAGAAAAAAATAAAAAACAAGCTGGCTCTTCAGAAAGAGACAGGCCTTCCGGAAGACGCCCACTGTCTGCTTCTGGGCATGGTGTCGCGTCTCACGGAGCAGAAAGGCCTGGATCTGCTGGGCGGCATCCTGGACAGACTGCTGCAGGAACGGGTACAGCTGCTGGTCCTTGGAAACGGTGAGTCCCGCTTTGAGGACATGTTCCGCTACTATGCCGCCAGGTATCCCGATAAGCTCTGCGCGGTCATATCCTATTCGGACCCGCTGGCCAGAAGGATCTATGCAGGTACGGACGCATTTCTCATGCCCTCCAGGTTTGAGCCCTGCGGCCTTTCCCAGCTTATCGCCCTGCGCTACGGCAGCCTGCCCATCGTCCGCGAGACGGGAGGGCTGAAGGATACCGTTGAGCCTTACAACGAATATGAAAACAAGGGGACCGGCTTCTCCTTCATGAACTATGATCCGGAAGATCTGCTGGGAACCATTCACTATGCCGAGTCTGTGTTCTTTGGCCATAAGGCCGCCTGGAACAGGATCGCGGAGCGGGCCATGCGGCAGGATTTTTCCTGGAAAAACTCCGCGCACAGCTATCAGGAGCTTTACAGCAGACTCTGAGTGAGGAAGTGAAATGAGCGCACTGTTTATGAACCGAACTTTTATGATCCCTGCCGCGGCCTGGTTTATCGCGCAGATGATCAAGGCGATCGTGGACTATACGGTCTACGGCAGTTTTGATAAACGGCGGCTTCTGACGGGTTCCGGAGGCATGCCCAGTTCCCATGCGTCTACGGTGACGGCGCTGGCAGTCGTTGCCCTGATCGAATACGGCCTGGCCTCCTTCCAGTTCAGCATCTGCTTTTTCTTCGCCTTTATCGTCATGTACGATGCCATGGGGGTGCGGCTGGAGACGGGTAAACAGGCCAAGCTCCTGAACGCCATCGTGGACGAGCTGTTCAGCGGGCGTGAAGGGATCGACGTATTCGGAGAACACCTGAAGGAACTGGTGGGACACACGCCCCTCCAGGTCATCTGCGGTTCCCTTCTGGGCGCCGTGATCGCACTGGTCATGGAATTTCTGGTATATGGCGTATAATGGGAGGATCAAAAACCAGATACGTCTGCTGCTGGGCGTGCTCATGCTTTCCCTGTTCCTCAATGCCTGCAAGGGCCTGGAGCTGGAAAACAAGACCGAGCAGGTAGAGGGCTACTCGAAAGAGCAGTCCATGATTTTGCTTGCCAATGAGCGGAACCGCTACGAAAAGCTTTACGGGCCGGAGGTGTGGAGCATCAGGATCGGAGAGGAGGAGACCTCGTTCGATCAGCTGACCATTCAGAACGTGAAGCTGTTCATGGAACAGATGAAGCTGCTCTGCATGCTGGCGGAGGAGCGCGGCGTGACCGTCAGCAGCCGTGAACGCGACGCCATCCGGCAGCTGGTGGACCGCTACATGGATTCCCTGACCGAAGGCGATCTGGCCTACATGGGCTGCACCGCCGAGGACGTGACCAGGATCTATACGGATTATTACACGGCAGTCAAGCTGACCCGGCTTTTGACCAGGGATTCCGGATCTGAGATCAGCGATTCCGAGGTCAAGGTCATCCGCATCCAGCAGATCGCCACCGCGGATGAGAAAAAAGCCAAGGCCATTCTGAAGCGCATCAAGATCGACAAGGCCGCTTTTGCTTCCATGGCCAGCCGTTTTACGGAAGCGGAGGAGATCGAATTCACCCTGCAGAAGACGCCGTCCCCCGGCCTGTTTGAGCGGACCGCTTTTTCCCTGGAGGAAGGGCAGATCTCCAACATCCTCTGCATAGAGGGAATGTATTACATCATCAAATGTGTGGACGGCTACGATGAGGAGGCCACCAGAGAGCGCAAGAGCCATCTGAAGACGGCCATCGACGCCGGGGTGCTGAAGGAAGTGCTGGATCCCTATCAGGCGGAGCACAACATCCGCTTTATCGAAAAATTCTGGAGCCAGACGGATTTCAGAGAGGAGAGCGGCAGCACCGCGGACAATTTCTTTGACTTATATGAGCTTGCATTCAGCGAAGGAACGCTGTGAGCATAGAGGAGGTTAAGACAGACAATGATGGAACAGGGAGAAAAAAGGAAAGGCTCCTTAAGCATCAACAGTGAGAACATTTTCCCGATCTTGAAGAAATGGCTGTACCAGGACCACGATATCTTTTTCCGCGAACTGGTCTCCAACGGCTGCGATGCCGTCACCAAGCTGAAAAAGCTGGCGCTCATCGGTGAGTTTGAGGAGGGCAAAGACGAGAAATACCGGATCACGGTCCGTGTGGATGCTGAGAAGAAGACCATTTCCTTCGAGGACAATGGCATCGGCATGACCATGGAAGAGGTGGATTCCTACATCAACCAGGTAGCCTTTTCCGGCGCCGTGGATTTTCTGGAAAAGTACAAGGACAAGGCCAATGAGGATCAGATCATCGGGCATTTCGGCCTGGGCTTCTATTCCGCGTTCATGGTCGCGGACAGGGTCTGCATCGACAGCCTGTCCTATGAGAAGGACGCAAAGCCCGTGCACTGGGAATCCGCCGGCGGCATGGAATATGAAATGTATGAGGGCGGCAGAACGCAGCGCGGCACACTGGTCACCCTGAGCATCAACGAAGAAGAGCTGAAGTACTGCAATCTGTACCAGGCGGAGGAGGTGCTGAAGAAGTACTGTTCCTTCATGCCGGTGGAGATTTATCTCAAAGACGCCAAAAAGGATGCGGAGGCCGCCGCAAAGCCGGAGGGAGAGAAGGAGGAGGAAAAGCCTGTCAATGACATCCACCCCCTCTGGAACGAAAATCCTTCCAAGGTCAGCGAAGAGCAGTATAAGGACTTTTACAGAAAGGTCTTCCATGAGTTCCGGGAGCCGCTTTTCCAGATCCACCTGAACATGGATTATCCCTTCAATCTGAAGGGCATCCTGTATTTCCCGGCGGTGAAGAACCGCTATGAGGAGATGGAAGGCGTCATCAAGCTGTACAGCAATCAGGTCTTCATCGCGGACAACATTAAGGAAGTGATCCCGGAGTATCTGATGCTTTTGAAGGGCGTCATCGACTGCCCGGATCTGCCGCTGAACGTGAGCCGTTCCGCCCTGCAGAACGACGGCTTTGTCAAAAAGATCTCGGATTACATCACCAAAAAGGTCTCGGATAAGCTGTCCGGCATGTTCAGGACCGACCGTGAAAATTACGAAAAATACTGGGACGACATCTGCCCCTTCATCAAGTACGGCTGCATCCGCGACGAGAAGTTCGGAGACAGGATGAAAGACGCCATCCTCTTCAAAAACATGGACGGCAGGTATCTGAGCCTGGAAGAGGTCATGAAGGCGGCACAGCCCGGCAGGGAGACGGAAGCGCTTCCCGCAGACGGCGCTGAGGCTGCGCCCGGGGAGACGGCGGCTGGCGAAGCCGCAGCGAGCGAGGCCGCGGCCGGTGAGCCCGATGCCGGCAGGGAAACGACCGTCTGCTATATCACGGACCGGAAGGAACAGAGCCAGTACATGCGTATGTTCCGCGAGGCTGGCCTGGATGCGTATCTGATGGAGCTGGTCATCGACGGCCCCTTCATCAGCTTTCTGGAGCAGAAGCACGAGGGACTGCGCTTTGTCCGCATCGATTCTGACCTGAGCGAAGCCCTGGCGGAGCATAAGGAGCCGAAGGAAGCGGAGCAGAAGCGGCAGGAGAATCTCATGCAGCTCTTCCGAAGGGTCCTGAAGAAGGATAAACTGGACGTGCAGATCCGGCGGCTGAAGGACCGTTCCGTAGCCTCTCTGATGACCATGAACGAGGAAGGCCGGCGCATGCAGGAAATGATGAAGATGTACGCGGCCTACGGCATGGGTCCTGCCGGCATGGAAGACGAACAGACCCTTGTACTGAACAGCGAAAACAAACTGGTGAAGCGGCTCCTCAGGCTGAAGGCCGATGAAAAGCCGGACAAGACGGAGGCCATGATCATCGAACAGCTCTATGATCTGGCCCTGCTGTCCCGGGGCGGCCTGGATGAGGAGCGCATGGCAGCCTTTATCAAACGCAGCCAGGAGCTGATGCTGAAGATCGAAGCAAAGGATGAAGTGAAATGAAAAAGTTGACAGAAGCACAGAAATTGGAAAAGCAGCTGGGCATGGAATTTGAGCACATCGGGAAGAAACGGCCCGAGGCGCTGGAGGAGTCCATGGAATTCTGCGAGGCATACAAGGTCTTCCTGGATGCAGGCAAGACCGAGCGCGAGTGCGTGCGCTTCGTGGAGGCGGCTGCACGGAAGGAAGGTTATAAGCCCTTCGACAGAGAGAAGAAATACAAGAGCGGGGACCGCTTCTATTATGTAAATCGGGAGAAGTGCATCATCCTGGTGACGGTTGGAAAGAAGGGCCTGGAGGAGGGCGCGCGCTTCAACATCGCCCACATCGACAGCCCCAGACTGGACCTGAAGCCCAATCCGCTCATGGAGATCGATGAGCTGGCCTATTTCAAGACCCATTATTACGGCGGCATCCGCAAGTACCAGTGGGGCGTGACGCCGCTGGCCATGCATGGCACTGTGGTTCTGAAGGACGGCAGAAAGATTTATCTGGATCTGGGAGAGAAGCCGGAGGATCCCCGCTTCATGATCTCGGACCTGCTGCCGCATCTGGGCGCCAAACAGAACGAAAGGCCTTTAAAGGAAGGCCTGCGCGGCGAGGAACTGAACATCATCATGGGCAATTACCCCATGCAGGGAGAGGATCTGAAGGCGCCCTTCAAGCTGATGGTGCTGAAGCTCCTGAACGAGCGTTACGGCATCACCGAGGCGGATTTCATGCGCGCGGAGATCGAGATGGTGCCTGCGGCCAAGGCCTCCGATATCGGCATCGACCGCTCCATGATCGGCGCCTACGGCCATGACGACAAGGTCTGCGCCTATACGGCCTTCATGGCTGCCTTTGCCGTGAAAAAGCCGGAATACACCACCGTGACCGTGCTGACGGACAAGGAAGAGATCGGCTCAGAGGGCAATACCGGCATGGCAAGCCGTTTCCTGGATCATTTCATGCAGGACCTCTGCGAGATCGGCGGCGTGCGGGTCAGGGATATGTACAGAAAGTCCGTCTGCCTGTCTTCAGACGTGAACGCGGCCTATGATCCCAGCTTCAGCGACGTCTTTGAAAAGCAGAACTCCAGTTTTCTGGGTCACGGCCCGGTCATCACCAAGTATACGGGCGCCAGAGGCAAGTCGGGTTCCAACGATGCTTCCGCGGAGACCATGGCCATGGTCATCGGCTGCATGGAGCGCGACGGCGTCATCTGGCAGATCGGCGAGCTGGGCAAGGTCGACGAAGGCGGCGGCGGGACCATCGCCCTCTTCATGGGAGACATGGACGTGGATACCGTGGACCTGGGCGTGCCCGTGCTGGCCATGCACGCGCCCTATGAACTGGTGGCCAAGGTCGACGTCTACGAGACCTACAAGGCCTTCTGCGCTTTCTACAGATAATGCTGAAGAAAGGTATACGCAAGGCGGATATCGTACTGCTTCTGCTCCTCCTGCTGCTCTCGGCCCTGCTGTTTTACAGACGCTCGCTGAGAGGCGGCGAAGCGGAGGCAGTGCTTGTCATCAGCTTTGACGGCAGGGAGATCCTGAAGGGCAGACTCTGTGAGGATCCGGAAGCTCTGCTGAAAAACGCCGAGCACGCCGATGCAAAATACCTGAGCCTTCAGGACGGGAAGCTGGTCTTCAGCCACCCGGACGGAGGCAGCAACGTTCTGGAGATCGTCCGGGAAGACGGGGAGCCCCTGGGCATCCGCTGCATCCGGGCCGACTGTCCGGACAAAATATGTATCAGGACCGGCATCATACGTCTGGAGACAGAGCCCATCGTCTGTCTGCCTCACAGGCTGATGGTCCGGCTGGAGAGGTGAATGGCATGAAACTATTGTCCGCAGCAATTCCCTGCTATAACAGCGCCGCCTATATGAGGGGCTGCATAGACAAACTCCTGCAGGCGGGAGACCGGCTGGAGATCATCATCGTGGACGACGGCTCCCAGAAGGACAATACCTGGGAGATCGCCCTGGAGTACCAGAACCGCTATCCCGGCATCGTCAAGGCCGTGCATCAGGAAAACGGCGGCCACGGCGAGGCGGTCAACACCGGTCTGCATCATGCGGAGGGACGCTTTTTCAAGGTGGTGGATTCCGATGACTATCTGGAGCCGGGCGCCCTGGAGCAGGTCCTGGACCGTCTGGAACTGCTGGACGGAGAAGGAACCCCGCCGGACATGTTCATCTGCAATTTCGTCTATGACAAGCAGGGCGCGCTGCACAAAAAGACCATGTCCTACAGGCGCCATCTGCCTGTGGAAAGGCTTTTTACCTGGGAGGAGGCGGGAAGATTCCGCCTGGGCGAATACATACTGATGCATTCCGTCATCTACAGGACGGAGCTGCTGAAGAATTGCAGGCTGAAGCTGCCGGCCCACACCTTCTATGTGGACAATATCTACGTTTACTATCCGCTGCCCCATGTAAAGACCATGTATTACATGGATCTGCCCCTGTATATGTATTACATCGGCAGAGAGGACCAGTCCGTGAATGAGAAGGTCATGATCGGGCGCATCGACCAGCAGATCAGGGTCACGGAGCTGATGTGGCGCTACTACGATCTGTCAAAGCTGCAGCCATCTTTCCTGCGGAAATACATGCGCAGCTATCTCTGCGTGATGATGGCCATCAGCTCCATTCTGGCCATCCGCTCCAAAGATCCGCAGAACATGAAGAAGAAAGACAAGCTCTGGCGCGACCTGAAAGCAGACGATCCCGTGCTCTACCGTAGGCTCAGATGGAGCTTCCTGGGCATTCTGATGAACTTGAGGAGCAAGGCGGGCCTGGCCATTGCTTCGTTCGGATACAAGCTGGCGCAGCTGATCTACGGGTTTAATTAAGTGCCGGGGCGCCTGCAAAAAGCGCTTGACTTTCATTTTGCTTTTTACTATACTAACTAAGCATGTCAGGACTGCG
>Ga0129307_1003434_pt1 | contig 10047 bp, 10 predicted proteins | sample P1105metagenome_FD_94437 | JGI IMG/M metagenome (GOLD analysis project Ga0129307, IMG submission 94437) | Capybara group fecal microbial communities from Wisconsin, USA - P1105 metagenome | ecosystem: Host-associated > Mammals > Digestive system > Large intestine > Fecal | place: USA: Wisconsin... | reverse complement strand
TGAACTTGACGTTGTTCTCGGTGAACCAGCAAGTATTCAAACGGCGAATACGAGTAGCCTGCTTCTTATCTTCAAAAGCCATTATTCAGCCTCCCCTTCTTCTGCGTCAACCGGGATGATTTCTTCGGTGGACTGTGTCTGAGTCTGATCATAAACGATTTCGCTCATCGGATAATCAGCGAGGGTCATCCAACGGAGAACGTTTTCATTCAGCTTGAGAGCAGCTTCCATAGCAGCGACCGTTGCAGCTTCTGCCTTGTAGTAGAAGATAACATAGTAGCCGTGCTGGCGCTTGTTGATCGTGTATGCGAGCTTGCGCTTGCCCCAGTCGTCACGGCGGAGAATTTCGCCGTTGCCGCTGGTGATGTTGTTGCCGATGGTCTCGACTTCAGCCTTGATAGCGTCGTCAGAGATCATAGCGTCGATGATCACCATCGTTTCGTATTGTCTCATAATGAGTCCCTTTGGTCTATCGCCCAGGTACCACCATTGGTCCCGGGAGGGTTCCGATTAAATCGGTGCGGCAAATATAGAAAAAAGGAATTTTTATGTCAAACCTAGGGGGGCGGTCAAATTCCGAACTGGAGGCCGAGGAAACCGGCAACAGCCCATTCCTTCACATTGCGATTAAAATACCGCTGGAAAACCATCTCAAAGGAAACCCATGTAGATTTAAGGTTTTTATTCGCCCAAGGCCAAACTTCATGCAAATTGAAAGCGATTCCAGGAGTAAACGCAACAAGTTGCGCCCAAGAAAAATTGAATTCATAACTTGCACTGCCTAAAATTCCGATATACCTGTTCACAACGAGCCCCAACCCCGCTTCGAGCCCTAATGTAAATCCATCAAGCGAAAACATCTTTTCACAATTCTTTTCATTCTGCGACACACCGATGCTATCACCATCCCGATCCGCAATTATGCCGTCTAACGATTCAATTTCTCTCGACAAAGCCCCATTCGAAGCGGTCCCTTCTGTAATTTGAGCAGCTACAGAATTTGAATCAGACCTGTTTTTATGAACACCCTCACGCAATTCCTTTCGAAATTCAGAGAGGTCCGTCGTCTCAAGTCCTAACAAAGGAGAAATATAGAAGTCCGCTCCAGAAAAACTCTTGTGAAAGCGAACATTCAAGCGATACCGCTGATACAAAAGCATCACATCACGATCTAACATCCCGCCAAAAAATCGAACATCGAAGCCACCTGTGATATAATCTTTGTAATGATACTCCAACTGTCCCTGCCACACACCCAAACAGTCGCAATCCTTCGATGCATTGAATAGTCCAGCACCAATACCCACAGAAAAGCCCTTGCCCAAAAAAGCGGACTGGTGCGGCAAAGGAATGTTATAACAATCCTTACTTTGTCTTGATTCCACCGTATCAGGAGAAGCGACATAAACCGTATCAACAACGGTATCTCGCACGACAACGACATTATTTTGGGGTTTTACACGAGATGTATCTGCAATTTTTGAAATCGGAGTTTCTACAGTAGGAGTTGCTTGAGTTGCCTCAAAGGAGGCCGTTGAATTAGGCTTTGCGGGTTTCGATGTTTTTACTTTATTTGTTTTTGAAGCAGACTTGGGTGACGCCTTCTTCGCGAGTACAGCAGTCTTCACCTTTTGAAATTGAGATGGCGAACGAGCAGAACCGGAGCTTTGAGCATCGGCAAAAGCGTTCAATATCAGCAAAAGGACTAAAAAGAAAACTCGCATTGACTCTAATTTAATAAATAGTAGCCAATAATAGAGACAAATCTTTCATCTCTTGCCTAATATAAATCCCCCCTCGCCGCTCTAATGACCATTGACTATTACCAACAACCATCAAAAGAACATATTCCCAAATCTGACGATGACTCCGGCGAATACGACGCTCACCATCGTCATGAGCTTGATGAGGATGTTAAGAGATGGCCCTGCGGTATCCTTGAACGGATCGCCCACGGTATCACCCACCACGGCGGACTTGTGCGTATCGGAACCCTTGCCGCCGTAGTTGCCTTTTTCGACAAACTTCTTCGCGTTATCCCAGGCACCGCCCGCGTTGTTGAGCATCGTCGCAAGCGCAAAGCCGCACGCAAGGCCGCCCGCCAAAAGTCCGAACACGCCAGCGACGCCCATCGTGAGCCCGACCAGCACTGGCACGACAACAGCAAGCACCGACGGCAAAATCATTTCGCGCTGAGCGCCCGTCGTCGAGATTTCCACGCAACGAGCATAGTCCGGCTCGCCCGTCCCTTCCATGATTCCCGGAATTTCGCGGAACTGGCGGCGCACTTCTTCGACCATGGCACTTGCGGCACGGCCCACCGCCTTGATGGTAAGCGCGCAGAACACGAACGTCATCATCGCCCCGATAAAGAGCCCGCCCAATAGCATGGGGTTCATCAAGTTGAGGTTATAAATGTGCATAAAGTCTGTATAGTTTACCTTGTTTGCCACCATCCCGACGAGGTTTCCATTTTCGGCGATGGCCCGCGTTCCTTCGTCGAGGAACTTGACGCCCACGGTTCCAGCAAGTGCATGGCTCAAGTCATTTACGCTATTCGCAAAGACAACGGAACCGACTCGCCACACGCCCTCGGCAGATTTCGCGAGGTGACCCAGCCAAATCTTCACTTCTTCGACATAAGACGCAAGAAGCGCCATCGCAGTCAGCGCCGCAGAACCAATCGCAAAGCCCTTGCCTGTTGCAGCTGTCGTATTCCCCAGCATGTCGAGTTCATCGGTACGCTGACGCACTTCGGGATCAAGGCCAGCCATCTCGGCGTTTCCGCCCGCGTTGTCCGCAATCGGCCCGAACGCATCCGTCGCAAGCGTAATGCCAAGCGTACTCAGCATGCCCACCGCCGCAAAGCCGACACCGTAAAGCCCTAGCGCCATATCGCTAAATCCTCCCGCACAACCGAACGCGCAAACGATACCCATCACAATCGTCACCACCGGGAGCCCCGTGGAGAACATGCCGACCGAAATACCGTCGATAATCGTCGTCGCCGCCCCAAGCCTTGCCTGCCCTGCGATTCCGCGAGTCGGCTTGTAAGCATCGGACGTATAATATTCCGTAAACTGCCCGATGAGGATTCCCGCAGCAAGCCCCGAAAGCACGGAGCCGAAAATTCCCATCGAGATAAAGTCGAATTTCACAAGTATCAAAAGCGCAATGAGAATCAGCACCGACGATCCTAGCGTCCCCGTCAAAAGCGAACGCAACAGCGATTTCGTCGAAGCGTCTTCACGCGTGCGGACCGCAAAAATTCCCACCAGCGAAAGCAAAATTCCAATCGCCGCCACCACCATCGGGGCAATGACCATCTTCATGCCGCCCATCGGGAGCGCCGCCCCCAAAGCCGCCGTCGAAAGGATAGAACCGCAGTAAGATTCGTAAAGGTCCGCGCCCATGCCAGCCACGTCACCCACGTTGTCACCCACATTATCTGCAATCGTCGCCGGATTACGCGGATCGTCTTCGGGAATTCCCGCCTCAACTTTACCCACGAGATCCGCACCGACATCCGCCGCCTTCGTGTAAATGCCGCCGCCCACGCGCGCAAACAAAGCCTGCAAAGAAGCACCCATGCCAAAAGTCAGCATCGTCGTCGTGATTTCGACCATCTTCGCATGCGCCCATTCCGCATTGTTCACGATATCCGCATTCCACGCCCCCAGCGAAAGCTTTGACGCAATTCCCGCTCCGAATTCCCAAACGTTATGGTCGTAAATGTAATTGAGCAAGAAGAACCACGCCGAAATGTCGAGAAGCCCAAAGCCCACGACAATAAGCCCCATCACCGCCCCGCTGCGGAACGCGATGACGAGCCCGCGGTTCAAGCTGGAAATCGCCCCGTTCGCAGTGCGGGAACTCGCGTACGTCGCCGTTTTCATGCCCAGAAAACCGCAAAGCCCGCTAAAGAAGCCCCCCGTGAGGAACGCCACCGGCACGAATGGATTCTGGATGCCGAGAACGGCAAGCACCACGAATACCAAGAAAAGTACGGCAAACACGATGGATACCGTCTTGTACTGCCGCCGGAGATAGGCAAAAGCGCCTACTCGCACAAAATGGGCAATCGCTTTCATCTTGCGGTTGCCGTCGGGCTGCCGCTTCATAAAGCGATAGAAAAACAGAGCCATTCCCAGAGCAACCAATGCTGCAAGCGGGACGAAATACCAATAAGATGGAATCGAGTGCATGGATACCTCGTTTATCAGGTTTCTATCGGTATGGTTAAATTTCCAAAAATAAATCTATAATGCAAATTGAGAAAAAGGCACTTTCTTTTCTATTTTTTTTACTCAATGTTGGAAGAATTGAACTTTCATTTTGGAATTTATGACTGGTTACTAGTCATTATGGTGACTGCCCTCGGAACAATCAGCGCCTATTTGAAAGATCCGCAGCTCAAAGCCGTCACGGCGACCATTCCCATCCCCTGCGGATTCGCCTACATCGCAGTCGGACTCCCGATGGGTACAGAAAACGCCGTTTCCGGATTCATGTGCATGCTGTACGTGCATATCGTGCGGATACTCCATTACAAAGTGAAAATCCCCATTGTGCTTTCCATTATCGCGGGGCTTGCCTTTTTCGTTTGCCTCGGGACTTTTTTGCATGCCCGCATCCCCGAAGGCGAAGCCTACTTTATTGGAGCTTGCCTTTTCGACCTTATCATCGGCATTATCTTTTTCCAAAAGCAAAAATACAAGTCCGGAGTGCGTTACAAGACTCCGCTCCCCGTTTACATCAAGGCCCCGGCTATTGCAGGAGTCGTCTCCGGGCTCATGCTCATCAAGCGGCTGATGGGCGGTTTTTGCACCAGCTTCCCGATGATGAATTCCATCGTGAGCTACGAGAGCCGTTATTCTCTCGGCGACCAATGCCGGCAGCTCCCGCTGTTCCTCATTGCCGGGCCGTTCATGTTTGTCACGATGCGCTACGTCGAAATCGGGTTCGGACTCAACCACTGGATCGTGCTCCTCATCGGATATATCGTTTTTGCGTTCATTTACTGGCCGCTGAACAAGGAACTCAAACGCAGGAACGAGATTAATTACAATTCTTAATGAGAATTCGAAGCCGAATTCTGTATAAACTATAAAATCATCGAAAAAAGAATCTAAACCAATTAATAATTATAGCTTGGAGTTTTTTGAGTTTCGCCAGGAAGGAGTTGACCAGGGCTTGTGCGTCGTGCATCAAGTCCTTTAAAATTTGGATTTAATTTTTTCAAGTCCTTAGACTTTACCTCGGCCTGAACATCAAGCAGATGTTTTTCCCATTCTTGAAGCGCACCATCAAGTTCCACACGCGCATTAAGCATCAATTCTTTGAGCTGCATGAGTTCCAGCATACGTTCACGCTTCATCACCCAAAGTTCTTCTTCTTCGGGCATGCGTTCGATGTTGAACAAAAGATTCATGTAATTTTTTTCGGCTTCGCGATACGCTTTGTACGTATCCTCATAAACTAAATCACGGTCATCGGCCATCGTCTGCTGAGACGAGACGTGAGTCGCGCAGCCAATAAAATTGCAAGCAACAGGAATAAGCAGAAGAGATAAGAAACGCATGAACTTAAAGTACAAAAAATAGTAGGAAGTAGTTAGTGGTCAGTGGTCAGAATAATGTGAGAAGTTCTGTGTAAGCCGATCCCGGAACGGGGTCCGGGATGACAACGTGAGAAGTTCTGTGTAAGCCGATCCCGGAACGGAGTCCGGGATGACAACGTGAGAAGGGTTCTGTGTAAGCCGATCCCGGAACGGGGTCCGGGATGACAACGTGAGAAGTTCTGTGTAAGCCGATCCCGGAACGGGGTCCGGGATGACAACGTGAGAAGGGTTCCGTGTAAGCCGATCCCGGAACGGGGTCCGGGATGACAACATGAGACTGAGGCCGGGATGACAGGAATGCAAATAAACTATTCTGCGGCTTCTGGCATTTCACGCTTGATATTGTAAAGCCTTTCGTGCGTGACGTGACTCGTAAACGTAACGGTGTCCTTCGTCTCAGGATGAACCATCGTATGCGTTCCGACCTTGACTTCGCGTTCCTGACAAGGGAGTCCGGTCTCGGGTTCAATCATGACTTCGAACTCGGTACGGTACTCGCCCTTGTGGTTGGACGTATAAGCCTTAAACTTATCAGGAACAATTTTGCTGCCCACATGCTGTTCCCAAATAAAATAAGGGAAACTTTCGCTTTCGTTTAGATAAACAACGTAGTCCAAACACTTGCGGTGGTCGCGATTCGTAAAGCCCTTCGTCACGACGGAGTCAATCTTAATCAACGCGAAATTCAAGCGGCCCTGCTGTTTGAGAAGTTCCGTCACGTTCCCTTTGACCGGTACAACACCCTTGAGCAAATGGTCCATTTCCCAGCGATGCTTTTCCAAACGCTTGAGGTGCGGCTTGTACTCGGGGTTCAAGAGCTGTTGGCGCCAGCGGGAGGGCATCGGGATATGGGCGAGTAACGTATCGTAGCCGTCGTCAATCCCCGTGAGATTCGTCACACTTCTATCGACCGCAGCCAAATCCACTTCCTTGATGCGCCAAGCAAGCTCGGTCGGCATAAAATTCTTGAGGTATCCGCGAGATTTGTCGATGACATAGTTACGCTTGGCAAACGTCGTATCGCCCTTGGATGAGTAATTCACGTCCGCATACGTCGCCGTAATCGTTCCCATTTTTTCTTCGCCCTTCAAGTCCAAAGTAGCGTAGTAGCTTTCGACATACAGTTCCAAGGTCACAGGAGCGCTTAATTTATAGTCAACAGACACCTCGGATTCGCTACAAGCGCAAAGCATTGCAGCGACAAACATTCCACTCAAGAATTTTATTTTATTCATTAAAACAACCAATTACTGATTTACAATAGACAACTGTTTTGAAGCTATCAGGCCCTTTTCAGAAGAGACCTCGATAACAACGGTTCCGGGGGCTTTGAGTTTCGTCATTTCGCGGGCTGTTGCGTAGCCGCCACGACGAGAGCGAGCTTCAAGGGTAAATGCATCCAGTTTATCGGAAACACGGAAATCATGTTCCCACAGTTTTTCGCCTTTTTGGGCAAGCGTGCCTTCGTAGAACGCAAATTTCAGAGTATTGAAATCAAAACCCGTTCCGTAACGCAACTGGATGATGAGTTCATCGGCCATCCTGAATACGCTACCGGTATCCGCGACATAACCCACGGCAGGGTTCCATTCACGGCCACAAGCGATAACCGGTTCAGATTTTGAGCACCCTGCAAACAGCCCACCCAAGGCTAAAGTTGCAAGCATCACGACTTTATGTATTTTTTTCATTGGATCCCTCTCTTTTTTGCCCAACAGCATCAATTAAGTTAGCAAAAAAATTAGCGGGAGAGTACAAACATCATCTCTAAATGGGGCGTTTGAGGGTAAAAAGCGAACCCTTCGGCATGAGAAAGGGCAAAACCGGCCTCGGCGAACTTGGCATAGTCACGAGCAAGGGTCACCGGGTCGCAAGAAACGTAAATCAGACGGTTCACGGAACTTTTGATTATGGCTTCAAGAGCCTCTTTGGGCAGGCCCGTTCGCGGAGGATCGACAATGAGGGTGGCCGGGACATCGACGACGTTTTCGAGGAGCCAATCTTCAGCTGGAGCGGAGACGTTTTCAATTACTGGAGAGCGAGATTCCGCAGTGCGAGCTGCCGCCGAAACAGACAAATTAGCTTTTGCATGTTTGAGGCAGCCCTCTTCGCGTTCGACGGTCGTTATTTTTTTGAATTTATCTTGTAAAATACATGCAAAGAAACCCACTCCGCTGAACAAGTCAATCAGCCAATCGTTAGTCGCCTTGCCGCTTGCAAGACCGTCGTCAACAGCTTTGCGCACGGCTTCGACAAGTTCTGGCAAAAGTCCCAGGTTGCTCTGGAAAAACACGGATGCATCGGCTTCGATTTTGCGGCCTGCAATTTCGACATGGCTCACGGCATGCGCATCAAATTCAGATTTACGCATTCCCGGATAATAAAACGAAATTTCGCCTTTTCCGTTGTCGAAAATATTCACGTCAAGTTCATGCGAACCGGACTTAATCAACTCTGCGGCAGGACCACTCAAAAAATCGTTCAATGCGCCGGTCAGTACGGGACAGTTCTCAAACGGAACGATGTTGTTGCTTTCTTCGCCGCGAAACCCGAAAGCAGTGCGTTTTGCGGAACCTTCGTGAGCTGCCGAGTCAGCACTGCGATTCACCGGAACTGCGACACGATTAGAACCACGGAACACGACGCGAGCGCGGTTCCTGTAGCCCCAAGCGTCCCCCGTATGGATGACAAAATCTTCGGGCAATTCCGCATGGGCAAGCCGCCTAAAGTTTTCGCGTTCGACTTTTTCGAGGTATTCCGCTTGCTTTTCGGAAGCAAGATGCTGCAAGCTGCAACCGCCGCATTTCCCGTAAAGCATGCAACGCGGTTTTACGCGGTCCGGGCTCGGCTCAATGACTTCGACGACACGCCCCCTTGAAAAATCCTTTTTCTGAAACGTGAGGTGCACCTTGCAAAGTTCACCCGGCAAAGCCCCCGCGACAAAGCACACCCGGCCGTCATCCAAGCGAGCCAACCCCTCGCCCCCTTGCACCATCTTTTCGATGCGGAGCGTCAAACATTCACCGCCATGCAGTTCGCGCCTGGACCTGCGACGGTCGTTGTTGCGGCCTAGGCGAGAATTGCCACTGCCCGAACGTACATTGCCGCAGTTCATGCGGTCCCGGTTCAAGCGATTGTTTCTGCGGAAGTCTGCCATGAACGAAAAAATAGATTTTTTTATAACGTTTTCTAATATAAAAAGACAGCGGCCTATCGCTAAATTAAGCAACAGACCGCAGATAGCCGTAGAGCACGATTTATTAATTCTTACTCATTTTTTTTAGAGTATACGATAAACGCACACATAGCTGTACGAGATGTTTCGCAATCATCATCCATCAACGGTTCACGGATGCCTAAGACAACGACTTCCATCTCCGGCTTCTGGTACGCTTTCTTTTTTTTTGCATCTCAATTTCTTGATTACGCATATTTGTTCCTCAATCGAGAGCTAATGCTCTTGATTTGCGTGAATTAATTCGCACCAATATTAGAGAACTGCAACAACAAAGAGGCATCCTGCTTCAGCTGAACAATTTCCATTTTCGGAGCGGAATATTCTTTTTTCTGTTCCAATTCGTTATCCATTTTGTTATTCATTTTATAACTCCTATAGTTTTGTTTAAAAAATAGCTTTTTTTAAAGTTCTCAAAGGGTTAGAGGTTATGAAGAACGAGGAAAACAGTCATCCTCGACCATCTTCGCATTGTCATCCTCGACCGTCAGGGAGGGGATCCAGTGCATTTGTCATCCCGACCCCTGTGCCGGGATCGGCTTTTTTTACAATACTGACCCCGACCCTTCGACATAAGGTTGGTGAGCCTGTCGAACCACAGGGACCTTAATCCGGGGTGACAGTTAGGCGGCGAAGCCGCCTCTCTCGCCTTTCGTCTCTCGTCTATCGTCTATTATAATACGCGCCTTTCGCTTTTTTGCCATTGCCTACGCGGCGGCCCTTGAGGTCGTAGGTTTGCTTGGTACGCGGCAACATGCGGATTTCGCCGGTGGCGGGGTTCATGCGACCGATGACGGTCGGGCGTTCGCCGCTCGCACTATCGCCATACACGATGACGATGTCCATGCTATTGAGCAAGGCGGTTTCGCTTGCGGCAACCGCCGCTGGCGTTTTAGCAGACAAACTGTTCTCGGCAGAACTTGCCGGGGCCAGCACGTCTGCAAAACGGTACCTGGAGACAAACGACGGTTCCGGCTGGGTCTCGTCCTTGCATTCCGAAGCATCCGAATACGTCGTGCAATCGACCAAGTACGCACGGAACGGATTCACCCAGTTGTTGCCTCCGAATTGCACGAACTTGCCGATTGAAGCACCGTTGCGGGCGGAACCTGCAAAGGCCCAAATTTGGCCATTTTTGATATCATCGTCTTCTTTCGACCATTCCTTTTTCTTGAGAGCGCCGCGGAACACC
>Ga0129307_1003433_pt1 | contig 10048 bp, 10 predicted proteins | sample P1105metagenome_FD_94437 | JGI IMG/M metagenome (GOLD analysis project Ga0129307, IMG submission 94437) | Capybara group fecal microbial communities from Wisconsin, USA - P1105 metagenome | ecosystem: Host-associated > Mammals > Digestive system > Large intestine > Fecal | place: USA: Wisconsin... | reverse complement strand
CTGGATGGTCGGGAGAGCGGCTTCGATACGCTTGGTGTTGGTGATTTCGCCAGTCACCTTGTCCTGCGGAACGTTGAAGTCAACACGGATGAACACGCGCTTGCCGGCGAGTTCGAGATCTTCAATAGAAAGCTTTGCCATTATAGCACCTTCTTTTTAGGGTTAAAAATTTACGGGATAGAATATAGCAATTAGAGGAGTGTGGAGAGACTCGAGACGAGAGAATATGCAATAAAAAAATAATTCTCGTTCCTCTTTTCGTACTCTTTTGTAAAATCGTATTTACAAACAAATCATTTTCATTGCTATTTTAACTTTTCACCCCTCTTTTTTCATTAAATTATGTGATAAATTATTGTAAAAAAATTATATAATTCATTATTGCTAAAATTTTTTATATATTTCCAAAAAAATTGGTACACTCGGAGTATTACGATGAAGCGTTCTTTTTTATTGGCCATTTGCCTTTCCGCCGCTGCAGCATTCGCTGGAGCATACGATATCAGTGATTTTACTGCAAAGGATGCAGTATCTTCGGATAATCAGATTTTTGCCGATAACGGCGGTAACCCGCTGAACACAGCAACTGTTGATGAAGCCACCAACGTTCCTTCTGGCAACATTGTTCTTCGCCAGAAATTCTCTCATGAATCCGGCATTAACGTCTATCAGCTTTACATGGGACCTAAAGGCAATGTTTCTTCCTTGACCGCTTTGGGCATTCCTGGTGGCACGGCTTACAGCGATGTCATCAAGTCTAAGTTCTATGAACGCCGCGGCATGAAGCCGGGTGATGATCTTGAAAAGGTGTACTTCGATGGCAAGTCCGTTTATGTTCCGGGTCTCACAACCGCCATCGCAGTCGTCAAGGGCGTTCCTGTAGAACTGAAGGCAGAAGCTCCGACTGAAGCAGCTGCTACCGAAGCTCCGAAAAAAGTTTGCGAAGATGAATTTGACATGTCTTGCGACGACGATCTCGATGCTTACAAGAGTAAAAGCAACGTAGATGTTTCCGGCGATCTGAACCGCAGTAATTCCTATGCAGACTCTCGTGATTATTCCGCATCCGCAGCCGCACAGGACGTCAAGGATCGTTTCGGTATTGCTGACGAAGTCCGTTTCTGGAGCGCTGTGGCACTCTCCGCTATCGCAGCAGGCAGTGCAGTTGTCGGCGTTCTCCAGCAGATGAAGTCCAGCGAAGCGAACGATGCCAACAAGAAACTTGATGAAGTTGCCACCATCGTTAGCGAAAAGATTTCAAACGCATGCGCAAACGTAAGCAACAAGGATGCATGTATCAATTACTTCAAGACAACCACCAATCCTGAAGCCTTCGGTGCGACAATGGAAAATGGCGAAGCTTGGACTTACGCCAACCTCCAAAGCAGAATACAAACGAACAACGACACTAGAGATTCTTACGCCATGGGCCGCAACATCTGGTTCGGCATCACTGCAGTTTCTCTGACAACAGCCATCGTGTTGTTCGCATGGTAATGGAAAAAGGGCGAATCCGGCTCAAAGACATTCAATTCGACTGTATCGTTGGCATTCTCCCCTACGAAAGGGAAAACGAGCAACCAGTCATCTTGAACCTCAGTCTTTGGTTGGACTTCGCACAAGCCGCAAGAACAGAAGATTTAAACGAGTCTATCGACTATGCAAAGCTGGCGGAAGAACTGAAAGGGTTCATCCGCCTTTCTTGTTTTAAGCTCGTCGAAACACTTGTAGTTAAGACCGCGGAATACGTGCTAGAACACTATCCTAAAGCAGACGCAGTAGAAGTATCCGTCGTGAAGCCCCAAGCCGTTCCCGGCTGCCTCGGCGCAGAAGCAAGCGTGAAGGTTAGTAGGAAGTAGGAAGTAGGAAGGAGTCTCCTGAAGCGGTCATCCTCGACCTTCAGGGAGGGGATCCAGGGCTTCATGTCCTTAAATCAAAAATTCAAAAAGGTCCTCCCATTTAGGATTCATTGATTCAATTAAGTGTAATTTATCGAATCGATGCAATCGCTTTAATTTTTTCTCCCTTTCTATAGCAAATCGAATTGACGTAAATTCTTCAAAATAACCTAATTTATCCACATTATATTTTTTCGTGAATCCTGGAATGATTTTGGACTTATGTTCTAAAATCCGCTTTTTTAAATCAGAAGTCACACCAACATAGAGTGTTCCGTTTCTTTTATTGAATAAGATATATGTAAAACCTTTCTTTTGCATATTCACTGGCATATAAATTTTTTCTGGATTCCCTTCCCTATCGCGCTACGCGCTCAAGGGTCGAGAATGACAAAAAATTTCCGAATTAGTCACTACCCTCTAAACGCTCGATATCGCAACGCTTCGGATAAATCCATTACGCTAACAGCCGCGGCACCACGCAAATCCGCAATCGTCCTCGCCACTTTCAACAACCTGAAGTAACCGCGAGCACTCAAGTCCATCTTAGCCGCAGCAGATACAGCAAAACGCTCTACATCGGGTTTCATTGCGGCAAACTTCCGCGCATACTCCGACGACATTTCGGCATTAGACTTAAACGATAAATGACGAAACCGCTCCCGCTGAACAGCTCGCGCCGCACAAACCCTTTTGCGGATTTCAGCAGAAGATTCACCGCCTCCCCGAACGGCAAACAAGGAGGCATCCACAGGAGGGACACTCACCTGTATATCAATGCGGTCCAAGAGCGGTCCCGATATTTTTTCGCGATACCGTTTACGAGCTTCGGGCAAGCAAGTGCATTCATGCTTCGGATCCATCGCATAGCCGCACGGACACGGATTCATCGCAGCCCCCATCATAAATCGGGCTGGCCACACCACCGTTCCGCTTGCGCGGCTGACAGAGATTTTCCCATCTTCCATAGGCTCCCGCAAAGCTTCCAAAACGCCACGATTGAACTCCGGCAGTTCATCTAAAAACAGAACGCCGTTATGGGCAAGGCTCGCCTCCCCCGGCAAAAGCCGCGAACCTCCGCCCACAAGCGAAACCATCGACGCAGAATGATGCGGAGCGCGAAACGGTCTCGACATCACAGGCTTGAATTCATCGGAATCTCCGGAACGCCTTGCACACGAATGAATTCGCGTCGTTTCCAAGATTTCCAATTCCGTCATCTCGGGCAAAATGCCCGGCAAGCATTTCGCACAAAGCGTTTTACCAGCCCCCGGAGAACCGACCAGCAAAAAGTTGTGTGCACCGGCAGCAGCAATTTCAAGAGCACGCTTTACACCATCCATCCCCACCACATTCTTAAAATCTGGAATTCCATCGTCAACGTTTGTACAACATGATGCAATTCCCTTGGCAACATGCACATTTTGACTTGAATTGCATTCTAAAATTTCGACGCATTCTTTTAGCGAATCCGCACAAACAAAATGAAGACCTTCCACCAGCGACGCCTCTTGCACATTCCCTTTGGGAATAACAAGAATGCTACCGCGTTCTACAGCTAAATTCATTGCGATGGACAGCACCCCTCTAACTGGCTTCAATAAACCATCCAATGAAAGTTCGCCTACAAAAACGTAGCGTTCCAGCTGAGCAACCGCGATTTCGCCCGTTGAAACGAGCAAGCCTATCGCCAGCGGAAGGTCTAATGCACTCCCCTCCTTTCGCAAATCCGCCGGTGACAGGTTTACCGTTGTACGGAACCCCGTCACCACTTTCCCGATAGAGCGAATCGCGGATACGACTCGTTCACGGGATTCCCTCACCGCATTGTCCGGAAGCCCCACCAGCGTAAAGCCAGGCAATCCTTGAGAGGCATCGACTTCGACACTGACAGGAACAGCCTTTATTCCAAACAAACAATAAGAACGGATTCTACGAAACAAATTAAACCTACCTTGAGTAACAACAACTTAAGCGACCGCAGCCTGATACTTTTCAAGCACGCAGTTTTCGATATGTTCACGCAACTGACGTGTAATCGGCAAGCAGATGCTGCGGTAGTCTTCGCCCTTGTAGAACGGATCGTTCGGGTAACCCACAAACATGCCGTTTTCACCATCCATCACGCGAAGCCCGCGAATCTGGATCTGGTCGTTCAACACAATCGTCGCAAGCCCCTTCATGTGTCCGAGATTCGCCCCTTCCTTGAACGGGAACACCTGCACATTCGTCACGGCAAGACAATCAAACGCGGCAGTTACGTTATTGTAACTCCTTTCTTTTTTTTCATTTTCCATAGCCATATCGGCCTCCTATTTTTATGTTTTTTTCAAGATTGTCCGCAAAAAAATTCTTTGCATCTTTGCGGGATCGCAAAACATATTGCAAAAACCGTGCCAACAAGAAAAATGGCGTTTTTACGCAAATTTTGCCATTTTCGAAAATAAAAAAAAGTGATTAATCGATTAAATCAGTGATTAATCACTTTTTTTCGCACTAATAAAGTAACAAAATTCAATTACTTTATTTACATTATACAAGTAATAAAAAAACTATGGTCATTAGTCAATGGTCAATAGTCATTGGCAAACTTTAAATTACAACTAATAACCAACAACCAATCACCAACAACTAACTTTTTTCTAATTTCTATCCATGCTTTTAAAACCGAACATGAAATGGACGGCAAATCAAGGAACCATCTTGCCGATGGTCTCTGCCGAAGTCACATGCACCGCGAATACGCTTGCAGTTAAATTCAACGTCGAAGAACCCGTGGATTGCTACCGCGCCGCTGTTCAAGAAGATAATGGCCGCAGCTGGGAAGATTCCTGCGTCGAAATCTTTTTGCAGAACCCCGCCAACCCCGCTGAATATTTCAACTTCGAAACGACAAGCCGTGGCTTTGTGCTTGCCGCCCGCGGCACCGGACGCGAGAACAGACAAACGCTCCCGCTAGAAACGATTGCCAAAATCCGCCGCACAGGTTCTGCCCCTAGCATCATGGACGACAGCATCAGTTGGAGCATGGCCATAGAAATTCCTGCTGAAATTTTCGGAATCAAGTCGTTTAAAGAACCGCTCCGCGGAAACCTTTACAAATGTGCTGACAAGGCAAAAACGCCCCATTACCTCAGTGCGTTCCCGATAGAAACAGAAAAGCCGGATTTTCACCGGCCTGAGTTCTTTAAGGTTTTGGGATAGGAGATTCCCGATCAGGTCGGGAACAAACAATGCGTTTTGGCATAAACAAGACGTGCAACATCTATAATACAATTGTCACCACGGACTCGTTCCGGGGTCTGTTTTTACAACTGATGCCGAAGCAGTGTCCGACATGACTGAGTCATTACATCATTCGGAGTTTCATCTCGAAAACGGCACGATCGTTTTCATCGAGGATGCGCATATAAGTAGCGCCGTTGTGGTCCGCACGGAACACCTTCAGCGTCTGCCCTTCTTCGGATTCACCCAAATAATGAACTTCAAGCTCTGACGGAATGCAAAGTTCCAAGTCGGACGCGGTAAAAACGTTCAACGCGAGCTTCACATACTCGATATTGTTCATGTGGTGCGACATGTCGATGTGCTGCGGCAACACCTTTTGCTGATAAACTTCCTGATATTCTTCCGGCTTCACGTTGAAGCGGTCAAAATCATCCGTCATAAACGCTTCCGGGAAACCTTCCGTGGGGAAATCCACCGCAGAAAGCCGCATCGGGCGATGGCGATCCAAGCTCAAGCAGCACATTTCTTGCTTGGCCAAAATAATCGGTTCACCTTCAATCGTCGTAATTGCAGTATTTTCATTAAGGCGAATCAGCTGGTTATCGGCCGGGAAAGACGTTGTCACAACTTTATCACGCCAATACGGACGCTTGAGGAACTTGAACTTGGCCTTGTAAATGACCCAAAAGCCGCCCTTTTCCTTCACGCCAAAGTTGTCCATTTTCATGGCGCCAAAATTTTCAGTAATATTGTCCTGAATCATGAGCACCGTTTGCGCAAGGCCCATCTTTCCAGACACATCAATATAAGCCGACGTTATCGTTCTTGGCTTTTGAAACACTAGCGGATTTTTCGACAATGCATAAATATCAATCATGGCCTTAATATAATTTTTTTTATCATTTGTGCACATGTCAACCGTAATTATTTTCAACAAGCCATACGGTGTCTTGAGCCAGTTTACACCGGAAGCAGGTCACCCCGCTCTAGACAGCTTCGGATTTCCGCCTGGAGTGTATGCCGCAGGCCGCCTCGACCACGATAGCGAAGGCGCCTTGCTCCTGACCGACAACGGAAAACTCATCAAGAAATTGCTGGACCCGAAATACGAGCATCCGCGCACTTACTTGGCACAGGTCGATGGGCAAATCACCGAAGATGCAGTCCGTAAACTTGCTAAAGGCGTTGACATCAAGGGTTACCATACCAAGCCCTGCAAGGCAGAAATCGTCGAAGCACCCGCATGGATTTGGGAGCGCACCCCGCCCGTGCGTTTCCGTGCAAACATCCCCACCAGCTGGGTGAAGCTCACGCTCATTGAAGGCAAGAACCGCCAAGTGCGTCACATGACCGCCGCCGTAGGCTTCCCCACGCTCCGGCTCATCCGCGTGCAAATCGGAAACATCCCACTCGGCGATTTAAAGCCCGGCCAGTGGCGAGTTGTCACTGATAAAGTTATCTAACAGCAAAATCACTAGGCTTGATGCCGTAAAGCGTTATATCGTCTATCCAGATTTCCGCTTCGTCGTAAGCCAATATCGAAATAGTCGTCACCGTCTTTTTCACGGCATCCCATCCGAAGTTGCCCCAGCTGCTATCCGGTCCGATAAAGTCCGAAGGCTTTACGCAAACGCGTTTCCATTCATCTTTTGTCAAAAGTGTATCTTGATTCAAAGCCTTGCCTTCAACATTTGTCTTTCCCAAAGCCTCAAACGCAAAGGAATAATGCCCTGTTCCGCGAACATAGTAAACGACAGAATCCAATTTCGTCAAATCGCATGGCGATTTTTCAGTGCAAATCCAAATTCCAAAGATGGACCAAACGCCAAATCCCGCAGAAGATTTCCAATGGAGGGCCTTGCCCTCGCGGCCTGCACCCGCATTTTCGACAGCATTAGACGCATCATCACTAACAGCCGGGACAGTCACCACACTAGTGTCCGTAACCATAAGGTATCCCGTTGCATGTAAATTAAATTCTTCCAAAATAAAATCCGCTTTTCCCATTTCAAAATCCAAAATCTTGACCGTATCCGGTTCAAAAGCAAATACATTGGACAAAGTCTCACCACCAACCTTGACCTCTGCGGACTGTTGGACTACCGTATCACCGATAACGACCTGCAAGCTGTATTCACCATACGGGGCAAGCGAATCCAATTCGTAGAATCCTCGGCTATCGGTTTTGACAAGGCGATCTATGCCGTAAACCTGAACCCATGCATAATCCACCCCTTCCGGCAAATAAACCTTTCCACGCAAGCTTCCCGTTTTTTCGAGAACAAACTGCACGGAGTCGCCGTCCTGCACTTCAGCGGCGTGAATCTTTCTAATGACACCATCTCCTTTATCTATAATTTCAATCATCGCAGTATCTACAGCGAGGCTATCGATGCGGATACAGCCCAAGGAATCCGTCCTGTACTCCCTAAAAAACTGTGTCTCTGCGGAATCTTCCGCGATATTGCGAACAAAATCAGCGGAGCGAACACGGGCGACCGCATTTACCGCAGGCAGCGAATCGTTATGAACAACGCGAATTAAAAAAGCGTTTTGCGTTTCGACAGAACTGATGCCTGCAACATCTTTATCCGAGCACGCACAAAAGAAGAAACATGCCGAAAGCACAAGGAGCAAGAATAATTTTTTCATCATTTCGCCCTCACTTTCTTAGCTTGTTCATCGGACATTTCGGCAACCGGGTAAAGAGCGAATACAAATTGCATGGCCCGATTCACCACTTTTACCTCTGCGGCTCTTTTTTGCACTTGACGTCGGAACTCAAGCGTCATTTCGTTCAAGTCTTCAAAGCAGTCGTCATCCACCCCCACCAAGAGCGACGAGATATTGCGTTTTGAGGGTTCCACGGAAACAAGCGCGTTCTGCGCAAGCGACAAAAGTTGATTCTGGTAACTGCGGATAGCCGCAATTTTTGTAGCCGAACCGCCCGACGTAAAGTTAGCGACAGTCGTCGCATAGCGTTCTGACGCAAGCGGCGTTATAAGTTTCAAGTCTTTAAGCACCATTATGGCTTCGCGCACTTGATCTTCCGAAACCGCAGGCGAAATTTGCTTTACCAAGCGCGAAACCTCGGCATGGCCACCATTCATCTCGATAAGGGCCCTGACCACAGGAATCCACCACTTGCTCAAGAATAGGTATTCGCTCGCACTGAAATTGCGCAAATCCACATCCTGGAGCGAAAGCGCCATCTTGTAAAGCTTGTCTTTTTTTGCAGGAGATTTCGTCTTGGAAGCCGCTACCAAAATTTCGAAAATTTCAGCATTGCGTCCCTTCAAATCCAACAAGTTCTTTGCCAACGGAATGCTACGATTGGGCAAGTGAAGTTCCTTGTTCAACACACGAAACATTTGGCTCGTTTCAAGTCCAAGTTTTTGGCCCATCATTTTATAGGAATACAGCGGCATATCCAGCTTGCGCTGGGTATAGTAATTCTTGAGCAAATCCCTATAGTCACCAATTTCGGCAATGTTCAGCATAGGCAAACTCTTGGAAGATAGACTTTTTCATTTAAGAAAATAACCTTTTCACTCCTCTAAAGCACCCTAGAAAAGATAATCGCCATTGAAAAAAATACAATGGAAACTTGCAAAAAGGCAAAAATACTGTTTTTTCTGAAAATATTTTTCATATAGCAATACACCAAACGGGGATATTTGGATGAACAACAACACACTCACGTCTGTTGCAGCCTTTGTTGTGGCTACAGCAGTTTCTCAGGCAATCGCTGAAGGCCCTTGCGACATCTACGCAAAAGCAAAAACGCCATGCGTTGCCGCACACAGCTTGACACGCGCACTCTACTCCAGCTACAGCGGGAACCTCTACCAAGTCCGCAGAGCCGATGGGCAAACCAAGGACATTCCAGTCGAAGAGGCAGGAGGCTTTGTCAAGTCCTCCGTACAAGATGATTTTTGCGCCGGTTCCAAATGCACCATTTCGATTATTTACGACCAGAGCAGCTACAAAAATGATTTGAAAAAATCACCCCCTGTCTTTTGGCTAAAAGAAGGCGCCAAGGAAGCGGACGCCAACAGAGCCCCGATTTACATCAGCGGGCGCAAGGCTTACGGATTCTATCGCGACGCCTGGTCTGCCACCGGTTACCGCAATAACGAAACTAAAGGTGTAGCCACCGGAGACGAAGAAGAATCCATGTACATGGTCGTTGACGGCAAGCATTACAACGACTTGTGCTGTTTCAACTACGGAAACGCAGAAACAACCGGTAACGATGACGGCCCTGGAACCATGGAATGCATCTACTTCGGAAGTGACAAGGACTGGGGCGGCCCAGGGCAGGGCAATGGTCCGTGGGTTGCCGCCGACTTGGAAGACGGCGTATTCAAGGGGAACGACGCCGGATACATGTGGGGACGCACGCACACCACGCCATGGCCGAACGCACTTTCTATTGAAGCAGACTATGTGACCGCCATGCTCAAAGGCCCGAACGACGGGACGTTCAAGCTCAAAGGTGGCAGTGCACAAAAAGGAAATCTCAACACCATGTGGGACGGCCCGCGCAAAAGAGGCTACAGCCCGCGCAAGCTGCAAGGCGCCATCGTTCTTGGCAACGGCGGTGACGGCAGCGACGGCGGTGCAGGAACGTTCTTCGAAGGCGTGATGACCATCGGAAACCCGCCCGATTCTGTGGATGATTTGGTACAAGCAAATATTGTCGCCGCCGGTTACGGAAGTAAAATTGACATTTCTAAAAAAGTCGAAATTGAACCATTCAAGGACACGCTTACCATCCCCGGAAAAATCGAAGCCGAGAATTACGACAAAGGCGGAAACGGTCGCGGTTTCCTGGACAGCGATATCGAAAACGAAAACAGCCTCTACCGCGAAGACAACGCAGGCCTCGACAGCGCAGAAGGCGCCATCATTTACGGCTG
>Ga0129307_1003432_pt1 | contig 10054 bp, 7 predicted proteins | sample P1105metagenome_FD_94437 | JGI IMG/M metagenome (GOLD analysis project Ga0129307, IMG submission 94437) | Capybara group fecal microbial communities from Wisconsin, USA - P1105 metagenome | ecosystem: Host-associated > Mammals > Digestive system > Large intestine > Fecal | place: USA: Wisconsin... | reverse complement strand
GCACGCCATTGAATCTGGCTTGCCGCCTACAGGTGGCGTGGGCTTCGGCATCGACCGCATGGTCATGCTCCTTACGAACCAGCAGACCATCCGCGACGTGCAGCTGTTCCCGCTCATGAAGCCGGAAGTGTAGCATTTCGTCACTAGTCTCTCGTCTATGATTAGTAAGCTCGAACTTCTCATTGCTTGGCGTTACTTGGGGGCTCAACGTAAGAGTCTCTTTGTTTCGCTTATTGGTATTTTCAGTATGCTCGGTGTTTCCATCGGCGTGTTTGCGTTGGTGGTGGCGCTTGCGGCGGTCAACGGTTTCGAAGAAGAAGTCACTGCCCAGATGATAGGGAAGGACGCTCACTTTGAACTGATGGCGTACAATGGTGCTCCGATTGGCCCGTACGATAGCCTCACGCAGGAGGTGCAAAAGCGCGTGCCGGATGTGGTGGCGGCTTCTCCGTTTATCGTCTATAAGGTGGGCATCAGCTCCAAGAAGGTGAACGACGGCATTGTCATTTACGGCATTGACCCGGCAACGGCGAAAGGCGTGACGGACATACACAAGTACATCAAGTGGGGCGAGTATTCTGTCGATAGTCTTGAAGACATGAGCGGAAAACTCCGTCCGGGGATTATTCTCGGGACTGGGCTTGCGGCGCGTTTGCGTGTTGTCGTTGGTGACAAACTCGTGTTGCAGACGTTCCAGAGTCCGGACGAGGCGATGTCTGCGGGCGGCCCGAAGATGATGATGTGCGTGGTGAGCGGCATCTTCGAGACGGGCACTTACGAGTACGATGGTAACCTTGCATACGTCGGCGTTTCGGATTTGCAGAAACTGCTTGGCATGGGCAATACCGTGACTGGCATCCAGTTCCGTATCAAGGATCACTGGAAAGCGGGCGAGGCGGTCGATAGCATGGCGACTTGGCTCTCTTATCCGTACTATGGAATGGATTGGAAGTCCAAGAACATCACGCTCCTCAAGTGGATGAACTACGAAAAGTTCATTGTCGCGGCGGTGATTTGCTTGATTATTTTGGTTGCAGCGTTCAACATCATCAGTTCGCTTATCATGGTCGTGATTGACAAGACAAAGGAAATCGGCATCTTGCGCAGCATGGGCTTCAGCAAAGCTGGCATCATGCGCGTGTTTATGCTGATGGGCAGTTTCATTGGCGTGGGCGGCACCGTTGTGGGCGGGACGATTGGTCTTGTGCTCTGCAAGTTGCAAGAGGCTTATCATTTCATCAAGCTGCCGGGCGACGTGTACGTGATTCCGTATTTCCCGATTTCAGTGCACTTGATGGATGTCGTTTTGATTTTTGTGATAGGCATTGTTCTGTGCGTGTCCGCAACGCTTTTGCCGGCATGGAAAGCAAGCCGCTTGGATCCTGTGGGGGCGATTAGACATGAGTAGTTTGTTGCAGACAATTGACCTTCGCAGAGTTTTTTCCGAGACGGGTGAAGAACTTGAAATTTTGAAGGGTGTGAATTTTTCGATGGAGGCGGGCGAGCTTGTGGCGCTCACGGGTTCGTCGGGTTCGGGAAAATCGACGTTCTTGAATTTGGTCGGTATGTTGGACACCCCGACTTCGGGCGAGATTTTGTTCAATGGCAAGCCGCTCAGCAAGTTCAGTAGCGAAGAGCGTGACATGTACCATCGGAAGCATGTGGGGTTCGTTTTCCAGTTCCATCATTTGCTTACGGAATTTACGGCGCTTGAAAACGTTTGTGTGCCGGGTCGCATTCTCGGGACTCCGGAAAAGGAATGCCGTGAACGTGCCGAAATGCTTTTGGAAACGGTCGGCCTCAAGGAACGCCTCAAGCACTTGCCGCGTGAACTTTCGGGCGGTGAACGCCAGCGTATTGCAATTGCGCGTGCGCTCATGAATAATCCGTCTCTCGTGTTTGCGGATGAACCGAGCGGCAACTTGGACGAGGCGAATTCGGCAAAATTGAACGAACTTTTTGGTGAACTCAACGAAAAGTTCCATCAGGCTTTCTTGATTGTGACGCATGACGAAAAATTGGCTAGTTTTGCAAAACGCAGAGTCGTGATGCACGGCGGAGTGATTCAGTAGAGTAGGTAACTTTATAACCTAAAACCTAACTATGGCAGATATTAACGGTATTTTTTCAGCTAAGGCAAAGGCAGCGCTGCAGGCGGCTCGTATCGCGGCACGCAATTTAGGGAGCGACTGCGTTACGGTGGAACACCTTTTGTTTGGTCTTGTCCGCGAGGATTCTGGTGTCGCCTCGGAAACGCTCAAGGCGTTGAAGGTCAACTTGACGGAACTGAGTGAAACCATCCAACGCGCACTCAGTACGAGTGGCGGCCTCATGACGGTCGGTGGCGATGCCCGTGGCGGTCTTTTGACGTTTACGGCGCAGTGCAAGGCCGTACTTTACAATGCCGCTAAGATTGCCAAGGAAGAGGGCGTGCAGTTCATAGGACCGGAACACTTGATGCTCGCCATTCTGCAACAGACGGATTCTCCGGCGGCGGCGACGCTTTCGACGTACAATGTGACGTTCGAAAATTACCAGGACATGTTGATGCAAATCAAGCGTCAAGCTGATGGTCAGCCGATAGATGATGCCCAGCCTGATGATGATTCTCGTGAACGTTATACGCAAACTCGTCAAGCTTCTCCGTCGCGTTCCAAGACGCCGATTTTGGAACATTTCGGTCGCGATTTGACGGCGATGGCGCGTGCAGGCAAGCTTGATCCGATTATCGGTCGCGAAGCTGAAATTGAACGCTTGATTCAAATCCTTTGCCGTCGCAAAAAGAACAATCCTGCGCTCATTGGCGAACCGGGTGTGGGTAAGACTGCTATTATCGAAGGTCTTGCGCAAAAGATTGTGCAGCGCAAGATTCCGGATTTGCTGGCGAACAAACGCGTCGTTACTTTGGATGTTGCCGCCATGGTGGCCGGTACAAAGTATCGTGGACAGTTCGAAGAACGCGTGAAAGGGCTTATTACGGAACTCCAGCGTGTTGGCAATTCTGTGATTCTCTTTATTGACGAACTCCACACGATTGTGGGGGCTGGCGGTTCCGAAGGCAGCCTCGATGCCTCAAACATCTTTAAGCCTGCTCTTGCACGCGGCGAACTCCAGTGCATTGGTGCGACGACGTTTGATGAATACCGCAAGTATATCGAGAAGGATGCCGCTCTTGAACGCCGCTTCCAGACGATTGTCGTGAATCCGCCTTCTGTCGAAGATTCCATCCAGATTCTTGACGGACTCCGTCCGAAGTATGAACAACATCATAATGTTCATTACACGCCGGATGCCGTGCGTGCAGCTGTAGAACTTGGCGAACGTTACATCAGCGAACGCTTCTTGCCGGACAAGGCGATAGACGTTCTCGATGAAGCGGGTGCCCGTGTCCGCCTCAATTCCATCAAGATTCCGCAAGACTTGCAGAACATGGAAGACGAACTTGGCGAATGCCTCCAGAAAAAAGAAGAAGCGGTAGCCAACCAGGATTATGCTTCTGCCGCAAAGTTCCGCGCCCGCGAAGAAGAATTGCAGAACAGCATTGCCGAACGCAAAAAGCAACTCCAGAGCGAAGAATCGGAAACGCCGATTGTCGATGAAAACGTTATCCGTGACGTTATCAGCAAGATGACGGGAATCCCGGTCAGCAGGCTCGGTGGTGAAGAAGCGCAAAAGCTTTTGCATTTGGGCGACGAAATTAAACAGCGCGTGATTGGCCAGGATCAGGCTGTCGATGCGATTGTCAAGTCCATCCGCCGTAGCCGTGCGGGAATCCGCAACAACAAGCGCCCGATGGGTAGCTTCTTGTTCCTGGGTCCGACGGGTGTTGGCAAGACGGAACTCGCGAAGGTCCTGAGCAAGGAACTTTTCGGAAGTGAAGATTCGCTTATCCGTATCGACATGAGCGAATACATGGAAAAGCACAGCGTGAGCCGCTTGATTGGTGCGCCTCCGGGATACGTGGGCTTCGAAGATGGCGGCGGCCAGCTCAGTGAAAAGGTGCGCAAACATCCGTACTCTGTCGTGCTTTTGGACGAAATTGAAAAGGCTCATCCGGACATTTACAACTTGCTTTTGCAGATTTTGGACGATGGCATCTTGACGGATAGCTATGGACGCAAGATTAACTTCAAGAATACGATTATCATCATGACGAGTAATGCGGGGGCCCGCGAAGTCCGCCACAGCAGTGGTATGGGCTTTACCAAGATGGGCGAGACCGACGATTACGAACGCATGGAAAATGCCATTCGCGAGGAAGTCAAGCGCGTGTTCTCTCCGGAATTCTTGAACCGTATCGACGAGCAGATTGTGTTCCGCGCACTCTCCAAGCACGACCTCGTGTCTGTTGTGGATATCCAGATGGGATTCTTGCAGAAGAACCTTTCCGATCGCGGAATTCTTTTGGAAATGAACCAGGAAGCCAAGGAGTTTATCGTAAATCACAATTACGATGCTTCGCTGGGGGCACGCCCCATCCGCCGTTCTATCCAGAATCTAGTCGAAGACGAAATCGCCGAAGGGCTTTTGCTTGGGACGATGACGGATTTCTCCACGATTTATGTCGGCGTCGAAAACGGGAAACTCTCGTTCAAATGCGAAAAGATTAAGTCGTAGTTTTTCTATATTTGTCGCGAAATTTAACAATCAACCTAAGAGGTTATCAATGTCTCAGATTTCTGCAGTTCTTATCTTCGGTGCACCGGGTTCTGGCAAGGGCACTGTGGGCGCAAAGCTCGCCGCTACGACCGCTCTCAAGCACCTCTCCACGGGCGACATCTTCCGTGGTATCGCTCCGTCCAGCGAATCCGGCAAGCTCCTTGCTTCTTACTCCAGCAAGGGCCTCCTCGTCCCGGATGAAGCAACCGTTGAAATCTTCGGCCGCTTTGTCGAAGGCCTCGTGAACACGAACAAGCTCAACCCGGAAAAGGATACCCTCCTCCTCGATGGTATTCCTCGCACGGTTGCACAGGTCGATCTCATCAAGCCGATCGTTGACGTGAAGCACATCTTCGTTCTCGACATCAAGGACGAAGAAACTATCGTCGCTCGTCTCCTCAACCGCGCCAAGATTGAAGGCCGTAAGGACGACGCTGACGTGAATGTCATCAAGAACCGCTTGAACGTCTATAAGGAATCCACCGCCAAGGTGCTCGAAAAGTACGATCCGAAGATTATCAGTCACATCGTTGGCGACAACACTCCGGACGAAGTCTTCCTCGATGTGCTCAAGGCATACGTCGATTTCACGAAGAACGCTTAATTCGTTTGTTGTCTTGATGACAACGTTAATTTGGTTATTTTTATAAAGTTCCGGCTCCTTCGAGTCGGGCTTTTTTTTGCATCTTATATCTTGTTTTTAATAATCTTATTTTGTATATTGCGCCCAACATTTAATAAATAAGGAGTTGAAATGAACTTAAAAAAGTGTGGTTTGGGCCTTACTCTTTCGACGGCTATGTGCTTCATGGCTTGCGGAGACGATTCTTCATCGAATCCGATTGAGAGCGCAAATAATCAGGTATATTCTTCTAGCGTTGGTGACGCAAAACCTGAATCAAGCTCTGCAGCAAGCTCTTCGAGTGTTTCTGAAGCAAAATCTAGTTCGTCTGTAAGTGTTTCCAGTTCTTCTGCTGCTGTTTCAAGCTCTTCCGTTGTTGAAGCGGAACCGTGTACTTTTGCAGCTACAGACAATGCTTGGGAAATGTCGTACAAGGCAAGCAATAGCAAGGGCAATGCCAACGTCAAGACTATCTACAAAATTGATGGCGAGAATCTTGTAATTCTCGATACAATCCGCTATACGGGAAATCAGGCTAGCATGATTTGCAGAATCGCTGATGGCGCTTCTGATTTTAGTTCCAGTGATGGTCAATTTGTTGGTGTGCAGTATTGCGATGGTAGCACGGTTGTTATCGCTGGCACGGTTACCCAGAAGGGATACTTTGCCGCTAACGCGCTTGAAACGGTCCATGCTGCAGTGCAAAAGGCTTGTGGCGTCGCTGTAAACGGCGGAACCTATGATAAGATTCCTCTTGCCACAAAGACGACTTGCGATTTCAAGGCCGAAGACAATGTATGGTCTTATTCTTATCTCGATGAAGGCTGGCGTGGTCAGGACAGCGTTGTCGTGATTCAGTCGTTCCTTTTTGATACAAAGTTGCGCGTGAAGGCTGAACAGCATCCGTTGCAGCATGCGGAATGCATTGCGAAGAACTTCACGGATATTTCTGGAAACAATTACTGCTCTGCGGATGGCTTGATGGATGTTTCTTCTTCGGGCATTACGTCTGAAAAGGAATCTATGTACAATAGCGAACTCCGCATGTGCAAGGACAAAATCCCGGCAGGTTCTGCGGATACTGAATCCAGTTCTAGCGCTGTCGCTGATTCTGAATCCAGTTCCAGTTCTGCAACGGATTCTGAATCTAGCTCTAGCTCCGAAACCGCAGCTACGGGTGACATGGTTTCTTGCGATATCCCGGGCGTTCTGGGCGAATGCCTTGAATTTCCGGCGGGTAGCGACGAAGCCATTGCTATGAAGGCTCAGTGCGAATCTGTTTTGGAAGGTACGCTCGGCACTGGTTGCGCTAAGTAATTCAATTCCGCAGTTTTTCAAAATGAACACCGTCGGCGAAATGTCGATGGTGTTTTTTGCATGCTCTTGTCATGCCCGCCACCTTTGTCATCCCGGACTCCGTTCCGGGAGGGCATCTCCATTTTTAGTATTTGAAAATGCTAGAGCGTGTCATATAGAAAAAATCTTTAAATTTAACTATGAATTTTAATTAAAAATCAATATTTTGTGTCATGATAGCCCGCAAATAGGGTATATTTGATAACATGAAACCGATAACAGAATACAACGATTATCATCCCTTAATCAAGGATTTCTACGAAGATCAAAAACGGACTTCGTACTTCTCTTGGCGGGAATTCGCGAAACTGGCGGGTTTTTCTTCACCGACTTACTTGCGGCTTGTGAGTGAAGGCAAGAGCAACTTGAGCCGAGTGTCGATGAACCGCATGATTTCAGCAATGGGGCTTGCGGGCTTTGAAGCGGACTACTTCATTGCGCTCGTCAATTTTTGCAATGCCAAGGATGACGAAGCCAAAATGCCGTATTGGAAAGAGATGCGTCGGATCGCGTTGGAATACAAGGTTCGCATTGTCGATAAGGAAGCGGTCGAGTATTTCGATGGCTGGAAAAACCAAGTCATTCGCGAACTTGCCCCGATGATGCCGCTTGCGACTCCCGGTAAAATAGCCAAGAAGTGCTGCAACGAAATTTCTGCAGCCGAAGTCAGTGCATCGCTCGAATTTTTGACAAAGGCTGGTTTTTTGAAAAAGGCTGCGGACGGTTCATATCGCCAGACAGAAAAGAATGTTGTGGCTTCAAAAGAAGGCTTAGCCTATGCCGTACATGCGATGCAGCATAAAATGCTGCAGCTTGCCGATGAATCTATCGAGCGGTTTGAACCGCAAGATCGCAGCGTGTCCAGTGTGACTTTTACGGTCAACCGCGAATGTTACGAACGCATCGCTCAAGAAGTAGATGCGTTCAGGAATAGAATTGTGGCAATCGCCTCGGAAACAGAAAATGTCGATCAAATTTATCATTTGAACATGCAGCTGTTCCCGTTAACTTGGAAATTAGATAAAGATGAGGAGAAGTAATATGAATAACAAAATCTACAGCTTGATGGCTTTGGGGGCCATTCTCTTTGCAGCAGCGTGCTCCGATAATGTTTCGCCCATTTCGGGATCGACGAGCGTTCCTAATATGGACAATAATTTGAATATCCCGCAATCGCCTGTGTTGTGCAGCGTGATAGGCGTGACGGATTCCTTGGAAGCTCTGGAAAAAGGTTGCATCTGGTCGCCGGAAATGTGGGGGCCAACATCAGGTTATCGCGTGCGCACCGGTTACGATAACGGGACAAATACATCGGGTATTTGGACTGTGAGTACATTCCCTCAAGAAAATGCATATATTGATATGGTTTGGCCTGGGAATGCGACTACAGAATATGATTCCATGGCGCTTGCCGATGTTATAGATAAGTGTGGTGGAAGCTTGTGCGGAAAAGTGCTCTTTAAGGGTAAAAATAGTATTCCTGAAAATGAATATAATCCAAACGCCTATAGAGAAGTTTATTTCGATTTTTATCTAGCTGGTAAAAATGCTTCTGGAGAGTTTGAAAGTGTTGATGTTCGCGATATGGGTGGTATTTGCGTTTCGTACTTGGGAGGTTTCGAACTACAACTTATTACGGATGATTCGGTAGCAGCACTGTTGGAGAGTGCTAAGTTCGCTACAAATTTGCATGGAACCTATTCAACCTATTCAGATGTTAGGGAAGTTTGCTATTCATGGAACAATTTTGGGTTTACTGCTCGTGGAGGTGGAAAAATTGGAATTGCATCCGTAGAAGATGTTATCACTCATGTAAAGGGTATTCGTTTTGTGTTGAATGGAAATTTCTATCTTGGAGATGATTACGAAGCTGAGTTTAAAATTGCTGGGATAAGTCGCTATAATGCCTCTAGAATTTCTACGAATAACCTTCATCCCGTCAGAACAGATTGCGTACCTGTATCTGTTGAGAAATCTTTTTGTGAATGTGAATATTCAGATGATAGAATAAGTCTTTTTACAGAAGATAGTGTTGCGATTGGTTATCACTTTTTTTCTCGAATTTGGGATGCTTTGTTATCTTCGGATTCTGTGACGAATGATTGCCTTGTTAGAACTTTGAGCAATCTGATGCCTTTCATTGAAAAGCCTTGGATTCAGGAAAAACCTTGCGATAATCCACTTCCAGAATATATTATGTGTTCTGACAGTACTTTTAGTGAATCGGTTGAGTATACAGAAATCACGACGGAATTCAATAATAAGATAGAATCTATAACCCCAGATGCTCGTGCTATTGCCGATTCCCTTATCAACCATTGTTTGTCTTTGAGTAATTGATTCGTAATTGTAAGGGGGAATACCAAAAAAGCGGCCGGAGAAATCCAGTTGCTTTTTGTATAAAAGAAGCCACCGACGAAATGTCGGTGGCAAATTTTTGCTTTGAGTCGCGGACTGCGTGACGATTAAGCGAGCGCTGCAATTATCGCATCACCCATGCCGGTCGTGCCGACCTTGGTGCAGCCTTCCTGGTAGATATCGCCAGTGCGGTAGCCCTGAGCGATGACCTTTTCGCAGGCCGCTTCGATAGCCTTGGCCGCTTCTTCTTCCTTGAAGGTGTAGCGGAGCATGAGGGCCACGGAGAGAATCTGGGCGAGCGGGTTAGCGATGCCCTTGCCAGCGATGTCCGGAGCGGAACCACCGGCCGGTTCGTACAGACCGAAAGAACCTTCGGCGATAGAAGCGGACGGGAGGAGACCCATGGAACCGGTGAGCATGGCGCATTCGTCGGTCAGGATGTCGCCGAAGAGGTTCGGGCAAAGGAGCACGTCGAATTCACGCGGGCGCTTCAGGAGCTGCATGGCAGCGTTATCGACGTAGAGGTGTTCGAGAGTCAGTTCCGGGTAGTCCTTGATGACTTCGTTCACGACTTCGCGCCAGAGCACGCTCGTGGTGAGCACGTTGGCCTTGTCGATGGAGGCGACCTTCTTGTTGCGGAGCATGGCGGCGTCGAAAGCGAAGCGGGCAATGCGTTCGACTTCGTAGCGGCTGTACTTCATGGTGTCGAAACCGATTTCTTCCTTGGAGCCCGGAACGCCTTCGCGGCCCTTCGGCTGGCCAAAGTAAACGTCACCCGTCAGTTCGCGGACGGTGAGGATATTGAAGCCGTCGCCCACGATGTCAGCACGGAGCGGGCAAGCGCCTGCGAGTTCCTTATAAACGCGGGCCGGGCGGAGGTTGCAGAAAAGCTTGAAGTGCTTGCGGAGCGGGAGGAGGGCACCGCGTTCCGGCTGGAGGTTCGGGGGGAGGTGTTCCCACTTCGGGCCACCCACGGAACCGAAAAGAATACAGTCAGAAGCTTCGCCCAGCTTGAGGGTGCTTTCCGGCAGCGGGGAACCGCTTTCGTCGTAGGCGGCG
>Ga0129307_1003428_pt1 | contig 10067 bp, 5 predicted proteins | sample P1105metagenome_FD_94437 | JGI IMG/M metagenome (GOLD analysis project Ga0129307, IMG submission 94437) | Capybara group fecal microbial communities from Wisconsin, USA - P1105 metagenome | ecosystem: Host-associated > Mammals > Digestive system > Large intestine > Fecal | place: USA: Wisconsin... | reverse complement strand
TGTATGGATGCGGTACGGAGGGCATCGGGGCAACAGACTGCAAAAACATCTTGTGTCACAACAGCACCATCCGTCATTGCAGTTACTATATCATGACTATAGATAACTGCACAGATGTGGTTTTCGAGGGGTGTGAGTTCCATCATAACAAGGAGTTTTCGCTCATCAACATCAAGGAATGCAAAAACGCCAGGCTCGCAAGATGCTACATCCATGACAACCAAGGCCCCCTCTTCAATGTAAGGTCATGTACCGTGGCCGTGGCTGACTGCAACATCGACCACCACCCCCATAGCCTTGGAACCACCAACCAACTGCAAGTGACAGCAACGCAGTGGGTCAACTCCTCTGGCGATAACGAGGCTTTTGAATAAACGCAGAAATCCCACCTCCGAGGAGGTGGGATGTTTTTTCAACATTGCCTATGCTACATTGGAGTCTGGATGTGTTTTGTGACATTTCTTGCTCCTTTATTTACTTGCTTGTTTCAATTACGTTGCCTATTGGTTGATTGTTACAAGCAGATACCACCTTTCTTATTCTTTCAAAGATGTGTGAAAGGAGTTCTTGAAAGAGGTAAATAAACAATTTTTTGGAGTATTAGCATTTGTTAACAAAAATAAGGCGGAAACTGCCATTATTTTTACTAAATTTACAAAAATTAGAGACTATTGATAGCCATCTCAATACATTCCTGATTTTTTTAATTTGAAAGCGATATCAAATCTTTAACCTATAATATCTTACGACAATGAAAAAGCTATTAATTCTATTCGCATTGATGCTCGTAACATTTACGGCCAATGCACAGTCCTACATCTACGATGTCAACTTCGACGGTGTAATTAACATCTCCGACATCTCTTGTCTGGTCAACAAAATCCTGGGAGAAACCAACCCAGGAGAGGATACGGATGCCTCTCCGCTTCAACTCTCCACAAGAAAACTCGACCTTGCCAAAAGTTCCTCTGGCGTGGTGGAAATCATCTCCGGCAGCGGCAGTTACAATGTGCACAGCTGTAATGAAGCTGTGGCAACAGCGTCATTATCCGGCACCTCCATCACGGTGACTGCAATTGACGAGGGCAAAACCTTTATCACGGTGACGGACACAGAGAGTGGCCATTCCGCAACCATTAAGGTCGTCGTAGAGGGTGAAGCAACACCTTCTTATCTCACTTGTCCCGATGAAAATCACCCGCACATCATCGATCTTGGTCTGCCCTCTGGCACAAAGTGGGCATGCTGCAATGTGGATGCTTTTTCTCCGGAGGATTATGGTGGCCACTACGCCTGGGGTGAGACCAGTGAGAAATCCAAATATGATTGGAGTACTTACATCCACTGTGACGGGTCAGAGGTCACTTGTCACGATCTGGGCAGCGACATCGCTGGGACTTGTTACGACATTGCCCACATGCAATGGGGAGATTCTTGGGTAATGCCATCCTTAGATCAAATCAAAGAGTTGTCGGACAATTGCTCCTCCGAATGGATAGATATCGATGGAATCAAAGGGTATAGATTCACCGGCACCAATGGCGGTAGCATTTTTCTGCCAGCCGCCGGCCACCATATTGGCAAATATCTTTATAACTTCCTAGGAAAACGCTGCGACTATTGGTCGTCCACGCAAGGGCCTTTAAGGTTGGAGCCTTTTCCTCAATCCGCTTACGAACTCTATTTAGAGGACGGTGTCCAGTGTACAACTGCCAGCCGTTATGCAGGCTTCAGCGTTCGCCCTGTCTATACCTCAAGTCTTATACTTTCGAAGAGTCGTGTGGATATAGCTGTCGGCGAGCGTACAACTGTGGAAATCTCCTTGGGTAGTGGTTCTTATACTGTCAATAGTTCCGACGCTAATGTGGCAACAGTATCTTTGTCTGGTACCACCATTACTGTCATAGGCGTCGCTATCGGCTATACACAGGTGACGGTAACAGACGCATCATCTGGCAGTTCTCGGGTTCTTATCGTAAAAGTTGGCCAACTTAATTCATATCTTTCGTGTCCTGATGACCACCATCCACACCTTATCGATTTGGGCCTACCCTCTGGTACAAAGTGGGCATGCTGCAACGTTGATACGTCACATCCTGAAAAGCAAAGTCCCACCAGCTACGGAGGATATTATTCATGGGGAGAGACGGAGGAGAAAACGGAGCACAGTTATTCCACTTATAAGTTCTTTGAGGGATATGGGAAAGTGTATGACGAAATTAGTGGAGAAGAAATCGATGGGCCATTATTCACCGACATAGGTGAGGATATAGCAGGAACGGAATATGACGTAGCTCACGTGAAATGGGGAGGCCTTTGGCGGATGCCCAACACCGGTCAGATTGAAGAGTTAATCAACAACTGTTCTTACACTTGGACCAACATCGATGGTGTCGAAGGGGGACGGTTTACTGGTTCGAATGGAGGTGAGATATTTCTACCTGCGGCAGGCGAAAAAGATTACAGCATTTATAACGACGGCAGCTTCTGCAATTATTGGTCATCTTCCAAAGGTCTTTTATACTACATTATGACCTTTGTATTTGACAATTATGGAGACACCCCGGGTTATATTGGCAGAGACCCATCTTCTGGTTTTAGTGTTCGGCCAGTGGCTAAATAGTTGCACCTTAGTTGCATAACCATACGAAAAGCTCACCTGATGAGGGTGGGCTTTTTTCCTTATATAACGATGTGTTTGGCAAATAGATTAACTACAGGGAACGATTTTGAGTTATCCTACAGCCAATGATGCATTCTCATTCGCTTGGCAGGGTGAGCAGATGGGCATAAGGTCAACCCTACAACAATTTCGGTCTATTGTTTATTCACCCCTCTTGGTATAAGAAACGTAAAATGAAAGTGTAAAATCTCTACTGAAGACTAATGCTGAAAAACTTGTGCAAATTTCGTGAGTAATTCGAGAAAATTCGCGTTAAAAAAGTCATAAAGAGCGTGTGATAATAAAAGCAGAAATCCCACCTCCGAGGAGGTGGGATACTGTTGTTTGTTTGGAATAGTCTGTTTAAATTGATGCCTTAAGCTTCGGGTATGACGGACACCACGCTCTTGTCACGAGAGCCTTTGTGGAAATTCACCACACCATCTACCAATGCGTAGAGAGTGTCGTCCTTGCCTATGCCTACATTGGCGCCGGGGTTGTGCTTCGTGCCGCGCTGGCGAACGATGATGTTGCCTGCGACCACTTTCTGTCCACCCCAAATCTTCACGCCGAGTCGCTGTGATGCTGACTCGCGGCCGTTCTTAGAACTACCTACACCTTTTTTATGTGCCATTACTTGGTTCTCCTTTTTTAGCCGATGATTGATTTGATTTCTACTTGAGTAAACTGGGAGCGATGGCCCCTCTTCTTGCGATAGTCCTTGCGACGCTTCATCTTGAACACGATTACTTTGTCGCCTTTCACCAGTGGTTGCAGCACTTCGCACACCACCTTCGCACCCGAGATAGTCGGAGTGCCTACGGTCACTGCTCCATCATTGTCGAGAAGGAGCACATTCTCGAACTCAACAGTCTGGCCTTCTTCCACATCTTTAATGTGGTGAACAAAGAGCTTCTTGCCCTGTTCGGCCTTGAACTGCTGACCCATCATTTCTACAATTGCGTACATTGTTGGTTGTATAACAGGTTGTTCCGCAAGGCGGTCAGCACCGCGCCGACACTTCTTTGAGCCTCCACGGAGTAAATCGGACGCAAAATTACTACTTTTTCTTCATATACAGGGGCATACCAACTTCCTATTTTTGATTATTTAACAGTTTTTAAGGGGGCCTGTAGTCATTGTATCTACTCAGCGAATATTTTCAAGGAGTGCCCTAACGGGCAGAAATCTTACAAATCAATTCAAATCTGACAAATCTATCTATTTTTCACCTTAGAAATTTGTTTGATTTGTAAAGATTTGAAAGATTTGACTTCATCGACCGTTGGTTCTCGCCGTAGGCGACCCCAAAAGATGATTAGCTGAACGGTTACTAGTCATTCAATTATGATGGTGGCTTCTGAGGGAGGAAGAGCACCCTTGGCGTCCCTCACCCGGAGGGTGAGCGCACCCTTCTCTTGCGAAGACTGCACCACCACCACTAACTGGCCGTGGAACAGGCGCATGGTGGGAGTGGTGAAAGGCTCAAGGGAAGTGGCGTCACCATTGCAAGCTGCCTTGAAGCGACCAGCGCCTTCCACCTCGAACACCAACTGATTGGAGGCATCGGGAAGAAGTGTGCCGGCATCGTCAACAAGGCTGACCGTCACAAACGACAGGTCATCGCCATTGGCCGATAGGCGATTGCGGTCGCAGGAGAGTCGGAAGGCGGAGGGCTTGCCAGCTGTACGCACCATCTGCTCGCCAACTGCCTTGCCTTGGTCGTCGTAGGCCACCACGCGAAGTTCGCCAGGCTCGTAGGTCACATCGTTCCAACGCAGGCGATAGCGGTCGAGGCGGGATGAGGGGTCTTTGAACAAGCGGCCCTGGCTCTTGCCATTGACAAACAACTCGGCCGAAGGGCTGTCGGTATAGCAATACACGGGTGTCACCTTGCCCTCGCGGCCTGGCCAAGTCCAGTGGGGCAGCAGGTGCAACGTGTGCGACTCTTTGTTCCACTTGCTGCGATAGAGCCAGTAACGGTCTTTGGGAAGGCCGGCAAGGTCGCAGATGCCGAAATAACTGCTGCGGGAAGGCCAGTACTCATCGTATGGAGTGGGTTCGCCAAGGTAGTCGTAGCCCGTCCACACAAACTCGCCTATCACCCAAGGATAGTCGTCTTGCATCCGCCAGTCATCGTCGGGAAGGTTGCTCCAAGAACAATACTCCGTGTCGTAGCTCGAGCATTGGCCATCGGGATAGACGGCATGGTTGCTCACCTCTACGGGGAATTTGTAAACACCCCTTGAACTGACCGTGGAGGCCGTTTCCGAGCCAAGGAGGAACCCCTGGGGCAACTGCTTGATGTTGTTTTCATACTTCTGGACACGATAGTTGAAGCCGGGAACGTCCATCACTTGGGCGAAACCCGATTTCAAGGCAGCCTCCGCACGGTCCATGCCTTGGGTTACAGGACGGGAGGGGTCCAGGCGGTGGCAGATGTCCTGAAGATGGCGGGAAATCTCACGCCCCTCCTCGCTCCATTGTTCGGGTATCTCGTTGCCGATGCTCCACATCACGATGGAGGGGTGGTTGCGGTGGTTGAGCACAAGGTTTTCGATGTCGCGGTCCGACCATTCCTTGAAGAAGCGGGCGTAGCCGTTCTTGCACTTGGGATAAATCCACATGTCAAAACTCTCCGCCATCACCATCATACCCATGGAGTCGCACACCTCCATCTGCAGGGTCGAGGGCATGTTGTGCGCCGTGCGGATGGCATCGCAGCCCATCTCCTTCATCATGCGTATTTGGCGGATAAGGGCGGACTTGTTCACAGCGGCCCCAAGGGGACCGAGGTCGTGGTGGAGACACACGCCCTTGATTTTACGACTCACGCCGTTCAGGGCGAAGCCATGCTCCTTGTCGGCAGTGATGGTGCGGATGCCTACCTTGAGCGATTTGCTGTCGAGCAGCTGCAGGTCGCGGTAGAGCTTCACTTCCAACGAATATAAATAAGGTGTCTCCGGCGTCCATAATTGTGCCTTTTTCACGTCCATGCGGTCAGTGTGAAGACCGTCTGCCCCCAAGGGAGAGTGGACGGAGGCGATGAAGAAACCACGGGCATCGAGAAGCGTGAGGTCGATGGAAAGTCCGGTGGGGGCGGCATCACGAACACCTGCTGTCACTTCCACCTCGGCCTTGCCGTTCTCGATGGAAAGGGTGCGGAAATAAGTGCGCCAGTCGTCGAGCATCGCGTCGCCGCCGACGATGAGCTTCACAGGACGGTAGAGCCCCCCGCCGGGATACCAGCGGCTGCTCTCTTCAACGTTGTTCAAACTCACCTCGATGTCGTTATTGCCAGCACGGAGGAAGGAGGCTACGTCCAACCGGAAAGCGTTGTACCCATATTTCCATCCGCCGGCGTCATGGCCGTTGACTGTCACTTGCGGCTCGCTCATCGCACCGTCGAAGACCAACAAGGCGGAGGCCGGACGCGTGGAGAGGTTGACCGATGTGCGGTAATAGCCCTTGCCTATCCATGGAAGGGCACCCGAACGCCCTGACTTCTCTGTCTTTTCCTTCTCGCCGTTTTGCTCTATTGCAACAGTCTGCAAGTCCCAGCGTTTGTCAAAGGGGCCGCTGATGGCCCAGTCGTGTGGCACACTCACTTCCTCCCAAGACATCTTGTCACGAGAGAACTGCCAACCCTCACTGAGAATGATTTCCTCGCGCTGGCCATGGCATAGGAAAGGAACCAGCAGCAGCAACATGCATAGTTTGTTTCTCATCTTTGTACACTTTTTTGATTTATTGTGCAAATTTACTAATTTTTCCGCAAATGATGTTTATTCGGCGATTATTTTTTCAACACGAATTTCCACGAATTAATCAAAAATTTTTACAAAACACAAGCCAACCATAACAATTATTTTGCATATCTATGGACAACAATTAACGTATAAATCCTCAAGTCTCCCCCATTTTTGTACCCTTATGAGTAGCAATTAATGTATGATTATATGGAAATTATGCGTTTTGAAGATGTTCGCAAGATGGCTACCGCAAATGCCACTTGTGTGACAAAGGAAATTTCATTTTCCTTGTTTTTTCCACTTGGCACGTTTTTTGATGCATTCAGGGCAAAAAAAGGAGGTTTAATCATGGCATTCATAGACTATTACAAAATACTGGGGGTGGACAAGAACATACCCCAGAACGAGGTGAAAAAGGCTTATCTCAAAAGAGCCAAGCAGTTTCATCCAGACTTGCATCCCGACGACCCCAAGGCGAAGGCGAAGTTCCAAGCTTTGTCGGAGGCTTACGAGGTCATCGGAGACCCGGAGAAAAGGGCCAAGTATGACAAGTATGGGGAGCAGTGGAAGCAAGCAGAGGCCTTTGAGAACGCCGGTGCCGGCGCCGGACAATACTGGCAGTCGGGTGGGGGAGGCGGTTCGCCTTTCGAGGGCTTTGACTTCTCTGCATTTACCGGTGGTGGAGGTGGCTTCAGCAGCTTCTTCGAGCAAATCTTCGGGCAAAGAGGTGCCTCGTCCAGGCAAAGGGCGTCCAAGCAGACCAACACGGGGGATGTGTCGGCCAATATGGACATCGACCTCTATACGGCTCTTCTTGGAGGCGAGGTGGTCGTGACACTCAACAACGGTACCAAGGTGAAGCTCAAGGTGAAGCCGGAGACGCAAAACGGCACCAAGGTGAGACTCAAGGGGAAGGGCCTCGACCGAGGAAACGGCACCTGCGGAGACCTCATCATCACCTACAACGTGAAACTCCCCACCAACCTCTCCGAGCGACAAAAACAACTCCTTATGCAAATGAGGATGGGGTAATGGTTGCTCACTCTTGACCAATGTATTAAACGGTTTATGGCGGTTTGGCATTCTTTTGTCAAACCGCTTTTTTAGTACGATAAAAAATTGGCTGATGGGATGATTGGCTATCTGCGAGGAAAAGAGGAATACATCGAATGGTCAACAGAAAAACCAATTATTTGATATTCAGGAAAGGGGGGGGTAGAAATGGTAGTAAATCGACCTTTTTCGGCTAACAAAGATTTTTTGCTTTTTTTGTCGAATTTTGCAAAAGTTAATAATTTTTTTGTAAATTTGCAACGAGTTCACGCTGGGGCGTCATTATCTTGATGCGGAAGGGTGATCTCCATATTTTTGAAAAGGCGTTTACTTGACGCTGTGTCTTGGTCTCAACGAATATAGCAAATTCCAATCACAAACCAAGAACATGGCAACAGTAGATTCGCTTTGATGCCTGTGGAATGTGCTTGCACATTCCAATTAGGAGTTGATTTGCGGATAATTAATCATTCATTACAATAATATCATGATGAAAACAACGACTAACTTGCTATTCGGAATGCTGGCGTTTCTATCAATCCCGATAAACGCGCAGTTACCTAATGGTCAACCATCACATGTCATCCATCACAGCCAGCTCACCAAGCTTGACAAAGAGACCTTTCTTAATCGTTTAGATGGTGGTGAGAGTTTTATTTCTGACGACAGAGATGCAGAGATGAGGCACTTACCCTCCATGAATGACAGTTCGTTTACGGAAGCAATAGAAAAAGAAAGGGGGGCGGTTGGTCGTATCGCTGCTGCTGGCAACATCACGTTCGTTGATGGGAAGGTCAAGGCCATTTGTTTGGAAAACTGGGATAAAAACGGCGATGGCGAATTGTCTTATGGGGAGGCCGCTGCGGTTAAAAGTCTTGACTGGGTGTTTACTGAAAACACCCAAATCACAAGTTTTGACGAGTTGCAGTATTTCACAGGTCTTTCAAGGATAGAAACAGATGACTTCTGGAGTTGCATCAAGCTATCCTCAATCACAATACCTTCCTCAGTCACAAATATCGGGGATTATGCTTTTGCTGATTGCAGGAGTTTGACAACCATCACCATCCCAAGCTTGGTTGAGAGCATAGGTTATCGGTGCTTCTATGGATGCCTCGGCCTTACTACATTCAAGGTGTCGGCCACGAACGAGCATTTTGTCACGGCAACAGGAGTACTCTATACCAAGGACAAAAACACGCTTATTTGCTTCCCGTCCGCCAAACCCGTCAGGACCTACACCATCCCATCCGGTGTGGAAGTCATCAGTGATGATGCCTTTTTTCAATGTCCTTACCTGACAACCGTCGTCATTCCCAATACGGTGACCCATATCGGTTACGAAGCGTTTTGGAACTGTTACAACCTGCTCGCCCTCAGCATACCGAGTTCCGTCCAGTTCATAGCTGAAAGAGCCTTCGTTTATTGCAGAAGGCTTGCCTCCTTCGATGTGTCAGAGGAGAATGTATGTTATCAATCAGATAATGGCGTGCTGTTCTCCAATGATATGACTGAACTGATGTGCTATCCAGCGGGAAAAGACGAAACGTCGTACATTATTCCCAATACCGTGAACAAGGTCTCGTCTTACGCATTCTTGGAATGTGAGAACTTGAGTTCCATTGACATCCCACCTTCAGTGACCTCAATCGGTGCGGGAGCTTTTGAATATTGTACCCAACTGGTCTCCATCATTTTGCCTAACTCTTTGACTTTTATTGATTCAGAAGCTTTTTTCGGTTGTTTCGGAGCCAAGGTGATTTCCTATTTGGATAATCCCTATGATGTGGATGAGTATGTGTTTGGAGATTATGACGCGAATAATCAGCTTGTTCCCATTTCCGACACGCTTTATGTTCCTCGTGAGGCTATCGAAGCATATCGGTCAGCAGGTGGATGGGGACGGTTTGCCCATATCGTGGAAATGATGGGCAACGAGCCGTTTGCCATCAGTTTGAAAGACCTGTCTCAATGGAATTACCTATCTCGAACACAATATCTTACTGTACAGGGGTCTTATGTCAGTATGGCTGGACTTCGTATGTCGATGGACTATGTAGTGGATGATGCCGGAGGATGGATGCCGCTCACCGAAGAGTTGACACCTGATGAGTTGTTTACCAGCGATTTATCCGCCAAGTTCTATTCGGGGAATTCTGTGCACACCATCCGTTTTCGAGCCCACGACAAATTGGGGAACTGTGTCTTGCTTGATACCATCAAGTTTGTTGATGTTGCCAATTACACCCTCGAGGGCATAAACGACTACGTCTATACAGGATCCCCGATTTATCAAACCAACCTCTCGTGCAGTCTTGGCGAAGGTCGTTGGACGACATCCAACTATGCCAACAATGTGAATGCGGGTGTGGCGACTTTCATTTTGGAAGGCGTGTTCCCTTACAGCATCGGTATGAAATCTTTCAGTTTCAACATCACCCCACGACCATTGACTGGCAGCCTGATTCTCTTGGAAAATGAATTCTTGTTTAATGCCGACTACCATTACCCGGAGTGGCAATTTTCCATAGAATCATTTCGTGTGATGAAGGAAGGCAAAGACTATCATTTGAACTGGAGTAACAACTTCATGCCAGGCA
>Ga0129307_1003427_pt1 | contig 10070 bp, 9 predicted proteins | sample P1105metagenome_FD_94437 | JGI IMG/M metagenome (GOLD analysis project Ga0129307, IMG submission 94437) | Capybara group fecal microbial communities from Wisconsin, USA - P1105 metagenome | ecosystem: Host-associated > Mammals > Digestive system > Large intestine > Fecal | place: USA: Wisconsin... | reverse complement strand
TGATTAGAAATATTAATCTGTAGGGAACGGCGCCCTCGCCGTTCCGTTTTGCGTCTTTTTTAGACTGTGGAACGCCGAGGGCGGCGTTCCCTACGAAAATTTCTTGTTTCATGACATTTTATTTTGAAAATCGACTTGCGTGGTGGGGAGTTACGCAAATCAATTTTGTTGATTAGAAATATTAATCTGTAGGGAACGGCGCCCTCGCCGTTCCGTTTTGCGCCTTTTTTAGACTGTGGAACGCCGAGGGCGGCGTTCCCTACAAAAATTTCTTGTTTCATGACATTTTATTTTGGAAATTGATTTGTGTGGTGAGTAGTTACGCAAATCAATATGGCTGATTAGAAATATTAATCTGTAGGGAACGGCGCCCTCGCCGTTCCGTTTTGCGTCTTTTTTAGACTGTGGAACGCCGAGGGCGGCGTTCCCTACAAAAATCATTCGTAACATGACACTAAGCACTAACCGCTCATACTGGGCACTAATTGCTAAATTTTACATAAAGGCTTGCAATTCTGACAAAGCTGTGTTATAATATTAACGATGGGGTCTTGACCCCGTAAATGAAATTCTCAGGAGGAATTTAAATTATGTTAGTTTCAGCTACAGAAATGCTCCAGAAAGCAAGAGCAGGCAAATACGCAGTTGGCCAGTTCAACATCAACAACCTTGAGTGGACAAAGGCTATCCTTCTCACAGCTCAGGAGCTCAACAGCCCTGTTATCCTCGGTGTATCTGAGGGCGCAGGCAAGTATATGTGCGGCTTCGAGACAGTAGCAGCTATGGTTGCAGCTATGGACAAGTCTCTCGGAATCACAGTTCCTGTTGCACTTCACCTTGACCACGGCTCATATGAGGGCTGCTACAAGTGCATCAAGGCTGGCTTTACTTCAATCATGTTCGACGGTTCACACTTCCCGATCGATGAGAACGTTGCTAAGACAACTGAGCTCGTAAACGTTGCTCACGGTCTTGGTCTCTCAATCGAGGCTGAGGTTGGCGCTATCGGCGGTGAAGAGGACGGCGTTATCGGTAAGGGCGAGTGCGCAGATCCTAACGAGTGCAAGCAGATCGCTGATCTCGGTGTTGACTTCCTCGCAGCAGGTATCGGTAACATCCACGGCGTATATCCTGACAACTGGGAAGGCCTCAGCTTTGAGACTCTCGAGGCTATCAACAAGACTGTTGGCGATATGCCTCTCGTTCTTCACGGCGGCACAGGTATCCCTGACGATATGATCACAAAGGCTATCTCTCTCGGCGTTGCTAAGATCAACGTTAACACAGAGTGCCAGCTCGTATTCGCAGAGGCTACAAGAGGCTACATTGAAGCAGGCAAGGACAAGCAGGGCAAGGGCTTCGACCCAAGAAAGCTTCTCGCACCCGGCTTTGAGGCTATCAAGGCTAAGGTTAAGGAGAAGATGGAGCTCTTCGGAAGCGTTAACAAGGCATAATTATTCTTTAGCTATATCAGACAGCACCTTTGATCCGTCAGAGGTGCTGTTTTTTATTTGTAAATTCCCGTTATTTAAAGACTTTTTAATCTTAGGAGTGTTATAATCATAACTGTAATATATTACCAAAAGGAGTTGGAATTATGGAAGTTGTTAAGAAGATATTCAAGGCGATACTCATTCTGGTGCTTGTGCTGGTGATACTGGCGGTTCTGGCGCTTCTGGGAATTTTCGGTTACCACCGCATAATTGAACCGAAGCATATTGAGTTCATGGAGAAAAACGGCTACTGCGATCTTGTGTCTGTGGGAGATCATTCACTGAACGTGGTGAAGACAGGCAATGAAAACGGCAGGCACAGGATAGTAGTGCTTCACGGCGCAGGCTACGGCACCATGCTGGAAATGAAGGACTTTGCAAAGAATTTGCAGGAGGACGATCAGGTCATCTTCCTTTCACGTCCCGGCTATAACGGAAGCGACGATATCAGGGATGAGATCACTGCTGAACTTGTTGTGGAGGATTGCCGCAAAGCGCTGGAAAATGCAGGAGTGGAGAAGCCTTACGTGCTGATGCCTCATTCTCTGGGAGCGATCTATGCTTCGTACTGGGTAAGCAAGTATCCCGATGAGATCGAGGCTATGGTGAATCTGGACGGCGTTTGTCCGAAGCCTGTTGAATCGCCGAAGGAACGGGATGTATCCGATATGATGTACCTCTATAAGCTGGAGAGGAGAGGCTTCTGCGAGCTTCCGATCTTCAGAATAGAACATCCGCAGTTTACCGAAACCGAGGAAAAAGCCTTCAATTATATGATATGGCTGACCGTCGGTTCGGATGCCTTCATTTCGGATTCAAAGAATTCTGAGATAAACGGAAGCTTTGTGTGGAATGAGCTTGTCCCGAATGATGTGCCGAAGCTGTATCTCTCGTTTACAAGCAGTTTCCGTTCGGCTGATGAGGTAAGGGAATTCCTTGAAAACAGTGAACTAAAGCAGAGGTATCTGGACGAGTATTCTGCCGGATTCACAGGCAGCGAGGCTGAACTTATTGATTACGTATGCGGTAAAATGTTTGACGAAGCCAAAAGGGAAAGGGAAGAGGTCGTTGAACCGTATGCGGAGAAAATAGGCAACTGCACGATAAAGGATATGCCGGGCGATCATTTTCTTTATAAGTCAAAGCCTGATGAGTGCGCAGAGGCGGTTCTGGATTTCCTGAAATGATCTGAGGTATGTTCGCAGTATTATTGATGTGGGTAATTCTTCCGGCACAGCTTTCTGTTCTGATCTCCCGTTATGTTGCTTATATTATAATGTAGGGGCTGCCGTTGGCAGCCCTTTTTCGTGGATATCCCACAGCCTGCCTGTGAAAAGTGTATGAAATATGCTTTCGGGACTTGACAAAGCGGCAATAATGAAGTATAATTTGATTTGAAAATGATTATCAAATTCAAAAAAGAGAGGTTACTATGAATAAAATATCAGCTAAATTCGCAGCAGCTGTTACGGCGGCTGTTTTGTCATGTTCATTTACAGGCTGCTCGCAGGGCAGGCTTTCCTCAGCTCCTGAAAAAATAGACGTGATATGCACCACTTTCTCAGAGTACGACTGGACCCGTCAGATAGTCGGCGACAGCAAAAATGTGGAGATAACCTACCTTCTCGGCAACGGTGTTGACCTCCATAACTACCAGCCCAGCGCTGAGGATATTATGAAGATCTCCGACTGCGATATGTTCGTTTACGTAGGCGGTGAGTCCGATAAATGGGTGGATGATGCTCTCAGGGAAGCCCGCAACAAGGATATGCAGGTGGTGAAGCTTCTCGAATCTATCGGAGATTTCGCAAAGGAAGAGGAAATAAAGGAAGGCATGGAAGCTGAGGAAGAGGAAGAAGAGGGCGAGGAAGAAGGCCCCGAGTACGACGAGCACGTGTGGCTCTCTCTCAGAAATGCGGAGATATGCTGTGATGATATCTGCAATGCTCTCTGCAAGCTTGACAGTGCAGGCGCTGAGGGTTACAAGGCGAATCTTGCAGCTTACAATGCCGAACTTGATGCTCTTGACAGCGAATATACAGATATGGCCGACAATGCCAAAGTAAAGACGATCGTTTTCGGCGACCGCTTTCCGTTCCGCTATCTGGTGGACGATTACGGCATCGACTACTATGCCGCATTTGTCGGCTGCTCCGCTGAAACTGAGGCAAGCTTCGAGACTATAGTGGGACTTTCAAACAAGATCGATGAACTGGGGATAGATACAGTTTTCACCATCGAAAATTCCGATCCGTCCATCGCTCAGGCTGTTATCGACAATTCACAAAACAAGGACCGCAGCATAGAAACTCTCAACTCCATTCAGTCTGTTACTGCTGATACAGTCAGCAGCGGCGTGACTTATATATCCATCATGAGGCAGAATCTTGAAACTCTCAGAAAGGTGCTTGACTGATATGAGTACACTTTTGAAATGCGAAGATGTTTCTCTCGGCTATGAGGGAAGCGTTGTCACAAAGGGACTTAACTTCACCGTGGAAAGCGGTGACTACCTGTTCATACTTGGCGAAAACGGCTCGGGAAAGAGCACGCTGATAAAGGCTCTCCTCGGACTGAAGCCTCAGCTCAGCGGCAAGATCGATTTTGTGGGCGAGGTAAAAAAGAACGAGATAGGCTATCTTCCGCAGCAGACTATGGTGCAGAGGGATTTCCCTGCATCTGTGAAAGAGATAGTGCAGTCGGGATGCGTCAACCGCTGCGGTCTCCGTCCCTTTTATAATAAGGAAGAGAAGAAGCTGGCAAAGGACATGATGGAGCGCCTTGAGATAACTCATCTGGCAAACCGCTGTTACCGTGAGCTTTCAGGCGGTCAGCAGCAGAGAGTGCTCCTTGCCCGTGCGCTTTGTGCCGCAAGGAAGATGATACTCCTTGACGAGCCTGTTACAGGTCTTGACCCGAAGGCTTCAAACGAGATGTATGAACTCATTGACGGCCTCAACAAGAAGGACAACATTACCGTTATAATGGTATCACATGATATGAATGCCGCTGTGAAGTATGCCGAGCATATCCTCCATATCGGCGGTAAGCAGAAGTTTTTCGGCACTAAGGAGGAATACCTCAGCAGCAAGATAGGTCAGGCATTCCTTTCTGTTATGGGAGGTGAGGACGATGACTGAGAAACTTGACAAACTCGTGGAATATTTGCAGTTTCCTGCGGTGAGATACGCTATAATAGTGGGACTTCTCATCTCGCTCTGCTCATCGCTTCTCGGTGTAACACTGGTAATGAAGCGATTCTCGTTCATCGGTGACGGACTTTCGCACGTTGCATTCGGCGCAATGGCAATAGCAACAGTTCTCAATGTTACGGATAATATGCTGGTTATCATGCCTGTTACCGTAGTTTCGGCTGTTCTCCTGCTGAGGACGGGACAGAATACGAGAATAAAAGGCGATGCCGCAGTTGCAATGATATCGGTGGGAGCGCTTGCTCTGGGATATCTGATGATGAACCTTGCCCCGAAAAACGGCAGAACTTCGGCAAACTTGTCAGCAGATGTGTGCAGCACCCTTTTCGGCTCAACGTCAATACTTACCCTTTCGCAGAAGGACGTTATAACCTGCGTCATCATGTCAGCAATAGTAGTAGCGGTGTTCTTTTTCTTTTACACCAAGATATTCGCCGTAACATTTGATGAAAGCTTCGCAAAGGCTACAGGCATACGCTCGGATCTGTACAATCTGCTTATCGCAGTAGTTATTGCAGTTATCATAGTGTTTGCCATGAATTTCGTCGGCTCACTGCTGATATCGGCGCTTATAATTTTCCCTGCACTTTCCGCAATGAGATTGTTCAAAAGCTTCAGGAGCGTTATCGTGTGCTCCGTGATAATATCACTTTTCTGTGCGTCAACCGGTCTTATCCTCGCTATTCTTGAGGGAACTCCCGTTGGCTCGACTATAGTAGCGGCTGATATAGCGGTATTCTTTATTTTCAGTATTGTTTCAATGGTTGCAAGGAGAGGCGAAAAATGAGAAAAACTGCATTTATAATGTCAATTCTGATTTGCCTGACTTCGATGTTTTCATGCGGAAGCTCAGAGACATCCGCTGTCACAGAGACTTCTCAGGCTTCTTCCGAGCCTCAACAGCCCGAGGATGGTATCGACTACGACCTGACCACAATGAGCAGCACCATGATATACAGCACTGTTTCCAATATGATTCTTTACCCTGATGTGTACGAGGGAAAGATAGTCAAGCTTGAGGGCAATTTCAGCGTTTATCATGACGAAGCCGCAGATAAGTATATCTTTGCAGCTATTGTCCCCGATGCAACAGCCTGCTGTCAGCAGGGTATAGAGTTCGTGCTTGACGGCGACTACAAGTACCCCGATGACTACCCCGAAGAGGGACAGAGCATAACAATAAAGGGAGCGTTCAACAGCTACGATGAGTACGGCTTCAAATATGTACAGCTCCTCAATGCAGAAATGAAGGTGAACACCTGATGGTGCGTGAAATAGTAAGAGATCCTCTTGTTCTCGGCAGAAAGTCCGAGCCCGCAGGTAAAGAGGATATGCAGACAGTACGTGACCTCCTCGATACCCTTGCAGCAAATTCGGACAGATGTGTGGGCATGGCGGCTAATATGATAGGTGTGCACAAAACTATCCTCGTTGCCGCTGTCGGCGGAAAAGCCGTCGCTATGATAAATCCGAAGATAACCGACAAGTCAAAGGATACCTACGATACCGAGGAGGGATGCCTTTCCCTTGACGGCGTAAGACCTGTTCAGAGGTATAAGTTCATTACCGTTGAGTATCTCGACCACCGCTTCAAGAAAAAGAAGCAGACCTTCCGTGATTTTGAAGCACAGATAATCCAGCATGAAATAGACCACTTCAGCGGCAGGATAATATAAACGGGCACAGTTATCCGTGGTACTCGTATAGCAGTTTATACGTATTATTGAGGTAGACATTTTGAAGATGATTCTTCTCGAATCTGTTTCCCAAGACTATTAATTTTTCCCCTGATAGGGCGCTCCCAGAAATACTTCTGGTTTTCACATTTTTCGTGGAGCGCCCTATCAGGGGAAAAATTCTATTAAAAGTCTTTGGAAAGGGGTTCGGGGAAGAACCTTTCCTCAGAAAGGTTTTCCCCGATAAATACATATAAAGTTGCTGTAAGAGTACCACAGTTAACTGTGCCCGTTAGTTATTATGCGGTTCAGAGGATATTGCCCTTTATAGTGAGTGTACTGATACCGGGCTGGACTGACCATTCACCTGTTGCCGGATCCTGAATGAACTGAGCGGCAGGGACGGTTATCTGTCCGCTGAGACTGCTGAACACGCCCGAAGTTTCGCTGTATCTGTAATTAGTTCCCTCGTACCATGCAGTGCCGTTGTATTCGGCAGTAAGCGAGCCGATGGCAGGGGAGAATGAGTCGCTGAATATCACGTCATCTGCGGGCGTAACGGCATTGCTGCCGAAATTCTGTATCACAAAGGTGTATGTCACTTCGCCGTTTGCTTCAACTGTTGAGGGGCTTAGTGCCTTTGTGATCGCAAGGTCGATGGCGTTGTCTGCCGTTATCTGCTCCGAAGCGGTAATTGTCCCGAAGCCTGTTCCGCTTATTGATGCGGTATTTGTTATGGATGCCCCTGCGCCTAAGGGAGCGAATGCGTTTGTCCGTGCGGAGTAAACAATAAGGGCATTTCCGCCTGCCGGGACGGTTATTCCAGTGATAGTCAGCGGTGATAAATCTGCTACAGTGGGGGGAGTCTGCTGAATGCCGTTGATATAGTATCCCACAGAGCCCTCATTGTAGGTCAGCGGAACAGCATAATCTTCTTCCTCACCGAATGGATAAGCTCCCAGATCGTCGGTCACAGTTATATTGCTGACAGGGGATGATCCCGAGTTGACGATGCTGATGATATAGACGATATCGCTGTCGGCTGAATAGGTGGATGTTACAGCGTATTTGTCAGCTGAAAGCACCTCCAGTATCTCGCCTGCCGTGATATTGGAGTTTGTGACTGTGCCATTATATGAGAGGGTAGCCTGATTATAAAAAGTTGCCATGCTTCATACCTCCGTAAAGCGGTCTCCCGCAGTTGATTTGCCTTGTATGAAGGACATTTCCGCCCTTCATACAATATATTATGTTCACGGCGGAAGAAGTGTGAAAATATTTTTGGTCGAAAATTGATAATCTTTTCACGTTCTCTTTGTGTATTGCGACAATAATTATATCTAAAAGATGAATAAAAATGTCGTTTATTGACATTGAACAGTAATTGTGGTATAATTAGCATATATAGTACGCCATAATTTCAAGACAATCAGAAAGGGGTGACAGAGGATGAACAGTAATTCAGAAAAATACCTGATACTTATCCATGAGTATCTGAAGGATATAATGTCACTTTCCTCTGACGAGGAGACAGCAAAAATCATTGAAAAATATTCTGCCCTTGCAGAAAATGATAATGCGGCGCTTTCCCTGATCATGAATGACTGTGCAGTTATGGCAAGGGAGATCGTGAATCTGCGCAATAATGTGTCCTATGGCGGAAATGACAGGAAGCTGTCGGCTCTTTCACTTGATGAACGTCTTGAACTGGAAGAGACCGAAAAGATAATAAATGAAAACCGCTTTGATTATTACTTCCAGCCCATTGTCAGTACCCGTGACGGTGAGATCTACTCCTATGAGGCACTCATGCGCCCCAAGAGCGATATGAAGCTGGGACCCGCACACATTCTGAAATATGCGGAGCTGGTGGACAGGCTCAGCGATATCGAAAAGGGAACATTTCTCAATGTGCTGGGCATCATTGATGACCATAAGGAAGCTTTCTGCGGACGTCTGGTATTTATCAACAGTATCCCCGAAGCCAAGCTGAATGTGGAAGATTTCAGGGCGGTAAGCACTCTTCTGCTGAAACACGCTGATACTGCCGTTATCGAAATGACCGAGCAGTCGGAAGCGGATGACGAGAGCCTTGAAACTATCAAGGAAAGATGCCGTAATATGGGCATAAGGATAGCTGTCGATGATTACGGGTCGGGCTATTCCAATGTCAGCAATCTGCTGAGGTATATGCCGAACTACGTCAAGATAGACCGTTCGCTCCTGAGCGAGATACAGAACAGCCCCAAGAAGCGCCATTTTGTCAGGGAGATAATACAGTTCTGTCATGATAACGATATCCTCGCCCTTGCTGAGGGAATAGAAACTGCAGAGGAGCTTCATACAGTCATCCTTCTCGGCGCAGACCTGATACAGGGATATTTCACAGCTAAGCCTTCCCCCGAGATAATAGATTCCATCCCGTATGATGTCAAGAATATGATAATCCGCTACCGTCAGGAACATGAGGACGGCCGTGACCAGCAGATGTACTGCGCTGATGACCACGAGAATATCATGCTGGAGCGCCTTGTGAAAGAGGAGATCAAGCGCATCGTTATAGGTTCAAAGGGCGGCGGAAATGTTACAGTTACAGGAACCCAGACCCTTGATACTCAGCTGCATATCGAGATAGAAAAGGGATTCAAAGGCAGTCTGACGCTGAATAATGCATGGCTCAGCAACGTGAAGAACCGTCCGTGTATCGACATAGGCGAGGGAAGCGATGTTGAACTGATACTGGCGGGCGAGAATATCCTCGATATGGGAGGAATACGTGTTCCCGAAAGTGCAAAACTCACTGTCAGGGGCGACGGCAAACTGACTATAAATCTGGATGCAAATGAATATTACGGCATCGGCAACGGTATCGGTCTGTTCCACGGTGACCTTTATTTCGAGCAGTCAGGCAGAATAACCATCAATGCCCAGGGACAGACAGGCGTTTGTATCGGTTCCGGCAGCGGCGGAAATATCTTCATCGAACAGGGACAGTACCGCTTCAATATACAGGGTGACGTGGGACTTGGAATCGGTTCGATGTATACCGACAGCAAACTGGTGATACACGACTGCGATATCGGTATGGAGCTTACCCTTGCAAGAGGTGCTGGTATCGGCTCTATCGGCGGAAACGCTGATATCACCTGCTATAAGACGTCCGTCAAGAATTTCCTCACAGGCCTTGAACTGGTGGGTATAGGAACTGTCGGCGGAGAAAAATGCAGTATGTTTATCCACGACGCAAGCGTGATAATCAATATCCGTGGAGAGAGATGTTCGGCTATCGCTGCTCTTGAGGGAAGCACAAACTTCCGCCTTGAACGTGCCGCACTGAGGATAATGGCAGGCGGCGAACAGTCGCTTGGTATAGGCGGCTTCACTGGCGATACTTCCATAGCCCAGGAAACAGGCGATACCCATATCAAGTTAGATACTCCCGTAAATGTCAGGGATTTCCTTGACTGCAAGCGTGTCACACCTATAATCGGCCGCTTCGTCTTTACCATTAACGGCGAGGACGTGTTTGAGAATACAGGTAATAATAATGACGGCCATTAACCGCTGTACACATAAAGAAGTTTTTACGTATTATTGAGGCAGACGTTTTGAAGAAGATTCTTCTCAAATCTGTTTCCCATGACTTTTAATTTTGCCCCATAGAGGGCGCTCCCAGTGAAACTACTGGT
>Ga0129307_1003426_pt1 | contig 10072 bp, 9 predicted proteins | sample P1105metagenome_FD_94437 | JGI IMG/M metagenome (GOLD analysis project Ga0129307, IMG submission 94437) | Capybara group fecal microbial communities from Wisconsin, USA - P1105 metagenome | ecosystem: Host-associated > Mammals > Digestive system > Large intestine > Fecal | place: USA: Wisconsin... | reverse complement strand
TTGATCGGTATGACGGTCAGGACCTGATCTTCAGTATCGATCCGGGCACTTTCTCGTGGCCGAGTGACGTGAGCCTTCCGATCAGCCAGCCGAGAGGAACGGGCGTGCGCGTACTGCAGCCGGTATCGGGCTACGCGGATGTGATCGCGGCTTCGGCAAATGCGGGTGCGCCTGCCGAGATTTCAGGAAACGGAAACACCGGAGGTACGGAAGGCGTGAACAGCACAGGTACATCCGGTATGTCTTCAGGCTCGGGATCATCCGCCTCAGGCACGGCGGCTCCGTTTCAGAGCGGGTCCGGGAGCACAGAGCAGAGTCCCGGCGCGTTTGAAGATCTCACTGCGGAGGATACAGATGACGGGGTTCCGAAAGAAGTGATCCCCGAAGCCAACCGGGGCTGGAAAGAGACGCCGCATGGATGGATGTTCTATGCTATGGACGGTATGCTTAAGGATGAATGGCTTGAGGATACGGACGGCCGCTGGTACCGCTTTGACCGGGAAGGATATATGCTGCATGACATCACGAGCAGGGACGGCTTTACTTTCGGAGCGGACGGCGCGCTGCTTTACGGCGGAAGGGTCTACAGCGGTGCGGATGCATCTTATGCAGTACCGGCAGAATCCGGTTCAGGCTCGGACTCTGGTTCGGGAAGTATTTCCGTAACGGACGGCTTCATATTCCCGGACAGTTCCACGAGACTGCTGACCTTCAGCGATCTGAGAGGCAAGACGGAATGGGAATGCAGGATCGCCCGCAATGAGATCTATGCCCGCCACGGCAGGATGTTCCGTTCAGCGGAACTGCAGGACTATTTCAACAGCTGCGACTGGTATCACGGCACGGTCCCTCCGGACGCGTTTCGTGACGAGACCATGCTTTCAAAGACTGAACGCGACAACATCAAAACGATCGAACAGTATGAAAAGACACTGTGACCAGGAGGCATGTCATGTTCGGATTCAGGAAAAAAACATACCAGGTCTTTCTGACCGATGATGAATTGAAAAAACTTATGTCAACTTTGACAAAGCAGGAACAGCGTGATTTCAAACGCCGCCAGAAGGAAGCCTCCAGAGATGCCTGGAACGATGCATACGAGGAAGGCTTTCTGGACGGGTTCATTATCGGGGATGACTGAACAGGAACAGCAAAACCGTAAAGCGGGAAGAATAACGGAAGTCAGACTGATCAATGAAACAGGTTGATTTTAAAAACGGCAGTGTAGCTGCCAATATCATTCAGACGGCACTGCCGATGTTTGTGGCGCAGGTCCTGAACCTGCTCTACAGCATCGTGGACAGAATCTATATCGGCCGTATCCCCGGGGAAGGAACGGCGTCACTCGGAGGCATCGGACTGTGCTTTCCGGTCATTACCCTGATCACGGCGTTCACCAACCTTTACGGAAGCGGCGGTGCGCCGCTTTTCGCGATCGCGAGAGGACGGGGCAGGGAAAAAGAGGCGTCACACATCATGAACACGTCCTTCAGGCTCGAGGTCCTGACCGGCATCATCCTTACGCTGACAGGATTCTTCTTCGCACGGCCGATCCTTTATGCGTTTGGAGCATCGGATCTTTCGATCCCTTATGCTTTAAGCTATCTCCGGTATTATATCTGGGGGACGGTCCTTGTGATGATCGCGACGGGGATGAATCCTTTCATCAACGCGCAGGGATTTCCGCGGATCGGCATGTTTACGGTGACGATCGGCGCTGTTGCCAACATCCTCCTGGACCCGGTCTTTATCTTTGTGCTCGGTCTCGGTGTCAGGGGAGCGGCGATCGCGACAGTCCTGTCCCAGGCACTGTCCGCAGCTTTTGTATGCAATTTCCTGACCGGCAGGAGATCGCCTGCAGTATACAAACTGAAATTTACGAAGCACAGCCTGCTGCCGGAGATCAGGACCACGCTCAATATCGTCAGCCTCGGACTATCCGCCTTTGTGATGCAGTTCACGAACGGCCTTGTCACAGCAGTCTGCAATAACGTCCTGATGACTGCCGGCGGGGAACTCTATGTATCCGTTATGACGATCCTTTCATCGCTCCGGCAGGTACTCGAGGTCCCGGTCTTTGCCATCACGGAGGGTGCGTCCCCGATCGTAAGCTACAATTACGGTGCGCGCAGGCCGCAAAGGGTACGTGAGGGCATAAAGATCATGGCGGTCGCCGCCGGCATCTATACTGCGGCGGGATGGATCCTGGTCGAAGCGGTACCGAAAGCACTTTTGTCGATATTCACGACGGACAGCGTCCTGATGGAAGCGGCGCTTCCGGCCATGCACCTGTACTTTTTCGCATTTGTGTTTATGACCTTCCAGCACAGTGCACAGACGACTTTCAAGGCGCTCGGCAAGAAAAAAAGAGCGATCTTTTTCTCGCTGTTCCGTAAAGTGATCATCGTCGTGCCTCTGACGATCCTGCTGCCGCGGCTCTTCGGACTCGGCACAAACGGAGTCTTTATGGCGGAGCCGATCTCCAATGTCATCGGCGGCATGGCGTCATTTATCACGATGCTGCTGACGGTCCTTCCTGAACTGAAGGCGATGGAACAGGAAGACGCCGCCAAACCGGCCTGAAACATAAACGGACAGGCATCAGGGAGAAACCGTTCTTCGGGCGGCATAACCGAAAAAGAAAGAAAAGCGGGGCGACATTGGATATTGAAGAGTAAAAATAAGATCATTCGCATCATACTGGCAGTCCTGTTTCTGATCCTCGGACTGATCGGACTGGTGCTCCCGGTCATTCCCCAGGTACCGTTTCTGATCCTGAGCGTGATCATGATCGCGGGCGTATCGGAACGGCTGAGGGACCGGATCAGGAGATCCTCATTGTACCGGGAATATCTCCCGAAATATAAGGACAGGTCACGGATACTGATGTACGTCTGGAACTCGCTGGAGTCTGCAGGAGAGGACCTGACACCCGTTCCAAAAAAGGCTGAGGATGATGCGGCGGAAACGGAAGATATAGCAGAAGGGACAGGAGATAAGCTGTCCGGAAAGAAGAATGATGAATAACACGATCGTAGCAAAATTCGGAGGGACCTCCGCCGCAGACGCGGCGCAGATCCGCAAGATAGGAAGCATCGTCAGGGATGATCCTGCGAGACGCTTTATCGTCGTATCCGCGCCCGGCAAACGCTTCCGCGAGGATATCAAAATAACGGATCTTCTGCAGCGCTGCTATGAGGCTGCCGAAAACGGCACGCCTTTCGAAGCGGATCTGGAACTGATCCGGAAGCGCTTTCAGGAGATCATAAGCGATCTTTGCCTTTCGCTTTCACTTGAGGAAGACTTTGAAAAACTGCGCGGACACCTGCAGAGCGGCCCGCAGCGCGAGTATGTCGTAAGCCGCGGAGAGTATTTCAACGCCCGCATACTGGCGGAATATCTCGGCTATACCTTTGTCGATCCGGAGTGGTGCATCAGCTTTGATGATTACGGGAAGCTGGATGCGGCGCTTACGAGACGGACGCTCGGAGCTGCGCTGAAGCCCTTGCAGAACGCCGTTATCGCAGGCTTTTACGGCGCGGATATGAGCGGGCACATCCATACGTTTACGCGCGGCGGTTCAGATGTCACCGGCAGTCTCGTGGCGGCGGCGATCGGCGCGGATCTCTATGAGAACTGGACCGATGTTTCCGGTCTGCTCGCTGCGGATCCGCGGATCGTGGATGATCCGGATCCGGTCAAATACATCAGCTACCGCGAGCTCCGCACGCTTTCCTACATGGGGGCGTCCGTGCTGCATACCGATGCGGTCATGCCGGTATCGGACCTCGGGATCCCGATCAATATCCGAAACACCAATGAACCGGAGGATCCCGGTACGACGATCGTGCGGAAACTTCCGCGCGGCGAGATGAAGGTCCCGATCGTCGGCGTCGCAGGACGTCCCGGCATGTCGGTATTACAGATCGAAAAGCTGATGGTCAGTGACGAATCGGGATTCACCGCAATCATCCTGGATATGCTGAAGAGCCGCCAGCTCCCCTTTGAGCAGTGTCTGACCGGTATAGATACGGTCACGCTGATCATCCGGAGCGATATCCTGGAACCTTTCAAGGAAGATCTTTTCGCGGAGATCCGGGAGCGTCTGCATCCGGACTATTTCGGCCTGAAAGAGAATCTGTCCATGATCGCCGTGGTGGGTGAAAAGGGTACGGAGAGTTCCGATGCCAATGTGCGTGTGCTCCAGTCCCTGATCCGGGCGGGCATCAGCATCAGTACGATCAATCAGGGAGCCGGCAAACTGAACCTGCTCATCGGTGTGCCGGAAGAGAAATACAAGGAAGCGATCCAGGCGATCTACGCGACGATCGATGAACTGCAGGAGTAAGAGGAGTTTGTGTTATGTCAACTATTCGCAAAGCTACAGCAGCCGATCTTGATGCGGTCGAGATGATCTACAACGATGCGCATGACGCAATTGAAACAGGCAGGATCACGACCGGATGGATCCGCGGGGTCTATCCGACGAGGGATTCGGCAGAGGCTTCCCTGAAACGGGATGACCTGTTCGTACTGGAAGACGGGGGAGAGATCCTGGGGACCGGCATCATCAACCGGATCCAGGTCGACGTTTATGAAGGCGCGCCATGGGAGTTTGAAGCTGATAAGGACGCCGTCTGCGTTTTCCACACGCTCGTCATCCGTCAGGATGCAGCCGGCAGAGGTTATGGCGGTGAGTTCATCCGTTTTTACGAGGATTATGCCCGTGAGCACGGCTGGATGGAACTCCGCATGGATACCAATGCGCTGAATATCCCGGCACGGAGCATTTACAGCCATATGGGATATAAAGAGATCGCCATCGTCCCGACCACTTTCAACGGTATTCCCGGCGTACAGCTCGTGCTGCTTGAAAAACATCTGGAGTGAACGAAACATGAGCGATGCATTTGTAAGGATAGATCTGCACGGTCTGAGGCAGGAGGAAGCGATCGCAAGGATCGACAGGGCGATCGCCTCAGCAGGTCCCGGAACGTACCAGCTGCACCTGGTCCACGGTTTCAACCGGGGTACGAGTCTCCGTTCCATGATCCGGGACTGGTATCAGTATGAGCCGAAGGTAAAGCGGATCATACCGGGCGACAATCCCGGCGTGACCGTGCTCGTGCTGAAAGAACTGTACTGAACAAAAGGAGTTTGTTTATGATCAGCTGTCGAAAAGCCGGGATCAGCGATCTGGAGCTGCTGACCGAGTGCCGGTGTATGTTTCTGCGCGCGCTTAAAAACCCTGACGGCAATGCTGCCTGCCCGGCTGATAAGGAAACGGAAGCGGAGATCGAAAGCCGCAGGGCGGCGATCCGCGCATATCACGAAAAGGCTCTTGAAGAAGACAGGGTCATCGCTTTTCTTGCTTATGACGTCGAGAAGCCGGTGGCTTTCGGCGAAGCCTGCCTCTATGAGGTCATTCCCGGTTTTGTCAATCCGAACGGCAGAAGAGCATATATCATGAACATTTATACAGATCCGGACTATCGCGGACAAGGCATCGCGACGAAGATCGTAGACCTGCTGGTCGGCGCCTTAAGGGAAAGAGGCGTTCATCAGGTCACTTTGAATTCCTCTGCCATGGGAAAGCCGGTCTATCAGGCGTATGGCTTTAAGCCCATGTCGGAAAATGACATGATCCTGAATATCTGAATGCGGGGAGGAGAGAAATGAAATTATATGACGGAAGGCCCGCCGATACGGACGGAAGGCTTCCGCGGGAACTGCGGACTTATGACTTCCTTGACAGTCTCGGCATAAAGTATCAGAGAGTCGACCACGAGAGGGTGGAGACCATGGAGGCCTGCCATGACATCGACGCTGTGCTCGGCGTGCCCATGTGCAAGAATCTCTTTTTATGCGACCGCTATAAGACGCGCTTTTTCCTCCTGCTGATGCCCGGGGAGAAACGTTTCCGTACCAGGGAGCTGACAAAAGAGATCGAAGTGCCGCGCCTTTCCTTTGCCCACGCGGAACATATGCTCGAGTTTCTTGACATTGAGCCCGGTGCCGTCAGCATCATGGGTCTCATGAACGATCATGATCATGCGGTACAGCTTCTGATCGATGAGGATGTTCTGAAGGAAGAGTACATCGGCTGCCATCCCTGCGTCTGTACCTCCAGCCTGAAGATCAGGATGAAAGATGTGATCGGCGCATTCCTGCCCGCAACGGGACACGGTTATGAGGTCGTACAGCTAACCGGGGAGGAATGAAAGTGCTTCAATATAGCACACCGTTCGCGAAAAATGTTTATAATTGAATAATACCAAATAGTTTACAAATCTCCATTGAATTTCAAAATTCAGTGGAGTATTTTTTAGTTAGAAAAACATAAAAAATACAATCCCGGCACTTTTCCTTTGTAAAAGCACAGCTGAAGCCTTTTTGCGACGGAACAAAGGGGATGAAGGCGGATGTCTGAAGGAGTCGGGAATGTACGGCAGCATTGATTGAAAGGAGAAAGATATGGGCAAATTTAAAAAGGTCCTGGTAGCGAACCGAGGCGAGATCGCCATGCGAGTTTTCCGTGCCTGCCATGATCTTGCACTGAACACAGTCGCGATCTATTCAAACGAAGATACCTATTCCATGTTCCGTACCGCGGCGGACGAGTCTTACCTGATCGGCGAGAATGAAAGCCCGCTCGGCGCTTACCTGGATATCCCGAGGATCATTGAACTGGCAAGGCTTCATGACTGCGACGCGATCCATCCGGGTTACGGCTTCCTGTCGGAAAACGGAGATTTTGCAAGAGCCTGCGAGCAGGCCGGCATCAAGTTTATCGGTCCTTCTTCACGGATCCTGGACATGATGGGCGACAAGCTCAGTGCGAAGCAGATGGCGATCGATTGCGGGGTACCTACGACACCGGGCACGAAGGAACCGCTCGCAAGCCGTGAGGAAGCCCAGAAGCTGGCTATGGAGTTTGGCTTCCCCGTCATCCTGAAAGCTGCTGCCGGCGGCGGCGGAAGAGGCATGCGCCGCTGTGATACCGTGGAAGAAGTCGGAACAAACTTTGACCTGGTCAAGGCCGAAGCACTGAAGTCATTCGGCAACGGCGATATCTTCATGGAAAAGTTCCTTGTGAACCCCAAGCACATAGAGATCCAGGTGCTGGCGGACGAGCAGGGCAATGTCGTCCATCTCTTCGAGCGTGACTGTTCCCTGCAGCGCCGCTACCAGAAGGTCGTCGAGTTCACGCCCGCTTTTTCCGTATCGAAAAATGTTAAGGAAAAACTCTATGCGGATGCGGTTAAAATCGCCAAGCATGTCGGCTATACCAACGCCGGAACACTGGAATTCCTGGTCGATAAGGACGAGAACTATTACTTCATCGAGATGAACCCGCGTATCCAGGTCGAGCATACCGTTACCGAGATGGTCACCGGCGTGGATCTCGTACGCGCGCAGATCCTGATCGCAGAGGGATGTCCTTTAAGCGACCCGAGGATCGGCATAAAGAGCCAGAAGGACGTAAAGCAGAACGGCTACGCGATCCAGTGCCGTGTGACGACGGAGGACCCGGCCAACAACTTCGCGCCGGATACCGGACGGATCACGAGCTACCGTGTCTCCGGCGGTTTCGGCGTACGTATGGATGAAGCGACCAGAGGCACCGGCGCCACCATCAGCCCGTACTATGATTCACTGCTTGTCAAGGTGACCACCTGGGACAATACCTTTGAAGGCGTCTGTAACAAGGCGGAACGTGCGATCCGTGAGGTCCATGTCCGCGGCGTCAAGACGAACATCGCGTTCATCACCAACGTTCTCAACAACGAGACCTTCCGTAAGGGTCTCTGCTATACCAAGTTCATCGACGAGACGCCGTCGCTCTTTAAGATCGAGGGCAGCCAGGACCGTGCGACCAAGCTCCTGAACTACATCGCCGAAAAGTCCATCGCCAAGAACAATGTCAACACGCTCTTTGACACGCCGCGATTCCCGCCCGTTACCGGCAACCGCCGCATGGGCTTAAAGCAGATGCTCGACAAGAAGGGACCGGAAGAGGTCGCGAAATGGGTGAGAAAACAGCAGAAGCTGATGATCACCGATACGACCGCACGTGATGCGCACCAGTCTCTGCTCGGCACCCGTGTTCGTACCCGCGATATCGTAAAGGGCATGGAAGGGACATCCGAGATCCTTGCAGACGCATTCTCCTTTGAATGCTGGGGCGGTGCGACTTTCGACGTGGCTTACCGCTTCCTTCACGAGTCACCGTGGGAGCGTCTTGACATAATCCGAGAGAAGGCGCCGAACGTACTGCTGCAGATGCTGCTCAGAGGCTCCAACGCCGTCGGCTATACCAACTATCCGGACAACCTGATCCGTGAGTTTATCAAGGAAGCCGCACGCAGCGGCATCGACGTCTTCCGTGTGTTCGACTCCCTGAACTGGGTCCCGGCGATGGAAGTCTCCATGGATGAGGTCCTGAACCAGGGCAAGATCTGCGAGGCGACCTTCTGCTATACCGGAGATATCCTGGACGAGAAGAACGACAAGTATACGCTGAAGTACTATGTGGACCTTGCGAAGGAACTCGAGCACCGCGGCGCGCACATGCTGTGCATCAAGGACATGGCGGGCCTTCTGAAGCCCTATGCGGCAAAGAAGCTGATCTCCACGCTGCGCCAGGAGATCGGCATCCCGATCCAGCTGCACACACATGATACTTCGGGCAACGGTATCGCAACGCTGCTGATGGCAGCGGAGGCAGGCGTGGACGTCGTCGATACGGCGATCTCCTCCATGTCCGGCCTTACGAGCCAGCCTTCCATGAATGCGCTGGTCGCTGCTCTGAAGGGAACCCCGAGGGATACCGGTCTGGATCTTGACCAGCTTCAGCTCCTGACCAACTACTGGGAGGATATCCGTAAGCGCTACAGTGACTTTGAAGGCGATCTGAAAACGACCTCCGCAGACATTTACCGCTATGAGATCCCCGGCGGCCAGTATACCAACCTGAAGCCGCAGGTCGAGAGCATGGGCCTCGGCAGCCGTTTTACCGAGGTTAAGGAGAACTACCGCAAGGTCAACCAGATGCTGGGAGGCATCCCGAAGGTCACACCGTCTTCCAAGATGGTCGGCGACCTCGCGATCTTCATGACCCAGAACGAACTGACTCCTGAGAATATTGTGGAAAAAGGCAAGGATCTGGCGTTCCCGGATTCTTCCATCACCTACTTCTCGGGTATGATGGGACAGCCCGCATGGGGCTTCCCGAAAGACCTGCAGGAAGTCGTCCTGAAGGGCAAGGAAGCCATTACCTGCCGTCCGGGCGAACTGCTTCCTCCGGTCGATTTCGAAGCACTGAAGAGGGAAGTACTGGAGTTTGACCCGAATCCGACCTGGAGAGACCTGATCTCTTACGGACTCTATCCGAAGGTCTATAAGGACTATGTCAGGAACCGTCTGACCTACGGCTATATCGTCCGCCTCGGCACACATGTATTCTTCCACGGTCTTGCGATCGGCGAGACCAACCGCGTCAACATCGCGGACGGCAAGATGCTGGTCATCAAGTATCTCGGACCGGGCGAAGTGGACAAGGACGGCATGAGGACCGTTTCCTTCGAGCTGAACGGCATCCGCCGCGAGGTCAAGGTAGCCGATCCGGAAGCACAGAAGAACATCGTCCGCGTTCCGATGGCCGAGCCGGAGAACAAGGGCCATGTTGCCGCTTCGATCCCGGGCGCCATCACGCAGATCCGCGTGAAGGTCGGCGACCATGTCGAAGAGGGCGATACCGTCATCACCATCGAAGCCATGAAGATGGAGACCGCCGCATCCGCACGGATGAGCGGCGAGATCGAAGAGATCCTTGTAAAGGAAGGCGACACCGTAAAGGGCGGTCAGCTTCTGATCAAGATCAAATAAGAAAAAGGCTGAATTTAAAATACTGCCGGGACCGCTTGTTTGCGGGTCCGGCAGTGTTTGTGTTGGATACAAATCCAAATAAACCACTTGCTCTGCAAGTGGATCCCCTTCCGGCTTTAGCCCTAGAAAATATAAACCTCCAACCCTATAATGAAGTACGGGTCCGAAACCGCACTAAATCAAG
>Ga0129307_1003425_pt1 | contig 10074 bp, 8 predicted proteins | sample P1105metagenome_FD_94437 | JGI IMG/M metagenome (GOLD analysis project Ga0129307, IMG submission 94437) | Capybara group fecal microbial communities from Wisconsin, USA - P1105 metagenome | ecosystem: Host-associated > Mammals > Digestive system > Large intestine > Fecal | place: USA: Wisconsin... | reverse complement strand
CGTAATTTCAAAATAGATATCATCCATATCATTTGCAACAACAAAAGACATAGACAATAAAAACAACAAACTTAATACAATTAACATTTTTAGATTCATGACTAAATGTATATATCTTGATATTAAAATAATTTATTATGGTTAAACTTAACCATCAAACAATAGTCAACATACTTATTAAATTTTAATATATTAAAAAGATTTTGATTTAGTTAAACAAATATTAGATACAATTAAACGTGAATAATAGTATTTCTTTATCCTTTTTTTAATCTATGGATATCAAATGATACAAATCCAAACATGCTGGAGAATAATTATGCAAAATATACAAAATAACCTTGGAACATTTTGGTTTAAAGATGATGAAAAAAATAAATTTAATGGAACACTTATTGAAAAAAACAACCATTATTTTTTAAAAACAGATATAAAAATGGAAAATTATCTCAAATATTATAACAATGAAATAATTATTGGCCAGATTAATAAAACAAAAATCACACTATACAAAAGTCATTTGTGGAATCCTTTTGAAACATTAACATTTTCTATTGATTACATTTTCAAAAATTATGATTATAATTCAAATTTGAATTTTAAAGAAATTACACTTAGATTTCAGAATTTAGAAAATTGGATTAGAAATAAAAAAAATTTTAAAATGAATATTGAAGATAATTATAAAAATTTTACAGAATATACCTCTGTAAACTTTAAACTAAAAAAATTTGAGATAATATTCTCTTTAGGCAATTCATTTACTTCAACAAATATTTCATTTTGTGTGAAACCCCATTATTTAATACAAATTTTCTATGAAAATAAAACCCCTATAGAAGATATACTAAATGACATTAACCTAATTAAAAAGTTTCTAACATTTTCAATGCAAAATGAAACTGAAATAAAACTTATGACCTGCATGGTAGATGAATTTAATCCTTTTAATAAAATTGAAGTTTATTCAAAATTATTTGATAGACCTCTCGATGAAATAAACTCATTTGATATCTTAATTGAATTTGATGAAATAAAAGACAAACAACCCATATTTAGCAAATGGTTTGAAATTAATGAAAAATACAAACCATTACTGGACATTTATTTTATGAATTTTACAAATAAATCTTATCTTGAATACACCTTTTTATCATATACTCAGGCATTAGAATCATATTTAAGAAAAAATGAAAAATATCTTGATAATTATATTGAAATTGATGAATATGAAGATATTAAAAATCAGATGAATGATTTTATTGGGGAATTGATAAAAAATGAGGATCATAAAAATAGTTTGAAAAATAAAATTAAATTTGGTAATGAAATTTCTTTAAGAAAACGATTAAAAGATCTAATCAATAATTTAAAGAATTATGAAATTATAAATAAAATAATTGATGAAAATACAAATAATTTCATTAGCGAAGTTGTAGATACAAGAAATTATTATACTCATTATGATGATTCATCAAATTTCAAAAAAGACTATGAAAAATTACGTATATTAACTTTTAAATTAAAAATACTGATTGAATTAATAATTTTAAAAGAATTAGAATTTGATAAAGAATTCATTGATGGTAAATTAATGATTAAATATGAGAAACTTGTTTATTAATATCTTTTACAACACTCATCATCAACATTACCCTCCCCATTAATACAAAGAATCTGAATTGTTAAGTTCAAAATTCTTTTCAACTTAATGTTGATTACATGATTATAATTTATCTAAAAAGAAAAAATTTTTAATGATTAGATAATTATCGACTAATCCATAATTTTTAGTTAATTTTTTTAAGTAACCATATGAATTTCTATTTGTTCAATACTATTCAAACAAAAGTAATATTTATTACTGGTAAGGATAATATAGTATGTTATAAATTGTCCACGGAAAAGCGGTAACTTTATGAAAATCAGACAAAACACTTTTAGTTACTAAATGCTATTTTAATTTTTCATACTATATAAATTTAGTTATTACAACATTACATTAATGAAGACCTACAATAATTAATAAACATCAATTGGATTCCACACACTTTACAACCAAAACCAAACAAAATATTGAATTGTTAAATGATTTTAACGAATTTTTTTCATTGGCATACTATATAAAAAAAATTTATTAATTATATTATATAAAAAGTCAATTGTCAAAAAATATAAGGTGAAACCATGAGTTTAGAAGAAACTAAAGAAAAACTTGCTGTAAAACATGATGAAAGGAAAGTAAAACTTGAAGAAAAAAGAGCACAAGCCAAAATCAATCGTGAAGAAAGAAAATTAAGTTTAAAAGAAGCTCACACCGACAAAAAAATAGCTTCCCATATCGAAAAAGCGATTAAGAAAATTTATAAAGCTGAAGATGATGCAGATAAGGATATCATTAAATTATTAGATGCTGTTGATAAAGAAATTGAAGAAGATGAAGAAAAACCTATTGAATTCATCATATTCAAAGCTGAAAATAAATTAGAAGAAATCTTATTAAATACTCAATTAAAAATGCTAAAGGCTAAAAATGAGTTAATCAAAAATCTTGAAAAAGATATGGAAAAAGTGGCTGAATTGGTATCCCTCGAAGAAGACCTTGTAGTTGTCAAAGATGAAATGGATGAATTCACAACTCTTTTAGATGAAAGAATTGACATTGAAAAAGAAACTTTAGACATAAAAGCTAAAGAATAATTAATTTTCAAAGAAAATATCATTGAAATTTTATTTCAATGATTTTTCGTTTCTTATTTTGAATAAATTTGTTCAAACTGTATCACGCAGTTTTGAAATCCCTTTCTTACTAACTACTTTATCAATTCCTGAGTTCTTTATCATTCTAAAGCATATCGGGCAAGGTTCTGCATCTTCTATTTCCACCCAAGATTCATCCTCATACTTTTCTCCGGCTAGAAAAATGGTTGATCCAAGCATTTCATTTCTGCTTGCGCTAATCATTGCATTCTGTTCGGCGTGGACTGAAAAACAATCATTATAGTTGCCTGAATTGGATGGAAGGTTCATTCTTTGACAGTCCCCCCTATCACAGCAGTTCTCCTCACCTCTTGGATTTCCATTATAACCTGTGCTTATTATTTCATCATTATTTACTATTACCGCCCCATAACGTCTTTTTAAACAAGTGCTTCTTTTTGATACCGCAAGAGCAATTGCAAGATAATACTCATTTTTGCTCATACGACTTTCATTTATTGATTTTTCATCTGCCATATCTATCTCCTTTCCTTAATTGTATTATTATTTCAAACCTTTATAAATCATAGCTGAATTAATGAACCATAAAATAAACTGCTGCTATGCTTGGCAGTATAATAATGATTGTATTACGAATCATCCTAAAGCGATGTATTTTCCACTCTTTCGGCGTCAATTCCCGAGTTTTTGGAGTTTTCAAAACGCTCATAATAATTGTGGCTGACAGGAAAATGAAATATGCATTGATTAGAAACAGATATCCCGCACCAAGGAGCATGTCCCATCTGCCGTTTGCAATCGAATATCCGCAGGTGCATAGTGGCGGCATAAGTGCGGTTGCAATTGCAACACCAGGAATAACAGTGCTAACCTTGTCCTCTCTGGTTTGTCCGATGATTCCTGCAATCCCCCCGAAAAAGGCAATCAGCACATCAAAGAAAGTCGGTGAAGTTCTTGCCAGCAATTCTGCAGTCGGTGCTTTAACCGGAGAGAGAAGAAAATAAATCATGGCGGCACCGACACTGATTGCAATCTGCAATCCGAAACCGACCATATGATTGCGAAGCAGCGGATAATCGTTGGATACGCTTGCATATGCAGAAGCAAGAATGCTTCCCATTAAAGGTGAAATCAGCATTGCCCCAATAATTACTGCTGTTGAACTCATGTTGAGGCCGACAGATGCAATTACCATTGCACAGACCAATACGCACATATTCGTTCCGGTGACTCGACCCCCATCCAGAAGACGTGTACGTATCTCCTCATTTGATGCCTTATCCTCTGATAATGAGAATGCCTTTTTGATTTTTTCCTTTATTGTTTCATTTCTATATTTATCCATATTCATATTTCCATTTCCTTACCTCTAATGACACATTACACTTAAGAATACTGCCCATCCGAACATCATCTGATGTGTAAATCCCTTGAAAACATTCAGTTCAATAATTTCAATATTATTATCCCTATTAAATAATTAGATGTTAATAATTAATTAAATTAATTGCAACATTTTCACAGGACAAATTTGTGAATATCCAAGTGGGATTTCATGCTAACAATCACCACTATTGAACATGAAATACCTGATGTAGACAAACCGGTTCTACATATTAATATATTAATTAATAATGACATATTATTTAATGTATGAATGATGAAGGCTGGTGAAAATATTAGTGAAATTCCAGATATAAACTTAGAAAAAACTAAAACAGACATTGTTGAATTCATTAAATCCAAAGTTGATGAATCCAAAACTGACGGAATTGTTATTGGTTTAAGCGGAGGAATCGATTCGACCCTTACAGCTTACCTGGCATGCGAAGCCGTTGGAAAAGACAATGTATTTGGAATTATCATGCCATCCACCACCACACCAACAGAAGACAAACTTCACGGAGTCGAAATTGCACAAATTCTGGAAATAGACTATAAGGAAATAGCTATCGACAGTATTTTAAATGAATTCCTGCAAATGACACAACTTGAAGAGAATGATTTGGCTATAGGAAACCTAAAAGCTAGAATCAGAATGTCAATCATTTACTATTTCGCAAATCAGAAAAACTACCTAGTTAGCGGAACAGGCAACAAAAGTGAAATTCTCATCGGTTACTTTACCAAGCACGGGGACGGCGCATGCGATATGGAACCGATTGGAGATTTATACAAAAGTGAAGTTTTCAAATTAAGTGAATATTTAGATGTTCCAGAAGAAATTGTCAAAAAGCCTCCACGTGCAGGTCTATGGGAAAACCAGACCGATGAGGAGGAAATCGGAATGAGCTATGATTTGCTTGACCAAATCCTTTATCTCTACACAGAAAAAGACATGAAAAATACTGAAATAGCTGAAAAATTAAGTATTTCAGCAGATGACGTTGATATGATTATTACAAAAACTATTAGGAGCAAACACAAAAGTAAAGTTCCTGAATGTCCTTTAAAAACAATAGCATAATGGTGATTTAGTGAGCGAAAATATAGAAAAAAAATGGCAAAAAAAATGGGCTGATGCAAAAATATTTGAATCAAACCCAGATGAACGGGAAAAACTGTTCCTTACAGTAGCTTTCCCATACCCTAGTGGAGCTATGCATATCGGTCATGGACGTACATATACTGTTCCCGACGTTTATGCAAGATTTAAAAGAATGGAAGGCTATAACGTGTTATTCCCTATGGCTTGGCACGTGACTGGCGCTCCGGTTATAGGCATAGCTGACAGAATCAAAAGAAAAGACCCTTGGACATTGGATTTGTATGAAAGAGTTCACGGAGTTCCAAAAGAAACCTTACCAAAATTAGAAGAACCAGAATTTATTGTAAAATACTTCTCAACCGAATATCATGAAGTTATGGAAGAAATGGGCTATTCTATTGATTGGAGACGTGAATTCAGAACAATTGATCCAACCTACAAGAAGTTCATCGAATGGCAAATTACCACATTACACGACAAGGGTTTAGTTGCAAAAGGGGAGCATCCCGTAAAATACTGTCCAAACTGTGACAATCCAGTTGGAGACCACGATTTGCTTGAAGGCGAAGGAGTGGGTGTCAATGAATTAACCCTTTTAAAATTCCCAATTGAAGATAAAATCCTTGTAACCGCAACATTAAGACCGGAAACTATCGTTGGAGCAACCAACATCTGGTTGAATCCGGATGTTGAATATGTGCTTGTCAATGCAGAAGGCGAAAATTGGGTCATTACAAAAGAAGCTCACTACAATTTACAGCACCAAATCAAAGATTTAGAAATTATCTGCGAAATCAATCCTAACGATTTAATAGGAAAAATGGCTAAAAACCCATTCACTGGAGATGAATTGCCGATTTTCCCAGCCAGTTTTGTAAGCGCATCCTACGGTAGCGGAGTTGTATTCTCAGAACCTGCCGATGCACCGGCAGACTACATTGCACTCCAGGATTTAAAAAATAATGAAGAGCTAATAGCTAAATACAACTTGGAAGGCATTGTTGAAGACGTTCATCCAATCCCAGTATGTACCCTTAAGGGATACGGTGAAATTCCAGCAGCAGACATAATTGAAAGGCTTGGAATCACTGACCAAAACGATGAAAAATTACATGAAGCTACAAATGAATTATACAAGCAGCAACACAGCAAAGGAACAATCATTGAATCAATACCTGAATTTGGAGGCATGAAAGTTCGTTTTGCTCGTGAAGAGTTAAAAGACAAACTAATAGCAGACAATATGGCCACAATAATGTATGACTTCGCTGAAAGGCCAGTCGTATGCAGATGCGGAAACAATTGTGTCGTTAAGATTATGGATAATCAATGGTTCATGAAATACGGAAACGAGGGATGGACCGAAAAAACTTTAAAAGTCCTTGAAGGCGAAACAATCATTCCAAAAGAGCTTAAAAGCAACTTTGAATATTACATTAATTGGTTGGATGATTGGGCATGTTCCAGAAAAGTGGGGCTTGGAACAAGACTTCCTTGGGATACCCAATGGCTAATCGAACCATTAACCGACTCTACAATTTACATGTCCTACTATACAATCGCCAAATACCTTAAAGACATGGACCCTGATGAATTAACACCGGCATTCTTCGATAAAGTCTTGCTTGACAAAGAATCCGGAGACATCAGCGTTCCTGCAGATAAAGTAGCTGAAATCCAAAATGAATTTAACTACTGGTATCCGCTTGACTGGAGATTGTCTGCAAAGGACCTGGTAGGTAACCACCTAAGCTTTTTAATGTTTACCCATAGCGCAATCTATCCTGAAGACAAATGGCCAAAAGGAACCGTAGTGTTTGGAATGGGCCTATTGGAAGGAAATAAGATGTCATCTTCAAAAGGCAATGTCATTCTTTTAAAAGATGCAATAAGAGATTACACCGCCGATGTGGTAAGACTTTTCCTGATGGCATCCGCCGAACCATGGCAAGACTTTGACTGGAGGGAAAAAGAAGTACTTGGAACCAAAAGAAGACTTGAATGGTTTAGGGAATTTGCGGCTAAAATTGAAGAAATGAAAGGCTCCGATCTGGATTTAAGCAATATTGAAAAAGTTGAATTAACCCGTACCATAGATTTATGGATGATAAGCCAGCTTAACCAGCATATCAAAAAATCAACCGAAGCACTGGAAGTGTTCCAAACAAGGCAAGCACTTCAGGAATCATTATTCTTGCTTAAAAAGGATGTTGACCACTACCTTTACAGGGTAAAACATTTGATTGATTCACAGGACCCTGCAATCATTTATGTACTATCAACAGTCCTTGAAGCTTGGATTAGGCTTCTTGCACCATTCACACCACACACCTCAGAAGAGTTATGGGCAAAATATGGTGGAAAGGGCTTTGTCAGCGAAGCCTCATGGCCTGTCTATGACGAGTCATCAGTGAGTGTGGAAATCGAAAAATCAGAGGAATTCGTGCAGAATGTCATAAAAGACATTACCCAAATCAAAAAAATGGTCAAAGAGGACATTTCCAAAGTGCACATTTATTTAGCTCCTGATTGGAAATGGGACTTATATAAAATAGCTGATGATGTTGGAAAACCAGATATCGGCCAAATTATGGGAAGGGCCATCGGCGCCAACATTTATGACGACAAAAAAGAGATAGCTGCAGTGGCCAAAAAGATTGGTCGTGAGATGACCAAAACCAAATACATCGGCAAAATCGATGAAGAGGAAATTCTCAATGATGCCCTAGACTACATCTGCGAAGAGATTGGTGAAGAGGTCCTCATTCACACTGACGATTCATACGACCCACAGAATAAGGCAAGAAACGCAATGCCTTATAAGCCTGCAATCTTTATGGAATAATTAATTTTATTCCTACTTAATTTTTTAATAATATTAAAATAGTATTGTCTACAATATAGTTTTGTATAAAAATTATTTCAATGATAAAAGGTGAATAAAATGGAAATTGGTGAAATTTTTAGTGATGCTTTTATGTATCCATTAAAAAACATTAAAGCTTTAGTTATTTATGCTATTTTAGGAATAATTGTTGGAATTGCATCAGCCGGAAGCATTGCTGGTATGAATGCAGGCATGTCAGCCAACAATTTACTTGCCGTTATTGGATCAGGAATTATAGGAATAATTATCTCACTTTTAATTGGATTTGTAATTGAAGGTTATTTATTAGATGTCATTAAATTCGGTATCACAAGAGATGATGCTGCACCTGAAATTGATCTTATAAGACAATCCATAAATGGTGTAAAATTATTTATCATAACTTTAGTTTACTACTTAATCCCAATTATTATTAGTGCATTATTAGCAATATTCCTCGCAAATTGGCTATCAAGTCTAATAGCCGCCATCTTATTTATAATATTTGCATTTGCGGCATTTATGGGTCAATGTAGATTAGCTAAAACCGAAGATTTAATGTATTCTTTAAACATTGCAGGAGCTCTTGCAGACATTACAAAAATAGGAATTGTAAAAATTATAATATTCACAATTGTTGTTTTTATTGCCGCACTCGTATTAAGCTTAATCGGAACAGCCATTTCCCAATTGAATGCTGTTGTTGGCGGAATCATAATGGGTATTATAGGGATTTATCTTACTTTTGCTATTGCTAGAGCATCAGGTTTATTATACTCATCAGTATAAATAAACCCTCTTTTTTTCTTTTTTCTTTTAGTATTCCAGGAGATGCCTATGGCTAAATCATTAATTGCAAAAATAACAGGATTCATTTTAAAGTTTACAAAACCAAAATATATGGACTCCGAAGAAAAAGTTAATGAATTTTTAGCTGAAAAATCAGAACCCAAACATGTCCGCAGCATATTCAAAAGCAGCGAAATGAATGGAATGCAAGTGTTTAGATATGGAAACAGGAATTCCAAAAAAACTATATTATATATCCACGGCGGAGCCTACGTGAATGAAATAAACCTCCAACACCACTTATTTTGCTATAAGCTTTCTAAAAAATTAAAAGCATACATACTTGCACCAGTATATCCCCTTTCGCCAAATCACAGTGCTGCAGAAACTTTCGATTTGATAACCAACCTGTACACTGATTTAGTTAAGAAAAGAGATGACATTACATTGATGGGCGATTCGGCAGGAGGCGGATTTGTCTTATCCTTTGCACAACACCTAAAAGCTGTAAATCTGCCCCAACCAAAGCATATCATAACCTTTTCCCCATGGGTTGACGTGTCAATGAGCAGCACCCCATATGATAACGAAAACGACCCGATTTTAGGTGAAGTCGGCCTTCGTGAAATCGGGAAGAAATGGGCGGGCGATTTGGATACTAAAGATTATAAAGTAAGCCCCCTTTTTGGAGACAATGAAAATCTTGCAAAAACACTGATTTTTGCAGGCACAGGCGAAATCTTTTACAAGGATATCAAAAAATATGCAGAAAAGCTTGAAAATGATGGTGTCGATGCAAAATTAATTACAGGCGAAGGAATGTTTCATATATATCCGCTATTCCCCATTCCGGAGGCAAGACACGCATTTAAAGAAATAAAAAAAGAGATGGATGATTAATCATTTCATGTACAAAATGTATTTTCCGAACTTCGGAATTCTATAGATAATGGCTGCTGTTATATAGCTTAATACAATCAATAAAACCCAAAGGATAATCGCCTTGACCGGTTCTGAATAAGGCAATTTAACAACAAGAGGAAGCAAAGGCAATCTAAATAGGTTATGTATTAAGAATACTGCAAATGAATATTTGGACAATATCAAAACCCAATCGTATGCCCAAACATCTTCCATTCTAGAACACAATTCAAAAAGTGCAAATGATCCAAGCATTACAAATGGGGATTCATACCATAAAATGAAATTG
>Ga0129307_1003424_pt1 | contig 10074 bp, 20 predicted proteins | sample P1105metagenome_FD_94437 | JGI IMG/M metagenome (GOLD analysis project Ga0129307, IMG submission 94437) | Capybara group fecal microbial communities from Wisconsin, USA - P1105 metagenome | ecosystem: Host-associated > Mammals > Digestive system > Large intestine > Fecal | place: USA: Wisconsin... | reverse complement strand
TGTATGTAGCAGAGTGCTTCGCGAACCAGGGTCCCACCCTGAAGCGCATCCAGCCCAGGGCACAGGGCCGTGCTTACCGCATCCTGAAGCGCACCAGCCACATCACAGTGATCTTAGACGAGAAGAAGTAAGGAGGGAATTATGGGTCAGAAAGTTAATCCTCATGGAATGAGAGTCGGCATCATCAAGGACTGGGACTCCAGATGGTATGCTGAAAAGGATTTTGCAGATAACCTGATCGAGGATCACAAGATCAGAACTTTTATCAAGAAGAGACTGCAGGGCGCAAGTGTCAGCAAGATTGAGATCGAGCGTTCCACGGACCGCGTGCGTGTCATCATCCACACGGCGAGACCCGGCGTTGTGATCGGCAAGGGCGGCGCAGAGATCGACAAGCTGAAGGCTGAGATCCAGAAGTATACTGACAAGAAGCTTTTCGTTGATATCAAGGAGATCAAGAGACCGGATAAGGATGCGCAGCTCGTTGCAGAGTCTATCGCAAGCCAGCTGGAGAACCGTGTATCCTTCAGACGTGCGATCAAGCAGTCTATGCAGAGAACCATGAGAGCCGGCGCTCTCGGTATCAAGGCTGCAGTCAGCGGCCGTCTGAGCGGCGCTGATATCGCCCGCAGCGAGTTCTACTCAGAGGGTACCATCCCGCTTCAGACGATCAGAGCCGACATCGACTACGGCTTCGCAGAGGCTGACACCACCTACGGCAAGCTTGGTGTCAAGGTTTGGATCTACAAGGGTGAGATCCTTCCGCAGAAGAAAAAGGAAGGGAGCGATAAATAATCATGTTAATGCCAAAGAGAACGAAATATCGTAAGCAGCAGCGTGGTTCTATGAAGGGCGCGGCTCACAGAGGCAATACCATTGCTTACGGTGAGTACGGTCTTGTCGCTACCGAAGCCTGCTGGTTAAAAGCAAATCAGATCGAGGCAGCCCGTGTTGCCATGACCCGTTACATCAAGCGTGGCGGCCAGGTTTGGATCAAGGTATTCCCGGACAAGCCGGTAACCTCCAAGCCCATCGGCGTACGTATGGGATCAGGAAAGGGCGCTGTCGAGTTTTATGTAGCAGTAGTTAAGCCGGGCCGCGTGCTCTTTGAGATCGCAGGCGTGCCGGAGGAGACAGCTCGTGAGGCACTTCGTCTCGCAATGCATAAGTTGCCGCTGACATGCAAGATCGTGTCAAAGGCAGATTTGGAGGCGTGATACGATGAAAAGTAAGAAGTATTTGGAAGAGCTTACCGCTAAAGACGTCAAGGCTTTAAACGAGGAACTCGTATCAGCCAAGAAGGAACTTTTCAATCTGAGATTCCAGAATGCTACCAATCAGCTGGATAACACAGCAAGAATCAGCGAAGTCCGCAAGAACATCGCACGTATTCAGACTGTCATCAGTGCGAAGCAGAAAGCAGACTAATCAAAGGAAAGGAGAGCATTCATCGTGGAAAGAAATCTTAGAAAGACACGTATCGGTAAGGTCGTAAGCTCGAAGATGGATAAGACCATCACAGTTGCGATTCAGGACAATGTTAAGCATCCTTTGATCGGTAAGATTGTGAAAAAGACCTACAAGCTCAAGGCGCACGACGAGAACAACGAGTGCAACGAGGGCGATACCGTAGAAGTAATGGAGACCAGACCCACATCCAAGACCAAGAGATGGAGACTGGTCAGGATCGTTGAGAGAGCGAAATAAGGAGAAAGGAGTAACATTATGGTACAGCAGGAAACCAGACTTAAGGTTGCTGATAACACCGGTGCTAAGGAACTCCTTTGCATCCGTGTTTGCGGCGGCTCAACCAGAAGATATGCACGTATCGGTGATGTTATCGTCGCTTCTGTCAAGGACGCTACACCGGGCGGCATCGTAAAGAAGGGCGATGTTGTTAAGGCAGTCGTGGTCCGCACGGTTCAGAAGACCCGCAGACCGAACGGCGCATACATCCGCTTTGATGAGAATGCGGCAGTTATTATCAAGGAAGACAAGACTCCGCGCGGAACCCGTATTTTCGGACCGGTAGCCAGAGAGCTTCGTGACCATCAGTTCATGAAGATCGTCTCTCTTGCCCCGGAAGTACTGTAAGGAGGTGCCCTAATGCATAAGATCAAGAAAGACGATATGGTCAGAATCATTGCCGGCAAGGATAAGGGCAAGGACGGCAAGGTGCTGAGCGTTGATACCGCAAAGCACAGAGTCGTTGTAGAAGGCTGCAACATGGTTACCAAGCACATGAAGCCGAACGCAGCCAACCCGCAGGGCGGCATTGTCAAGATCGAAGCTGCAATAGACATTTCCAACGTTATGCTTCTTGCTGACGGCAAGCCGACCAAGGTTGCCATCAAGGAAGAGAACGGCAAGAAGGTCCGCGTAGCAAAGAAGACCGGTAAGGTCATTGCATGATAGAAAGGAGGAAAAAACTGTGGCCAGATTAAAGGATATCTACAATTCAGAGATCAGGGACGCAATGCAGAAGAAGTTCGGTTACAAGAACGTCATGCAGATCCCGAAGCTCGAGAAGATCGTCATCAACATGGGCGTTGGTGAGGCTAAGGAAAATGCCAAGGTTTTGGACTCTGCCGTGAAGGACCTGGAGACCATCTCCGGCCAGCACGCTATCATCACCAAGGCTAAGCATTCAGTAGCAAACTTCAAGATCCGTGAAGGCATGCCGATCGGCTGCAAGGTAACACTGCGCGGTGAGAAGATGTATGATTTTGCGGATCGTCTGATCAACCTCTCACTGCCGCGTGTACGTGACTTCAGAGGTGTCAATCCGAACTCCTTCGACGGAAGAGGCAACTATGCACTCGGCCTGAAGGAGCAGCTGATCTTCCCTGAGATCGAGTACGACAAGATCGACAAGACCAGAGGTATGGACATTATTTTCGTAACCACCGCAAAGACAGACGAAGAGGCAAGAGAACTGCTCAGACTGTTCAATATGCCTTTTGCGAAGTAAGGAGGGGCATCAGAAATGGCAAAAACTTCCATGAAAATCAAGCAGCAGCGTCCTGCTAAGTTCTCCACCAGAGCTTACAACAGATGCAAGATCTGCGGAAGACCTCATTCTTACCTCAGAAAGTACGGCATTTGCAGAATTTGCTTCAGAGAGCTCGCATACAAGGGCGAGATCCCGGGCGTCAAGAAGGCAAGCTGGTAATTAAGCCTTAACCAAGGCTGCAAGGCACATGAGGATGAAGCTGGCCAAGCCCGCGAATCCCCTATGCTGCCGCAGAATAAAACTGGATATCACATTTAGGAGGAAAGAAAAATGAGTGATCCAATTGCTGATATGCTTACAAGAATCCGTAATGCAAATATGCGTAAGCATGACACAGTAGATGTTCCCGCTTCCAAGATGAAGCTGGCTATCGCCGACATCCTGGTCGATGAGGGATATATCGAGAAGTATGAGCTTGTTGACAATGGCAACTTCAAGGATATCAGGATCTCACTGAAGTATACTGCCGGCAAGGCTGAGAGAGTCATCTCCGGTCTTAAGAGGATCTCCAAGCCGGGTCTGCGTGTATACGCAGGCAAGGAGAACATGCCGAAGGTTCTTGGCGGTCTCGGTACTGCGATCGTTTCCACGAACGAAGGCGTCATCACCGACAAGGAAGCCCGCAAGAGAGGCGTCGGCGGTGAAGTTCTCTGCTACATCTGGTAATTATATCTGAAAACGGCTGCAAAAGGCCGATAATCTAAGAAAGGAGACATTTCATATGTCACGTATTGGAAGAATGCCGGTAGCGATTCCGGCCGGCGTTACCGTTAAAGTAGAAGACGGCAACAAAGTGACAGTCAAGGGACCGAAGGGCGAGCTTAGCCGCACTTTTGCCCATGAGCTCACGATCGAGGAGAAGGACGGACAGATCATTGTCAGCCGCCCGAATGACCTCAAGAGAATCAAGTCACTCCATGGACTTACAAGAACCCTGATCAACAACATGATCATCGGTACCAACACCGGTTACGAGAAGGTACTCGAGATCAACGGTGTCGGTTACAGAGCTGCCAAGCAGGGCAAGGTCCTTACCCTGAACCTCGGTTACTCCCATCCGGTAGAGATGGAAGATCCGGAAGGCATTGAGACCGTTTGCGACGGCCAGAACAAGGTCATCGTCAAGGGCATCTCTAAGGAAAAGGTTGGCCAGTATGCAGCCGAGATCCGCATGAAGCGTCCGCCGGAGCCTTATAAGGGCAAGGGTATCAAGTACGCTGATGAGAAGATCAGACGCAAGGTCGGCAAGACAGGTAAGAAGTAATCTAAGGAGAGTATAAGATGATTAACAAAGTATCAAAGAGCGAAATTCGCAGGAAGAAGCACGCAAGACTTCGCAATCGTATCTCAGGTACTGCTGAGAAGCCGCGTCTTTCCGTGTTCAGAAGTAATAATCATATGTATGCTCAGATTATCGACGATACTGTCGGCAACACTCTTTGCGCAGCCTCCACTCAGGACAAGGCAGCGAAGGACCTTGAGTATACAGACAACGTAGAAGCAGCAGCATTTGTCGGCAAGGCGATCGCCGAGAAGGCTCTTGAAAAGGGCATCAAGGAAGTCGTTTTCGACAGAGGCGGTTTCATCTACCATGGTAAGATCCAGGCGCTTGCAGATGCAGCACGCGAAGCCGGTCTTGAATTCTAAGGGGGAGGTTAATGATGAAGAGAGAAATGATCGATCCTAAGGCATTAGAATTGAGCGACAAGGTTGTAGCGATCAAGCGTGTATCCAAGACCGTCAAGGGTGGACGTACCATGAGATTCCAGGCACTTGTCGTTGTCGGTGACCGTAACGGTCATGTAGGCGCAGGCATTGGTAAGGCTGCAGAAGTTCCGGAAGCTATCCGTAAGGGCAAGGAAGCCGCTACCAAGAACCTGGTCGCTATTCCGCTTGACAAGAACAATTCCGTTCCTCACGACTATACCGGCGTATTCGGAAGCGCAACCGTTCTTCTGAAGAGAGCTCCCGAAGGTACCGGTGTTATCGCAGGCGGTCCCGCACGTTCCGTTCTGGATCTTGCAGGCATCAAAAACATTCGTACCAAGGCACTTGGCTCCAACAACAAGGTCAACTGCGTACTTGCGACTCTGGAAGGACTGAAGTCCATGAAGACTCCCGAGCAGTATGCGGCTCTCAGGGGCAAGACCGTAGGCGAGATTCTCGGTTAATAGGAGGTGGCGTAAGATGGCAGAAAAATTAAGAGTAACTCTTATCAAGTCTCCTATCGGTGCTGTACCGAAGAACAAAAAGACTGTCGCAGCACTGGGTCTTCGCAAGATCAATTCTACCAATGAGCTTCCCGATAACGCAGCCGTCAGAGGTATGCTGAGACAGGTGGCGCACATGGTTAAAGTTGAAGAGCTTTGATCGAAGGAGGTAAAAGATGGAATTATCAAATTTAAGACCTGCTGAGGGTTCCAAGCATAAGGCGAATTACAGAAAAGGCCGCGGCCATGCATCCGGCAACGGCAAGACTGCAGGCTATGGCCACAAGGGACAGAAGGCACGTTCCGGCGCTCCGAGACCCGGTTTCGAAGGCGGCCAGATGCCGCTGTACAGAAGACTCCCGAAGAGAGGCTTCACCAACATCAACCGTGTCGAGTACGCGGAAGTCAATGTAAGCACACTGAATAAGTTCGAAGACGGTGCTGTCGTTGATATTCAGACGCTCCTTGACGAGAAGGTCCTGAAGAAGACCCTCGGCGGAGTGAAAATCTTAGGCAGAGGAGAGCTCACAAAGAAGCTTACAGTGAAGGCGAACGCATTCTCAGAAACTGCTAAGCAGAAGATCGAGGCTTGCGGCGGTACCTGCGAGGTAATCTGATATGTTGAACCTGCTGAAAAATGCGTGGAAAGTAGTTGAAGTTCGTAAAAAGCTGATCTTCACCTTTCTGATGCTTCTTGTCATCAGATTCGGTTCGGTCCTTCCGATCCCGGGTGTGAACACAGGTTATTTTGCTAACCTGCTCAGCAACCTGAGCGATACGGACGCATTCGGATGGTTCAATGCGATGACCGGTGGATCCTTCCAGGATCTGTCGATCTTTGCGTTAAGCATTACGCCCTACATCACATCATCCATCATCATGCAGCTGCTCACCATCGCGATCCCGAAGCTGGAAGAGCTGCAGAAGGATGGTGAAGAGGGACGTAAGAAGATCGCTGAGTACACAAGATACGTCACTGTCGGTCTGGCTCTTATCGAGTCGACCGCGATGGCGATCGGATTCGGCGGAAACGGCCTGCTCTATAACTTCAATATCTGGAGCGTACTGATCTGCGTTGTCTCCATGACAGCCGGTTCCGCGCTTCTGATGTGGATCGGCGAGCAGATCACGGAGCACGGTGTAGGCAACGGTATCTCAATCGTACTGTTGTTCAACATCCTTTCCTCACTGCCGGATGATCTCAACGCGCTTTATACTACTTTTATCCGCAATGAAAACGTAGCAGTCGGCGTAGTATCCGCTGTCATCATCATTGCCTGCATCGCGGCTCTGGTCGTATTTACCATCATCCTGAATGATGCGACCAGGAACATCCCGGTGCAGTATTCCAGAAAGATGCAGGGAAGAAGGCTGGTAGGCGGCAACGCTACCGTCATCCCGCTTAAGGTCAATACCGCAGGCGTTATCCCCGTCATCTTCGCATCATCGCTTCTGTCCATGCCGGCGATCATCTCACAGTTCTTTACTGTTGACTACTCGACCATCGGCGGACGCATCCTGATGATGCTCAACTCCAATATGTGGTGCCGTGCAGCTTATCCGTGGGCGAACATCGGTCTTGTTCTCTACATGCTGCTGATCATCCTGTTTGCATACTTCTATACGAGCATCACCTTCAATCCGCTCGAAGTTGCAAACAACATGAAGAAGAACGGCGGTTTCATCCCGGGCATCCGTCCCGGCAAGCCGACCAGCGACTACCTTTCCAGGATCCTGAGCTACATCATCTTCATCGGTGCTGTAGGTCTCTGCATCATCAGCTTCGTGCCGATCCTTGCTTCAGGTATCTTCGGAATCGGAAGACTTTCCTTCACCGGTACTTCACTGATCATTATCGTCAGCGTAGTACTTGAGACGATCAAGTCGATCGAGTCCCAGCTGCTGGTCAGAAACTACAAAGGATTCCTGAACGATTAACCGGAGGTACAGTATGAAGATTGTAATGCTTGGTGCACCCGGTGCCGGAAAAGGCACACAGGCGGTGAATATCGCGAAAGAATACGGCATTCCGCACATCAGTACGGGAGACATATTCAGAACAAACATCAAGAACCAGACGGAACTTGGCATGAAGGCCAAGGAGTTCATGGACAAGGGAGCGCTTGTTCCCGACGAGATCACGATCGGCATGCTGCTTGACCGCATCGCGGAAAGCGACTGCAAAAACGGTTTCGTACTGGACGGTTTCCCGAGAACGATCCCGCAGGCGGAATCGCTGAAGGCAGCTCTTCAGCTGCAGGACGCGAAGATCGATTATGCGGTAGACATCGAGGTTCCGGACGAGGTCATCACCACACGCGTTACGGGCAGACGCGCCTGCCCCAAGTGCGGCAGCACCTATCATACCGTCTTTAATCCTCCGAAGCAGGAAGGCATCTGCAACAACTGCGGATCCGAACTGGTTCAGAGAGCAGACGATAATCCGGAGACGGTGATCGAAAGACTGAAGACCTATCACGAGATGACTCAGCCCCTGATCGATTTCTATGAGAAGGAAGGCGTGCTTCACTCCGTGGACGGTACGAAGGCTCCGGCGGAAGTACTGAAGGACATCCTGGGAGTGCTCGGCTGATGGTTACGATCAAATCTGAGCATGAAATTGAATTGATGAGGGCTGCCGGCCTGGCGCTTGCCACGGTCCATAAGCAGCTCGAGGAATATGTAAAGCCGGGCATCAGCACATTTGAGCTGGACCGGATCTGCGAGAAGCTGATCCGGGGCCTCGGCTGTCTTCCCTCGTTTAAGGGTTATGACGGCTTCCCGGCTTCTGCATGCATCTCTGTCAATGAAGAAGTAGTGCACGGTATTCCCTCACGCAGCAGAATACTGAAAGAGGGTGACATCGTTTCCATTGATACGGGGACTATCTATAAAGGATGGCAGTCCGACGCGGCGAGAACGCATGCGGTTGGAAAGATATCCGGCGAGGCGCAGGACTTGATCGACCGTACGCGCCAGAGCTTTTTTGAAGGCATAAAGATGGCCGTAGCAGGCAATCATGTCAATGATATCGGCAGAGCGATCGAAGACTACATCAGTCCGTTCGGATACGGTATCGTCGAGGATCTGGTAGGACACGGCATCGGGCAGGAAATGCACGAAGAGCCTGAAGTACCGAACTTCACATGTGCCAGACGGGGCATGAAGCTCAGGAAGAACATGACGATCGCCGTTGAGCCGATGATCAATCTCGGGACCTTCGAGGTCATCGAGGGAGGAAACGGCTGGACATATGTCACGGCGGACGGCAGGTACTCGGCACACTATGAGAATACTCTTCTGATCTGCGAAGGAGAACCGGAAGTCCTTTCTCTCCTGCCCGAAGAAAAGAAGCTGTACGGAGTGAAATAGGGAGGTAAGGATGTCAAAAGCTGACGTTATCGAACTGGAAGGCACAGTAGTCGAAAAAAGACCGAATGCAATCTTTCTTGTCGAACTTGAAAACGGACATCAGGTGCTTGCACATATCAGCGGTAAGCTTCGCATGAACTACATCCGCATCCTGCCGGGTGACAAAGTCACTCTTGAGATGAGTCCTTACGACCTTTCCAAGGCAAGGATCATCTGGCGTGATAAATAAGTATCCTGAGTACGTCGGTATTCAAACCAGTACAGAGGAAATGCTTGCATTTTACAAAACATTTTGATACAATATTACGGCAACTCTGTTCGGTGTATATATTTGCCGGTAGCGGAAATTATATACACTGAACACTTTTGTGCGTCGCAACGCAAAGGAGATTCGTTATGAAAGTCAGATCTTCAGTTAAACCTATATGCGAAAAGTGTAAGGTTATTAAGAGGAAGGGTATCATCAGAATTATCTGTGAGAACCCGAAGCACAAACAGAGACAGGGCTGATAAGGAGGAAGAACATGGCTCGTATTGCAGGTGTTGACCTTCCCAGAGAAAAGCGCATCGAGATCGGACTGACCTATATCTATGGTATCGGTCTTACCTCATCCCAGCGTATCCTCAGGGAGGCGAATGTTGATCCTGATACTCGCGTCAAGGACCTTACTGATGACGAAGTAAAGAGAATCGCAGAAGTCGTTTCCGAGACCCAGATGGTCGAAGGTGACCTCAGAAGAGAGATCGCTATGAACATCAAGAGACTTCAGGAGATCGGCTGCTACCGCGGTATCCGTCACAGAAAGGGACTGCCGGTCCGTGGTCAGAAGACCAAGACCAACGCACGTACGCGTAAGGGTCCGAGAAAGACAGTTGCAAATAAGAAGAAGTAATTCTTCCGCTTGATATTCAGTATCCATGATTTGCTGAGTAGTTTAAGTGATTTGCACGTTTTAAGCACAGTAATTAATTAGAAAGTAGGTTAGTTTGATATGGCAAAGAAAGTGTCAGCAGGCGCGAAAAAGGTAACTAAAAAGCGCGTTAAGAAGAACGTTGAACACGGACAGGCACACATCCAGGCATCTTTCAACAACACGATCGTGACTCTGACGGATGCTGCGGGCAATGCTTTATCATGGGCCAGTGCCGGTGGTCTGGGATTTAGAGGTTCAAGGAAATCTACTCCATACGCAGCACAGATGGCTGCAGAAACTGCTGTTAAGGCAGCTCTGGTACATGGTTTAAAGACAGTAGATGTTATGGTAAAGGGACCCGGTTCAGGCCGTGAGGCTGCGATCCGTGCTCTTCAGGCAGCAGGTCTGCAGGTTACGAGCATTAAGGATGTTACTCCGGTACCCCATAACGGTTGCCGTCCGCCGAAGCGTAGAAGAGTCTGATCTGGAGGTTAAAAATGGCAGTAGATAGAGTTCCTGTTCTTAAAAGATGCAGATCCCTTGACCTGGATCCTGTATATTTGGG
>Ga0129307_1003423_pt1 | contig 10082 bp, 11 predicted proteins | sample P1105metagenome_FD_94437 | JGI IMG/M metagenome (GOLD analysis project Ga0129307, IMG submission 94437) | Capybara group fecal microbial communities from Wisconsin, USA - P1105 metagenome | ecosystem: Host-associated > Mammals > Digestive system > Large intestine > Fecal | place: USA: Wisconsin... | reverse complement strand
TCTCACCGGATAAGGTTTCATGATTCAGGGCAATATCGCCGGGATTCAGTGAACAGGTGCAAAATCCATATTGGTTTCAGGTTTTTCATGAGGGGAGGTATACGGCAACAGTATGCAGCTTCTTCACAGGATCATTCTGATCTTTATTCTTGCGGATGCCGCAAGAACAGACATTGTCTGCCGCAGGATCAGCAACAGGACAATTGCGGCAGGCATGATTGCGGAAGCAGCGGCTTATATTATTGAACCGCTCAGGCTGACCGGGACGGAATGGATCAGCATGATCTTACCGGCAGCAGGATCCCTGTGGCTCTTCCATATGCATATGCTGGGCGCGGGAGATGTCAAACTGTTCGGGTTCGTTTTGTTTGCGACACCAAACGACGGCGTGCGGATACTGCTTACCGGACTTTGCATCGCAGCGGTCTATAGTCTGTACAGACTGATCGAAAAAAAGCGGTGGAAAAAGAGACTGCGTTATCTCTGCCGCTGGGTGTCAGGCTGCTCCGCCGGAAAAAATGCGTACTATCCGGTCGTTTGCGACAGCACGGAAATAACAGTACCGCTGGCGTTTTTTATCCTGGCGGGAGCCTGTATATGTACACTGGCCGGCTGAAGTCAAAACGGCCTGTAAACGGGATCTATAAAGAGAAAGGGGTTGAAGATGGAAAGGATCATGGCAGTCGTCAGCAGCGAAAGAAAATACGCTGACCGGCTGTGTAACTATGTTAATCGCAAGGGCGACCTGATTTATACCGCAGTCGCATTCGAAGATATGGAAAGCTGTATTGGGTTTGGCAGAAACCACCGGGTCGAAATGATCCTGGCAGACAGGGAAATCATTTACGGGAACGGCGCCTTTTCCGGCAGGGACCTGCCGTCTGCAAGGACGATCGTTCTGGATGACTCATCCGCATACAGCGCTTCGCCGGGACCGCATACGGAAAACGGGACGCTCGTGCTCCGTAAATATCAGCCGGCAGAACAGCTGATCCGGGGGATCATTGAAAGATGTCCGGAGACGGAGATCCGGAAGAAGATCCCTCATGCCGGGAAGCCGGCCCGCATTATCGGAGTTTACAGTCCGGCAGGCGCAAATGCGCGGAATGAGTTTTCGATCGCGCTCAGCAGGCATCTGAATACCTTATGCAGGACACTTTATCTTGATCTGAGCGAGTTCTCCGGCTTTGCCGCGCTGACGGGGGAACCCCGGGAGAACGGGCTCTCCGACCTTTTATACTGCCAGAAAGAAGGAACGCTGACTGCTGCCAGGATCAATGCGGTGATCCGCAGCTTCGAGGGGATCGATCATATCCCGCCCATGAGGTTTGCGGATGACAGGAATGCTGTCTGCGGCGAGGACTACGTAAAACTCCTGCATACGGTCTTCGGCTGTACCCCTTATGAGGCAGCAGTCGTAAATATGCAGAACTTCGCTGGGGAAGTGTCCGAGATCATGGATGTCTGTGAAACAGTCTATGTTCCGTACCACAGGGACACGATTTCCGAAATGCAGATAGCTGAATTCGATGAATATCTGCTGACTCTGGAGCGGCAGCCGGCTTCATCCGGGATCGTCCGTGTGCCGCTTCCTTCTGTCTCACAGCCGATCCCGATGGGCACGTATATTGATTCCCTGATGTATGGACCGGTCGGCGATCTCGTAAGGGAGCTTGAACAGGGATGACAGACGGCACTGGCAGGGGAATGAAGGTTCAGCTTGCAAAGATCAGGGAAAGTATTCTCAGCGAGATAAATGCAAGCGGAGATCTGAATGACCGCGAATTATATTCGATCATCGACCGGATACTCGAGGAACGTGCAGGCCGGGATATGCTGGATCTTGGTACGCGGATCGGACTTCGGGCGGAGCTTTACAACAGCTTTAAAAAGCTGGATATACTGCAGGAGCTGATCGACAACAGAACAGTCACTGAGATCATGATCAACGGCCCGGATGAGATCTACATTGAACGGGGGAACCGGATGGAACGCTGGCACGGGAGTTTCGAAAGCGAGGAAAAACTGGAAGATATCATCCAGCAGATCGTCAGCGGGATCAACAGACGTGTAAACACCGCCTCTCCCATAGCGGATGCACGGCTTTCGGACGGTTCGAGAGTCCATATCGTCCTGCCTCCGGTGGCGCTGAACGGTCCGACATTGACGATACGAAAGTTTCCCGAACCGATCGGGATGGAACGGATGATCAGCAGCGGGACGATCCCGGAAGAGGCGGCAGAGTATCTGGGGGAGCTGGTGCGCTGCGGATACAACATTTTTATATCCGGCGGCACAAGCTCCGGCAAGTCGACCTTTCTGAATGCCCTGACCGCGTTTGTTCCGCAGGATGAGAGAGTTATCACGATCGAAGACTCGGCAGAGCTGCAGATAAGACATATCGGCAACCTGGTACGGCTGGAGACAAGGGATGCCAATGCCGACGGTCAGGGAGCCATCACGATGGCTATGCTGATCAAGGCAAGCCTCAGGATGAGGCCGGACAGGATCATCGTCGGCGAAGTGCGCGGCGCGGAGGCGCTGGATATGCTTACGGCGTGCAACACTGGCCATGACGGTTCCCTGTCCACCGGGCATGCCAATTCAACGGGGGATATGCTGACAAGGCTCGAATCGATGGTGCTCATGGCTGCTGAACTCCCGCTTGCAGCGATCAGGAGTCAGATAGCCGCCGGAATAGATATTCTTGTACATCTGGCACGGCTGCCTGACCGCAGCAGGAGAGTCATGGAGATCACGGAGGTGAAGGGAATTGACGGGAAAGGGGAGATCTTGCTTAACCCGGTCTTTCAGTACGATACGGGACAGAATAAACTTGTCCGCTGCGGATCGCTGGTCCATAAGGAAAAGCTCATCCTGCGGGGATCCGGGCGGCAGGCCGAACTATAAGATATACCGGCTTACGGCATCCGACCGGATGCATCAGGGTATGGTGGGAGCACTGCTGGGGATGATAGCGGCATACGCGTTTTACCGGAATGCTGCCGTGATCATTGCTTTTACAGCCGGGGGCGCCGCTTTGTTTCCGCTGCTGAAAAAAAGCGAACTCAGAGAACGGAGACTATGGGATCTGACCCTGGAATTCAGGGAAGCGATCTGGATGGTCAGCGGATATATTAACGCGGGCCTGTCGGTTGAAAATGCTTTTCAGGCTGCGGCTGCGGAACTGTGTAAATCCTACGGAAAAAACGCGATGATCACCGGGGAGTTTGAATCGATCGTCCGGGACCTGCATCTGAACAAACCGGTCGAAAGACTGCTCACGGACTTTGCTGACCGAAGCGGCCTGCAGGATATCAGGAACTTCGCGGAAGTTTTTGCGATCGCAAAGCGAAGCGGCGGCAGCCTCGGCGAGATCATCGGGCATACCACGGGCGTGATCAGAGACAGGGTGGCGGTTATGGAGGAGATCAGAAACATGACTGCCGCGCAGCGTTATGAGCAGAATATCATGACAGTTCTCCCGTTCCTGCTGATCATCTACATCGATCTGACATCACGCGGCTTTCTTGATGTAATGTATGAGACGGCTGCGGGAAGGATCGTCATGACCTTTTGTCTGGCGCTTCTGGGAGTTTCCCGCTGGCTGTCACGGCAGATACTGAATATAGATATATGATCGGAAGCAGATTAAAAAAGGAGCAGATCCTTGTTCTGGCAGCGGGTTTCATGCTGGCTGCTGCGGCATTTGTTCAGTCATCCGGTTCGCGGATCATGCAGGACGGAAACCTTCTGGAACGCGATGGTCCGGGCGGTACGGAAAGGGAATATACCCTGTGGGTGGACGGGATCGGCGATGGAAAAAAGGAGATCCGGGTACGGGTCTCCCCGAAGGAGTACAGCGATGCGGAAGCGCAGGAAGCATTTGATGCAGTCCTGGAGGGGCTGGCTGCGGATATCCTGGGTTCCAATCCGTCTCTGCTGGAGGTCTCTGAGGATCTGAAACTGAAAAAAACGCTTCCGGAGCATCCCGGGATCCGGCTGGCCTGGGTGCCGGAGGACGAAAAACTGATCAGTCCGACGGGTGTAGTAAATAATCAGGATCTTTCCGAACCGGCTGAGACCAGTCTTTCCGTCAGGCTGCGGGCAGGCGGCTGTGAAGAAAGCTACGTACTGCCGGTGACGGTTCTTCCCGGAAGATCCGATCCTTCCGCCGGAAATGTGCAGACTCTTGAGGAAGTGATCGGACAGGCAGACCGGGAGCAGGTGTTTAGAGACACTCTCCGGCTTCCGGAAACCCTGAACGGAAGAAGATTATCTTACAGTATCCCTCCGGATCATGGATGGATAAAGCCGGCGGTGCTTGGAATCTTTGCTGCTGTACTGCTTGGTCTGAGACCTTCCCAGGAGAAAAGGAAAGCGGCAAAGCAAAGAGAGACGGAACTGCTGCTCGATTATTCGGAACTTGTCTCAAAGCTGCTGGTCTATCTTGGTGCCGGACTGACAGTCCGCAACGCATGGTTCCGTATCGCAGACAGCTACAGAGAGGCTCTGGAAGCGGGACGGACAGGCAGGAGGGCAGTCTATGAAGAAATGTGCACTGCGGCACTGGAACTGAAAAAGGGAACGGGCGAACGCCGCGTATATACCGACTTTGCCCACCGGTGCGGTCCGAAATGCTATCTGAAGCTGGCTTCGATCCTTGAGCAGAACCTGAGGACAGGGGACGGAAGGATGGAAGAAGCGCTGCAGACAGAGATGCAGGAAGCATTTGAACAGCGCAAGAATACAGCACTGCGGCTCGGAGAAGAAGCCGGGACAAAGCTGATCATACCGCTGATGCTCTCGCTGATCATCGTGATGGTCATCGTCGCTGTACCGGCAATGCTTTCATTGGGATAAAAACGAATGGATCAAATATGGAAAAGGAGGAAAAATGAAAAGAGTGCTTGTTTCGGAAATGAATGAAGAAACGTGTGACGGCGAAATGTTGTTTGCAGAAGAGAGCCGCCGGCTGCTGGAAGAGGAGGACGGCGTAGGCGTGATCGAGATCGTACTGATCCTGGTGATCCTGATCGGTCTGGTGGCGGTATTTAAGAACCAGATCAACACACTGCTGAGAGGGATCTTCGAAAACATCAATACGATGTCGGACGAAGTGATGGCCGGCAGCGGAATGCTCTGATGAAAAAAACTGCCGGGGGAGGGATCACGGTATTTCTGGCACTGACAGTCACGATCACGTTTGCCCTGCTGCTGACAGTCCTCGAATCTGCGCGCACGCAGGCCGGCAGGCTGTACCTGTCAGTCGCAGCCAATGCTTCGATCGATTCACTGTTTTCGCAGTATCACCGGAAACTCTGGGAAGAGTACAGACTGCTCGGACTCGAGCATTATTCAACGGAACAGATCAGAGACGAAATGTGCTCATTCATGGAACCGTACGTAAATGCAAGAAACTGGTATCCGATGACGGATCCGGACATGGAGATACTTTCATATCATCTGCTGACGGATGAAAACGGCAGATATTTTGAAAAAGAGATCCTTGACTATATGAAATACGGTATTGCTGCTGCGGTCTGGGACCTCGCGGAGGTGAAAGGGTTTGTAAGCACCATGAAGGAAGGCACAGCTGCAGATAAGATCTCGGAGGTTTACAGTGCTGCTTCGATCGATGCGGTAAGACTGGAACAAAGGCTTTCGGAGGTTTCACAATGTATTGCGGAACAGGAGCGGAAATATGAAGCGGCAGGGGAAGAGCTCGAAAGCTTTGACGGAAGCGGGTTTATTGATGAAGCAGAACTAATGATTGCAGCACTGGAGCGGCTGTCTCCTCTTATCTGTGCATACGAGGAAGAAGCCGACTCTCTCCGGGAGCAGCTGGAAACGGTGAAAATACGGCTGGAAGAAAGCATTGAAGAAGGGGAGCTTTCCCCGGAAACAGCCGGGATCCTGAATGAGGACATACGGGAGTTTGAAAGCTATATCAGGGAAGACGGGAGCCGCCGGACGGAAATACGGGGATTTGAAGACCGGGCGTCTGAAAACATCCGTTTTCTGGAAGAAATGATCCGTGAGGCGGAAGAGACCGAAGAGTATGTAAAAGGCAGCGAACCGGAAGAAGAGAGTACTGTCGAAGAGGAACTCTGGGAGCCGCTGATCCGGAGCTTCCGCAGGTATGATCTGATATCCGCGGGATCTCCGTCCGGTTTCAGGGATACAGAAACAGAACAGAAGCTGGAAAGTGTCCGGTCCCTTCTGACGGGCAGCTTTCTGAAGCTCGTGCTCCCTGAAGGAGCTTCTGTAAGCACAGAGAAGCTGGATCTTACGGATTGTCCGTCCGCTCATGTGACGGAAGAAGAGACGGAAAGTGCTTTGCCCGGCACAGATGATCTGTATAAAGCAGAGTATATGCTGCAGATGACGGATCATTTTTCGAGCGGCAATTATGAAAACGGCATACACAGGACGGGAAGCGGACGCCTGGAAACCGAATACATCCTGGAGGGAAAAGATAATGACCTTGATAATCTGAATGCGGTCATCACAAGGATCGCGGGGATCAGGACAGGCCTGAACCTGATATATCTGTATCGGAGCAGTGAAAGAAAGGCGGAAGCGGAGATGCTTGCGAAAGCGATCGCCGGTACTGCGGGGATAGCTCCTCTGATCCCGGTGGTCATGTTTCTGGTCCTGAGCGTATGGGCTCTCGGGCAGGCGGTCTGTGATATCCGGGACCTGCTGGCAGGGCACAAAGTACCGCTGATCCATGATGATAAAAGCTTTTACGTAACACCGGAAAGTCTTCTGAAAATCGGGGACGGACTGCCGCCACCCGGAGCCGCCGGCGAAAAGGGATGGAAATACGACGATTATCTTCGTCTGTTCCTGATCGGCGGGCAGGGCAGCAGTGAAGACTACCGATGTATGGACATGATACAGCTTGCGCTTCGCGGATACCAGAACGACTTTCGCATGGACCGCCTGATCTGTTCGCTTGAGGCGGATGTGAAGTCGGGAACAGCGCATGTGTTTGCAGGAAACCGTGACGGCATCGGGCAGATACGCAGCAAATATGAAATGCATGCAGTTACGGCTTACAGCTACTAGGCTCAGACGCATTATCCCGGTTTTATGCGGGAAGAGGATACAGCATGTCCTTTTCGATAAGATGGAACAGAAAAGAATAAAAACAAAGAAAGGGGTTCCGGACAGAACGATCACATATGCTGCCAGAAATAATAATGAGTATTTCTGCAAAGAAAAAGATATTTCTGTTTCAGTAAAGCAAAGGGCATGCTGTAGCTTCTTTCCGGCTGATCCCGGGAACAGGAACGCTGAAAAAAAGGCGGGACGTGTCCGCGGAAGCCTGACCGTAGAAGCGGCAATCGTTCTGCCTCTCATGATCATGGCCATATGGTTCCTGATCTTTCCGCTCCTGGTCATGGAATCAGAGCGGAGGATCCAGAACCAGATGGAAACGACGGCGCGTTATCTTGCCGTAGCGGCTTATATTCGTGATGCAGGCGGAAAGGCGCTTAAAGTATCGGAAAAGTATGAAGAAACGGTCGGCTGCGCACTGGATCTGGCGCAGCAGGGGATCTCTGCTGCCGCAATCATGTCGATGCCGGAAACGAAAGTCATGTCGATGCCGCGCCTTGCGGCGGATACTTCGATCCTTTCGGACGCGGAAGGACTCGATCCTGATCTGATACACATCGGACTGGAATATGAACTTGCACTGCCTGCACGTCCTTTTTGGATCAAGCCGCTAAATAAGAGCCTTGTTGCGCACAGACGGGCATGGACAGGGACTGACGGAGGCAGGGGACGGGAAAGGTACGGGGACGGAACACTGAAAGAAGACAGCGGAGGCAGGATCGTCTATATCGGCAAAAACAGTACCCGTTATCATGAAGACCCGCACTGCCATTACCTGAGCAATAAGATGAAAACAGCCGATGCGTCAGGAATAGCCGATCTGCGGAACGCGGGCGGCGCAAGATATCACGCCTGTCCGTCCTGCAGGCCCGGGCCTGCAGGAACTGTATGGTATTTTGAAAACGGCACAGCCTATCACAGTACGGAAAACTGCAAAGCGATCACGGCATATGCAAAAGCCGTGCCGCTCAGTGAAGCGGAGCATCTCGGTCCGTGTTCATACTGCAGTAAAAAACACTGACTATAAGAGGGAGGATGGACGGGAGAAGGATGGGAACGGTAAAAACTGCAGCAGGTCCCGCACTGCTGATGGTATACATATTTCTTTGCGCTGCGGAGGATCTTAAGTACCGGGAGATCAGCGTCGGAATAAGCATGGGTTTTGCGTTTGCAGGCCTGGTCATAAGTGCGGCAGGCCGTCGTGATCCGGCAGAACTCGCGACGGCACTGCTGCCCGGACTGATTGCGCTTATACTGTCCCGGGCTGCCGGCGGAAGTATCGGTACAGGCGATGCGCTGTTTCTGCTGGTCTGCGCAGCCTATGCGGATGTGCGGGATATCATCCGGCTGGCAGTTGTATCAATGATGCTCTGCTCAGTCACAGCGCTTATCATCATTGTGAAAGGAAACATATCATGCAGGAATGTAAAGAACGAAAGACTTCCGTATCTCGCATTCATGGTCCCCGCTCTGATCGGAAGCATACTTGCCTCCCGGCAAGTCTGACCGTAGAAGCATCACTGGTCATGCCCATCGTACTGCTCACGTTTTTTCTGCTGATCAGGGCAGATTTCCGGCTTCATGACATCGTTTTCGGGAATCTGGTAGCCAACGAGATCACAGAACAGAGCGGGCACAGGTTTGATAATGACACAGAAGATCTTGAATATTACGGAACGGAACGCATGAAAAACCTGCTTTCCGGTACGGGCAGTATTAAAACGGAACGGCATGGACATGGAAGCGTGACAATAGTCGATACAGCCGGGAAGAGAAGGAAACTGACGGATGAAGGGCTGCGGCCGGAAGAGCTGATGAGAGCGGTGACGCTTGCGGAGGGATTGCCGGAATGAACAGACGGATCAAAGGAGATGCTCTTGGAAGGTATATGCTTACGCCTGCGCCGGAAGACTGCGGGTTTGAATACGGCATGCTTATATCCGTGGATGAGAACAGTCTGATCACCCCGTCAGTCGTGTTTGAAGACGGACAGAAATGTCTCTCATATGACATTACGGGTCTGAGGGATCTTGAGGAAGCGTTTTCCGGAAAGGCTTTTCAGAGACCTGAGATATGCGGGATCGTACTTCAGATCAATCGCGCCATAGAACTGCTGGACAAATACCTGCTCTGCGAACAGAACCTGGTAATTGATGAAAGGAGCATCTATGCTGATCAGAACATGCAGTTAAGATTCTGTATCCATCCGCTGGTGGAGGAAAGCTTTGACGTGCAGCTCAGGACGTTTCTGGGGTTTCTGCTCATCCATACTGACTTCGATGATACGGTATCCCTGCGGCTTTCCGCAGAACTGTTTGCGGCTTCCTGCAGGAAGGATCTTAATTTCTGTGAGCTGACAAAGCTTCTGCTGGATGATCGAAAGACCCTGACGGATGACTTATCGGACCGGCTCCGGGAAAATGAACCGCCGGATGCGGATCCTGCGCTTCTTAATGACGCCGGCATTCCTCAGGAGGACAGGATCTCGAGAGAAACACTTCTGCCGCCGGGTTTTCCGGAAGATCTGAAAGAGACACTGCTGAGGATCGGAATATCGCTTGCGATCATGACTGCCGGGCTGGCTGCCGTATATATTCTCCGCGGAAAAACAGCTGTGAGGCATGCCATGACGATATACCTGATCCTTTGCGCCTCGATCACGGCGTATCTTTTTCTGGATTTTCTTGCAGGAAGGCACCGCTGCGGGCACGACGCAGCCTGAATATTATGCTCAATGATTTTTTTGTCAGGATAACCATTGCGAATTCATAAAAAATAGTATATTTTTATTATACTTATGCATGACATTTTATCAGTGTCTGTGATACAATACTCTAGTACAACATAAAATAAATAAGTAGCTATATATTTGTATCTGTGCTATACTGTCTCCAACACCGATAACATCAGGAGGGGTATCAGTAATGGCACACGCATATAAGATTGAACTGACAGAT
>Ga0129307_1003422_pt1 | contig 10083 bp, 5 predicted proteins | sample P1105metagenome_FD_94437 | JGI IMG/M metagenome (GOLD analysis project Ga0129307, IMG submission 94437) | Capybara group fecal microbial communities from Wisconsin, USA - P1105 metagenome | ecosystem: Host-associated > Mammals > Digestive system > Large intestine > Fecal | place: USA: Wisconsin... | reverse complement strand
TGCGTGTAGGCGGCGATGCAGGCGGCTTTGTCGAGGAGCGACATCATGTGTCCGCCGAATACGAAATTGTAGGCGTTTACGTCGGAGGGGTGAACGATGTCACGAGTTTCTACTTGCGATTGCTTGACTGTCTTTGCGTTTTCCATGCTCAAAAAATAAATAATGCATCGGGTTTGTTGAGCTGTGAATTTCTATATTCGGTTCATTATGGAAGAAAAAAAGACTTATAGAGAAGTGATGCCGGGAGAACTCCCGTGTGAAGTACCTGAATGCGACGGTGTGATGGTCGTTGACCCCGATAACAGCTACAAGCTCACCTGCGACAAGTGCGGGCATATTAAGGAGTAGGCAGTAGGCGGTAGGAAGTAGACAGTGGCTGGTCAATGGTTGTTGGTCATTGGTCTGTGGTTTAAGTTGGGGCGCTTTGGCGCGATTATAATCCTTTAGTCTTTCGTCTGTAGCGAGCATGCGAGCGTTCTTTCGTCTAAATATCGAATATCCGGAACTTCCCGTCGTTGAGCACAAGGACGAGTTTCTTGAGCTGTTGGAAAAACATCAGGTTATTATCGTCAAGGCGGATACGGGTTCCGGCAAGTCCACGCAGCTGCCGAAGTTTCTTTTAGAATTTTTTTTAGGTCGACAAAATAAAGCTGTCATTCTGGAGGGGCAAAGCCCCGATAGAATCCAAGAAATAATGGATCCTATCGCCTCTCGGCTCCAGGATGACAAACGCTTGGCCTCAGAGCACGAAGTGCGACCCTTCAAAATCGGTGTGACGGAGCCGAGGCGTTTGGCGGCGATTTCTATTGCTGACCGTTTGCGCGAAGAACTCAAGGACGAAAATTTAGTCAGCACAAAAATCCGTTTTTGGGAGCAAGGTACGAACGAAGCTCCCATCAAGGTAATGACGGATGGTATCTTGTTGCAGGAGTTCCGCAAGGATAGACTGTTCCGCCAGTACAATGCCATCATGATTGACGAAGCGCATGAGCGTTCGTTGAATATTGATATTCTGCTTGGCATTTTCAAGACGGTTCTCGCTCGTCGCCCGGACTTCAAGTTGATTGTCGCGTCGGCAACGCTCGATGCAAAGCTCTTTGAAGAGTTTTACGACAACAGTTGCGTGATGGAAGCGGAAGGCCGCACATTCCCCGTCGATGTGGAATATTATTTCGGCGGTTCGGCAGGCTCACCGACCTTCAGTTCCCTGAGCTTGTCGAAGGGAAATGAGTCGAAGGATCTCCGGGACATTTCGGGCAAAGGTGACTCTGGCTTAATCGAAGAAGCTCGCGATGCGATTCTCGATTTGGAAACGCGGCATCGCGATCATTTGCTTTGCTTTTTGCCGACGGAACGCGACATTCAAGATTTAATGGGTGAACTTGTGCACGAGCTGGATGCAGCGACGTTTGATGTGCTGCCGCTTTATGGGCGCATGAGCCCCGACGAACAGCGTCGCATTTTCAAGCATACGGGCAAGACCCGTGTGGTCTTGGCGACGAACATTGCAGAAACGTCCTTGACGATTCCGGGAATCGCTTACGTTGTCGATACGGGTATGGCCCGAATCTCGCGTTACAATGCGCAGGCGAGAATCCAGGGGCTTCCCGTCGAAGAAATTTCGAAGGCCAGCGCGCGGCAGCGCACTGGACGCGCGGGGCGCGTGAAGCCCGGCGTTTGCATTCGCCTTTACTCTCCCGAGAATTTTGAAGCACGTGACGAATTTACGGAGCCTGAAATCCGCCGTAGCAATTTGGCAAACGTCGTTTTGCAGTTGCGCAGCCTCGGGCTCGAAATGGAATCGTTCCCGTTCTTGCAATCGCCTCCGCATTCCGCTTTCCGCGGGGCTTACAAGACGTTGTTTGAACTTGGGGCGCTCACGGCTGATAATTCTAGCGGGCATGTGACCAAGCTCGGTCGCGAAATGACGAAGCTCCCGATGGATGTTTCGCTTTCGGCGGTGTTGCTCCGTGCTCGTGATTCGGGCGTGTTGCAGCCGGCGCTCATCGTGTGTTCTGCACTCAGCATCCAAGACCCGCGTGTGGTTCCGAACGAAGAACCCGAGCGCACTCGTATCCGTCAGTTGCACCGCAAGTTCTGCGGACACAAGAGCGATTTTCTCGTTTATGTGGCGATGTGGAATGCTTTCTGCGATGAATGGGATGGAAAGTCTTGGAACAAACTCCGCAAGTTCTGCGACAAGAACAGCATGCATTTTTTACGCTTGCGTGAATGGGTGGATTTGTACGAACAGTTCAGCCGCATTCTCGATGTAAAGTTTGAAAATAGAGTTTGTCCGTTCGATTCGTTCCACCGCGATAATTTGCACATTGCTTTGCTTGCGGGATTCTTGGGCGGTGTGGCGCATCGCGATATCGAAAACGGTTGCTACCGTTTGGTGAGCGGTCGCGAAACGCATGTGTTCCCGGGTAGTGACCTTTACGCAAAAAGCGTGGAATGGCTGTTCAGTGCCGAAGTCCGCGAAACGAGCCGCACGTTCCTCACGAAGGCTGCCGAAATCAAGCCGGAATGGATTTTGCAAGTCGCGGAACCGTTCTGCACACGCCGTTGGTTTGAACCCACATGGAACAAGGAACGCGGCTTTGTCGAAGCGGTCGAAGAAGTGAGCTTCCGCGGGCTTGTGATTAGCCGTGGCCATCGTGTCGATTATGCTCGCGTGAATCCCGAAGATTGCGCCCAGATTTTCTGGCGCGAAGCGGTGGTGATGTGCGAGGTGGCTCGACCGTTCCCGTTCATGACGCACAACGAGCGTGTCATCGAAAATCTCCATGCTCTCGAAGCTCGCAAACGCCAGTTCGGGCTTGCGCCCAGTGAAGATACGCTTGTCGAATACTACACGAGAATTGCAGGTAACGTAAACTCCATCAAGACGCTCAAGGATTATATCCGCGAACATACGGACCAGTTCCTGAAATTTGACGAAGCCTACTGGATTTCGATGAATGGCAATGGCGTGAGCGGCCTGACCGAATCGCTAGGCAATAGCGGATTTTCAAGTCGAATGTCAGACTTTTCAAAGGGACTGTCACCCTGGAGCCGAGAGGCGATAGGGTCCATGGATGCTATCGGTCGCGGTGCTCCCTCCAGCATGACAGCTCGTTCGCAGAATGCCAAAACACTCGGCTCAAAGCTTGCGACTGCGGGCGACCTCACACCTTCTCTCGGCGGTAGCATTGAGCATTTCCGCATTGGCGACCGCATTGTCATGGGCGAAATGGTGTTTGATGCGACCCGCGACTGCGACGGCATCACGCTCAATTTGCCATTCGACCTTTTGATGGAAATTTCTCCGGCGAAATTTGCCATGTGTATCCAGCAATGGCGCGAATGGATGATTGAATCCGTTATCCGCGAATTGCCGAAGTCTGTCAAGAAACAGCTCGCAGAAAAACGTACCGCAATTGACGATGAATTTTATGCGGCGCTCGAAAGCTTCCCGCATAAGGCTCCGCTGTTGCTCCTTTACGAAGTATTCTCGAATACAAAAGAAATCCGCTCGGGCGCTAACGGCGCAAGCATTGATGTGCCGACGGTCAATCCGGACAAAGAAAATCATTTGCGTTTGCATTTGGTGGTTTCTAAGCCTGGATTTTCGGAACCGTATAAACTCGAAATTTCTCCGGAATGGGGCTCTTACCGCATGTTCTTTGCAGTTCGCTCTGCAGTGGTGAGCTTTGGAATTGACTTCCCGCTTGAGAACATGCGTTTTGGCTGGCGACTTGGACAGTCCGCTTTGATGACTTCGGACGAATCCCGCTTTTGGCAGGCTTTCCGCAAACGTTTGGAGAGATCCCCGACCGGGTCGGGGATGACGAAGGCATCGTCGGGAATGACAAATTCCGTACAACTTTCCGAAGACAAAAAACAGCTTATTGCTGACCGTTTGAATTTGCTCGAAACGGGTGGCGTGTTTGCGGACAACTTTGAAACGGTGCTTAAAATTTGGGTGGCGAAATCGCTTACCGTAGATGGCCTTGACGCTAACTGCTGTGTCCGCTTTACGGGGCTAGAGTTTTCGCGTGGCAAAAAGATTCGCGACTTTAAGAGCCTTGCGGCGAACACCCGCAGCGAAGACGAAGAAATCCGACTTTCGCTCGTGCGAGCCACATACGAAGCGGGCCTTATCAGTGCCGAGGCGTTTGTGAAATGCTGGAACTTGCTCAAGGAATTCAGCGTAAACATGCGTAACGTGAGCGAAAAATTGCAAGTTAAAAATAAAATAATAATTGCTGTTCACTCTGCGTACCAAAAAGATGTTACGTTATTTGAACGATTGCGCTCCGTCGCAAAAATCTTGGACTTGCAGCTCCCGCTTGATGGTACTCCGTCCGCTCAAGGTAAATCGCCAAACACGGAACTCTCTGCAAATACCCTGCGCGAATATTTCCGTCCGTACTTGAAGGCTCGTTACCTCAAGGATCACGAACTGAAAAACGCCCGCGAACTTCTGGGGAAGATCGACCGCACGCCAAACGACAACGGAGATTACGCCGACCTTTATTTGCAGGCGAAGGCTTTGCTCGAAGATTTTGAAATCCTGAAATACAAGCGAAAAGGCAATGATACCGAAGATGTTGTGGAAGAAGACGCTTTGGCGAGGTTGAAAGGCCGTTTTGGAAGGCTTTAACTACTTTCGCGGCCTCGAATTTGCTAAATTTGTCGCAATGAAATCCCTTATCCGTATATTGTTCGCTTTCTGTGTGACGTTTTTTGCCGGCTGCGAGTCCGAAGACCCTGTTATTGTGACCGTGGGCGATTCTAAGTTGTACCAGTCCGAGATTTATACGTATGCTCCAGATTGGGACCATTGGGGCGACAATGAACGTATCCTTTTTTTGCAACACTGGATTGATGAAGAACTTGTCTATCAGCAGGCTGTGAAAAATGGCGCGTTGAAGGACTCTGCTTTGGTCCGCATGCTCGAACGCACGAAGCGCAAAATTGTGGCGGATTATTACATGCAGACGTTCCTCGATACGATGATGGTGAGCGACGGCGAAAAGATTGACTTTTACCATAAGAACAAGAATCTGTTCTTGAACGGGAAAACGTCGGTTTCGGGAGCGATTCTTTCGTTTGCCGACTGGAAGTCCGCAGTGCTGTATTACAAGGAATTCAAGAATACCAAGTTTGAATCCATTCCGCCGAATCACCGATTGATCAAGCGAATGAGAGAATTTGACGGAGTCGATAAGACGCCCGATCCGTGCATGATCCCCTCGATTCACAGGGCTGTTGTGGGGCGCATTACTGCGATGAAGGTCTGCGACGGTGCTGCAAAGATTGCGGTGGTGACTAGCCGCTTGGATTCCGCTGATGCGCGTCCGCTGGACGAAGTGATTGAAGAAGTTTCCACGCACGCTTGGATGGAACACCAGAATGTTGTTTCGAAACGTCTCAAGGACGAATGGAAAACGGGAATTCCCATAATTACGAAGATGGATGTACTTAGTGAAAAGGAAAAATAATGATCAGTAATCGAATTGCCTCAGTTGTTTTTGCATTGTCTGTCGCTTGCTTTGCCGAACCTGTGTTGATGGAGGGCATTGCCGCTGTCGTTGATGGCAAGCCGATTATGCGTTCGGAGTTTATGAACAACCTTTACAGGTTCCAGGATACGCCCGACGCTGCGAACATGACGGAACAGCAGCAGAAGGAGACGGTGCTGAACCGCCTGATTGAAGAAAAGGTTTTGCTCAGCCGCATTGACCGCGATTCGATTGTGATTACGGAATCCGAAGTGGACCAGCGTGTGACGGCTCACCTCCAGTCTATTGCCGCAAGCCAGAAGATTGATATGGCAACGCTTGAAAAGGCGGTGCGTGCGCAGCTCGGGCTTTCGATGATCCAGTACCGAGAACAGCTCGGCAAGCAAATCCGCAGCCACATGGAAATTTCCCGTGTGCGCCAGCTCCACGTGGGCACGATTCATCCGACCAAAAAAGAGGTCGATTTGTTCTACAAGGATTACAAGGATTCGCTCCCGCGTCAGTTCAACTGCGTTTTGCTGAGTCACATCCAGATTCCGGTCAAGCCCGATTCCATGATTGTCGATTCCGTGAAGCGTGAAGCGGAAAAGTTGATTGATAGCTTGAACCTTGGCATTAAATTTGAACTGTTGGCAAAGAACCATTCGCAGGACACTGCGGCAGCAAAGGGCGGCGACCTCGGTTACTTCAAGCGTGGTCTCTTGGATCCGGCTTTTGAACAGGCTATTTCGCGTTTGAAAAACGGTCATTATGCATCGACTCCGGTCAAGACGGATTTGGGTTGGCACATTGCCCGCGTGCTTGGCCGTAAAGAAGATGGTGTGCGTTCTGCACAAATTCTCTTGCGCACGATTCCGACAGCCAAGGATACGGCAGCTGTTGTCGCGCTCGCCGATTCTCTCCGCAAGACGATTAAGACAAAAGAAGAATTTGCCAATGCGGCTAAGAAATTCAGTGAAGACAAGTCCAGCAACTTCCAGGGCGGTTTGCTTGGTTGGTTCCAGCGCAACGAAATGGAACCCGCTTATGTCGATCCGGTTGCCAATTTGAGCGTCGGTGAAATTTCGGAACCGGTCGTGATTGACGGAGCTTACCACTTGTTCCGTTTGGACGATTCCCGCCAGGTGCGTGAACTCACGCTCGAAGAGGACTACGGCAAGATTGAAATGATGGCGGCGACGCACCTTGAAAACGAAAAGCTCCAGAAGCTCATCAAGAAATGGCGTAAGGAAGTGCTCGTCGAAATCAGAATGACGGAATAATTCATGATTCATTTTACGCACGTCACGAAATCTTACGAAGCCAACTGGAAGGCGTTGAACAACGTCACCTTCCGTATTAACAAGGGCGAGTTCGTTTTCTTGACGGGGCATTCCGGTGCCGGAAAATCGACGCTTCTGCGTTTAATTTATATGGACGAACGCCCGGACGAACAGCGCGGCGGTCAGGTGATGGTCAAGTTTTCGGACAACGTTTTGTACGATAGCAAGAACACTCCGGACGATAGAATCCAGGCGCTCCGCCGCAAGATGGGGATTATTTTCCAGGATTTTAAGCTGTTGCCGGATCGCAATGTTTTTGAAAATGTGGCGCTAGCACTCCGCATTGTAGGCACTCCGAGCAACAAGATTAACGCTGCTGTCTTTGACGCGCTTGCACTCGTTGGCATTAGCCAGAAACGCTTTGCGATGCCTTACACGCTTTCGGGCGGTGAGCAGCAACGTGTGGCGATTGCCCGTGCGATGGTGCACAATCCGTACCTGCTTCTGGCTGACGAACCGACCGGTAACTTGGACCCGAAAAACGCCGAAGAAGTGTTCTGCATTTTCAAGGAAATCAATGCCCGCGGCACCACGATTTTGATGGCTACGCATAACCCGGACTTTTATTTGAACAGCCCCTTCCGCCGCTTGGAACTGAGTCACGGTGAATTGCTTAACAGAGATATTCTTTAGATAGCATCTTGTGTGAATGTTTTGGAGGGGGTGATTTATGCATTGGCTAGTGATTCTATGCTGTTTGGCGCTTTTCTATTCCCATGCCTTTGCTGATAACGTTTTTTTTGGTGGTGAAGGTGTTAATGAAGAATTTAATTTGGCCATGGAAGGTGAAATTTTTCATGCTGGGAAAAATCTTTATTTAAATGCTGATGTTTTGAGTTTACACGTTATTTCGGATAGAAATGATACGAGTCGTTATGGAAGTAGAATATCTGGAATAAACTCGCTAGTTACTTTGGCTTCCTTTCCGTATATTCTATCGCATGGTGAAGGCAAACATGATGACAATATTCTTTTTTGGACGTTGTTCTTGTTGAATCCGACTGTGGAATATTTCTTTTGGAAGGGTTGGGTCCCTGTATCGGTGAGTGCTGGCTATAAGATGGATTGGTTTGCTTTTAGTCCCGGTCGTAAATTCTATTTTAGGCCACATGCCGATTTGAACATTAATTTGATGCTTTTAAGAGTTTCTGCATCGTATGCTTATGTGGTTACGAATACATACGATCTTAAAAGGGGCTCGCGGTTTTATTTGAAAGTTTATTTGGGGTGGGTGGACCGCGATTCTGAATAGCTGGTTTTCGTGAATGCAAAAATGCCCCGCTTTCGCGGGGCATAGCTCATTTATATCGTCATTGCGAACCCCTAGGTCACTGTGGTTCGACAAAAGGTCACTGAGCCTGCTGAAGTGCACCAACCTTATGTCGAAGTGGGGGCGTGGCAATCCATCAAGTTCTTACGCTTAGAACAAACTCGGATCCTCTTGCGTGTTGTCGCTGGCGTCGCCACTTCCGTCGCTAAACGGGTCTGCCGGCGAAATGCGGCTCACGCGCTTGATCTTCTTGGCGGTGAACTTGCTGCCGAGAGCCTTGTAGCCCTTGACTTCCGCAATTTCCGTCAAGTCGAGTTCTTCCTTCTGGACTTCGCGACCGACCTGGTATTCCATCAGCTCGCGAGCGTCATCTGTTGCAAAGAGCTCGATGAGCTTCGTGTCCTTGTGGTCGGAAACAACGCTGAATTCCGTCGTCATGGGGCAACCTTCGAGATTGAAGCGCTTGACCATGTAGTTGAAATTCGAGCCTTCGAAGTAGAGCACTGTAAAGACCTGCGCGGGGTCGTACTTGTGCAGATACTTGATGTTCGAACCCACGAGAATTGGGTCTGCCATGTTGTGGACGCGGGCGCTACCGTCTTGCTTGATAATCAGGAGCTTATCGTTTTCGCCAAATTCACCGAGGCAATCGCCCTTCTTCTGCGTCGAGACGATTCCGCTCGGAGCGTCAAAGTAGAGCACTCTTGCGCCAAGTGTCGAAACGCCCTTGCGTAGTCTCTTGACCGTCTTAATCGGGTACTTCGAAACGATATTGCCAATCGCGCCACGTCCCTTGACTTCGACTTCGCTGAAGTCTACTTCGAAATTCAGCTTGATGCGCGGACGCGGCTTCAAGATAACTTCGACCACTTCGGCTTCGCCGTTTAAGTTGCTCGACATGTAAAGAATCTTGCTACCGGGCTTGTTCTTGCCCATGTAGTAATCCTTGTCGCGAGTTACGCCGCCGACGTTGAAGCGCTTGATATAAGCGTAGCCGTCCTTGCCATCCTGGTGAATGACGTTATAGATATGGCGTTCGTCGTCCTTGTTGAACTTTTCGACCAAGATAATGTCTTTACCGACAAAGTCCTTGTCGCTGACTTTCACGACCTTGAAGCTGCCATCGGCCTTGAACACGATCAAGTCGTCGTATTCCGACACGTCGAAGAGGTATTCTTCCTTCTTCATGCCCGTGCCCACGAAGCCTTCCTTGCGGTTCACGTAAAGCTTTTGGTTTGCAAGAGCCACGTGTACGGCGTTCACCTTACCGAATTCGGCAATTTGCGTACGACGTTCCTTGCCTTCGCCGTACTTCTTCAAGATGTTCTTGAAATGGTTCACGGCGTAGTCAATGATATGTTCCTGGTTGTATTTGCAGGTCGCGATGCTTTCTTCGAGTTCCTTCAAAAGCTGGTCGGCCTTTTCGCGGTCGTAATGGCTTATACGGCGGATCGGAATTTCAATGAGCTTGCCGATTTCTTCGTCTGTAATTTCTTTGCGGTGCAAACGCTTGAGGTAAGGCGTAAGCCCTTCGCGAACGAGGCTGATAATTTGTTCACGGTCCTTCGCTTTCTTGATGACCTCATAGACTTCCTTCTCGATGAAGATTTTTTCGAGCGTGGTCATGTGCCACTTGTCTTCGAGGTGCTTGAGCTCGTTGGCGAGTTCCCATTCCAAAAGCTTCACGGTGTGTTCCGTGTTGAGCTTCAAAATGTCAGAAACACCGACAAATTTCGGGTGCTTGTCGATAATGACGCAAGTACACGGAGAAAGCGACTTTTCGCAGTCCGTAAAGGCGTAGAGTGCGTCGATGGCGACTTGCGGGTCCGTCCCCGGCTGCAAGTGCACCAAGATTTCGACGCCCTGGCTCGTGTTGTCATCGACATGCTTAATCTTGATTTTGCCCTTGTCGTTTGCCTTGACAATGCTTTCAATCAAGCTCACGGTCGTTGTGCCATACGGGATTTCGCGAATCGCGAGC
>Ga0129307_1003420_pt1 | contig 10086 bp, 8 predicted proteins | sample P1105metagenome_FD_94437 | JGI IMG/M metagenome (GOLD analysis project Ga0129307, IMG submission 94437) | Capybara group fecal microbial communities from Wisconsin, USA - P1105 metagenome | ecosystem: Host-associated > Mammals > Digestive system > Large intestine > Fecal | place: USA: Wisconsin... | reverse complement strand
GCTCATGCCGAGGACCGGTCCGAGCTCGATGCTGCCGTTGAGCTTGATGATCTCGATGTCGCGGCCGAGCTCTCTGTAGTGCGCCTTCGCCACGTTGACAAACTTCGTCGCCACGCGCAGGGTGTGCTTTCTGTCGTCCGCAAATCCCTTCTTGGCGGCCACGCACATCCGGCATTTGCCGATGCCCAGATCCATCAGTTCGTACACATCGGGCTCCGTCTCGAGCAGGATGTCCTTGCCGACGATGCCGATATCGGCCGCCCTGTGCTCGACGTAGACTGCGACATCGCTGGGTTTGACCAGGATGTAGCGAACATTGCGTTCTTTGTTCTCCAGAATCAGTTTGCGGTTGTTGTCATTGTAAGCGGGGCATTCATACCCGGCTTTCTCCAGCGTGTAGTAGACCTGATCGCCCAGCCGCCCTTTGGGCAGCGCGATGGTGAGCATGCCGCTGTCTTCGGCACCTGCTTCGCCCAGCCGTTCCAGCTCCGACAGATACAGCGCGAAACCGATGCCGCCGCCGCGTTTGCCGAACACCTTCATCGCCCGGTCGTACTGGCCGCCCCCGAGCACGCTCGCCGCAATGCCGGGGATATGGCCGCGGAAGATGATGCCGTTATAGTAATCGATGTCGTTGACCATCGACAGATCGAGCTGCAGGTTGTCCGCCAGCCCGTTCTTTGCGAGCACGGCGTAAAGTTCTTCGATCTTGTCGAGACACCCGCGCATCGCTTCGGTCCGCGCATACGGACGGGCTTTTGCCACCGTTTCCTGCACGTCCCCGTACAGCCCGGGCAGCGCGCAGAGGAAATCGATGTCCGCCTCCGCCAGCCCCGCGCGTCCCGCCACCTTCCGGATGCCGTCGCGGTTTTTGCTGCGGATCAGATTCAGAAGATGCACGTACTGATCGCCCGGCAGATCCAGCCCGTCGAGCGCTTCCTCGACGAAGGTCATCTCCGACAGCGTCAGCACATAGGCGGGATCGACCATCTGCAGGGTCTCTCCGGCCAGGATCAGCACCTCCGCAATGTCCATGCCGGACAGGGATCCGATGCACTCAAGGCCGATCTGCGGGATCTCCCGGAATGTCGTGCTGTTGCGGTTCTCGCGGTAGACATTCTCGTTATAGTAGAACTTGCGCACCTCCCCCTCCGGGACGTCCGTGTTCTTGATGATGCTCATGGTCACGTCCGGCTTCAGGGCCATCAGGCGGCCGTCCAGATTGGTGAACGTCAGGATGCGGTCCCCCGCGAGGAAGTCCTTGTTGTTGGCATAAAAACTGTACTCTTCAAACTTGTTCATTTTGAAGGTCGTATAGCCGAATTCCTCGTAGATGCCTCTGAGTTCGAATGCCAGCATTTCGTCCGGCCGGAGGCTGCTTCTTGTGATCATGTCGCGGTCCTTTCTTTTTATGGAATCGCTCTGTGCTTTTCCCTTTCTTCAGGGCTTTGTGCAGAAGATGTATAGTTCAGTATATCACAGATTGAGCGATTTCTGCTTCTTTGTTTGTTTCATCGCGTTAGCGCGCTAAAGCGATAACGTAACGAAGCCATTATATAACCGCCCCCAACCCCTGTCAAGGACGGTCACACAACTGATTTTTCAGACTTTTTGCCTACCGGAAAAAGACCACCGCCAGGACTGGCAGGATCACGCAGGTGACGGCAAGGAACACATAGTCCCGCGTTCTGACGCGCTCCGGCTCAAACATCGTGCGCTGCGAATCCGCGGCAAAGCCCTTGGACTCCATCGCGATGGACAGCTCTTCCGACCACCTTGTCGACTTGACGATCAGGGTCACGAGCAGAGACGGCGAGAACGGCAGCACACGGATCCCGCGGGCACGGAAGGCCATGCGGGTCCTCTTGTACTCCAGCATCATCTGCGGGAGCAGTCCCCAGGCCGCAAGCAGCCCGTAGGCGAAGACCTGCGGAATGTGCAGCTGCTTGTGGAACGAGCGGATCATGCGGATCCGGTCCGTCGTCAGGGCGAACAGGAGGCCGATGCCGGCATAGACAAGTGCCCTGCTCGCGAAGATCAGGCCGTTCCAGATCTGGCTGCTGCCCACGTGCAGGACCTCCATGTTGACGACATCGGACGCCGCGTTCGTAAACCGGTATCCGGTGAAGAACAGCCCCACCGCCAGCAGAAGGACGGGAATCATCGGAATGAAAAATGCCTTCTTGTTCGCGTCCGACAGCAGGATCAGCAACACTGCCGCTGCAAAGATCCCGAGGTTGAGCACCGGATGGTGGCAGAACGCCAGCGCGAACGACAGGACGATCAGCCCGATCAGTTTGCAGGAGGGATTGATGCTCTGGAGCAGGCCGTGCCGGTTATTCACGCAGCATCCCCCCTTCCAGTGTAAAAATCTTGTCCGCGTAGTCTTCGGCGAGCTGCCGGTCGTGCGTGGAAAAGAGCATGGTCGCGCCGCGCTGCGCTGCGCCCAGGCAGAGCGTTTCCATGATGGCGATCGTGTTCTCTCTGTCCTGCGCGTAGGTCGGCTCATCGCAGACGAGCACCTCGCACGGGTACGCCATGAGCGCTGCCACGCCAAGGCGCCGCTGCTGCCCCTGGCTCAGCAGATACGGGGAGACGTCCCGGTACTTCCAGAGTTCGATGCGGCGAAGGATCTCCTCGCTGCGCGCCTCGGCATCCGGGTCCCTTTTGAAAGCCGCCATGACTTCCGCCCGTACCGTGCCACCCAGGAACTGGTCCTGCGGGCTTTGGGTGACGAAGCCGATCCGGCCGAAGTCCGCCTTCTTCATGCGGCGGATCTCCACGCTGCCGGTGCCGGTTTCCACCCCGCCGAGCAGTGCGCTGCCCTCGTATTTGTAGAGACCGGAGAGAGCGCCGAACAGGCTGCTCTTGCCGCAGCCGCTCTGTCCGACAATGGCGTAAATACCGCCTTTATAAAATGTTGCGTTGATATCCGACAGAACCGGGTGCCCCTTTTCATGGCTGACACTGAGATGGGACAGGGTCAGCGCCGGCACAGTGCCGTCTGCGTCTTTTGTCTGTGCCGCATCGCTGTCTGCCGCCGCCCGGATCTGTGCGATCCCCGGATACGGGTCCCGTCCGACCTGCACGCCGGCCGCCTGCAGCGCTTCTTTGGCGCCGGCTTCCCGCGGGCAGACGGATTTCACGATCTGTCCGTCTTCCATCAGGCAGATTTCGTCGGCGATGTCCCACCAGTGTTCCAGACGGTGGTCGACAACAAGAAGACCGGTGCCCTTTTCCCGGTGCAGCTGCAGCAGCTTGTCCATGATGAGCCGCGCCGCACTGTCGTCGACATTGGCGAATGCCTCATCGAGCAGCATCCAGGCGGGATCCATCATCGAAAGGCACGCCAGCATCACTTTCTGTTTCTCTCCGCCGGACAGTGTGTTGAGCCGCCGGTCCGCCAGGTGCCCGATCTCACTGAAAGAGAGCGCCGCCTCGATCTGATCAGGGATCTCTTCCGGCGCGAGCGCCAGGTTTTCCGCGACAAAGATCAGTTCGTTGCGCACGGTGTCCATGCAGAACTGCAGGTCCGGATTCTGAAACATCATGCCGGCTCTGCGGCAGCGGACGGGCGGGGTCAGCTTCGCCGGATCGTCTCCTTCGACAAGGACAGAGCCCCCGCGCAGAAAGCCGGCGTTCGCCGGATAAATGCCCGCAGCCAGATACAGAAGCGTGGACTTGCCGCAGCCGGATCTGCCGGTCAGAACGGTCACTTTCTCACGCGCAAAGACGGCATCGGCACCCTTGATGGTGTCTTTGCCGTCTTCGTAATAGCCAAATTGTAAGTTGCTGATTTCAATGCTCATACATGAATATGCGGCCGGCTGAATGCACTTCGCCGGCCGCCCTTCTTTCTGTTATTCCGGCAGGTACTCGTTGGTGTATTCCTTCTCGAACCGGTGCGCGATGACGCCGTTCTCCACGAGGAAGTCCGCCATCGGCTCCCAGCGCTCCGCGCTGATGGTGCCCCAGTGACCGTTTTCGTTCAGGAAGATCGGGGCCAGATGCTCCTGGCTCTTGACAAGCCATTCGTCGGACAGACGCGGCTCGATCATATCCCTGACTTCGAGCACGAGCGACGGGTCTTTGGCGACCGCCTGATAACCGCGGTCAAACGCCGCCAGCATCGCACGGACCGCTTCCGGCCGCTCCGCGAGCACTTCGTCGGTTGCCGCGATGGCCGGCGCGACAAACTTGAAGACCGGGTCGATGTCGCCCAGGTTGAAGTAGTTGATCTCTTTTCCTGCCTGCAGCAGTTCGTAGTTCTCCCAGTTCTCGTAGACCCAGGTCGCATCGGCGATGCTGCCGAGCGTGTCGACGATGTCGCCGACGTCGAGGTTCACGAGGTTGACCTTGCTGTAGTCCCCGCCGTCGTTGGCCACAAGGCGGCCGATGGACTGATGGAACCACTGCGGGGTCCAGTGCGTCAGGCGCTTGCCCTCGAGCTCTCTGGGCCGGGTGATGCCCGCTTCTTTCAGGGACACGATGCCGCTGTCGCACTTCTGCGTGTATGCCGCAATAACCGTCAGGCCGATGCCGCGGTTCATGCACTCGAGCATCGCGATCTCCGGGCCGCAGACAAAGTCCGCACCGTGCACTTCCATCTCGCCGTGCACTTCGCCTTCGATGGTCAGATCAACGCCGTTCTCCTCGAGCCAGCCGTATTTCTTGGCCAGCAGGATGCCGGTGTGGTTGGTGTTCGGGAACCAGTCCAGTACGATTCTTAACTTTTCCATTTTATACCCCTTTTGGCTGAGCGATTCCTTGGTTTACTCTTCGTCCTCGTGGACGCCGCTGCTCTTCAGCGTACGGCCGATCGCGTAGTTCTTCATGACGCCCGTCTTTGCCAGTCCGTCGCCGATCAGCACGCACAGGATGCCGGAGAAGACGATCGCGGAGATCGAGCGGATCACCAGATGGCCGACGTGCATCATCGGATCGAGCATGTAGTACTGCAGATAGAACAGTTCATAGATATAGATGAAGATGCCGGACAGAACACCCGCCACGGACATGGACAGGAAGTTCCATTTCTTCCACTTGAAGCAGGCGAAGCCAAGCTCGGTGCCAAGGCCCTGGATGAGACCGGTGATGACGACGGTGATGCCGCCCGCGTTGCCGTAGAGCAGCTCCATGACCGAAGCCAGCAGTTCCGAGATGAGGCCGGCGCCCTTCTTGCGGATGATGTAAGCGCCCAGCGTACCGGCCATGAACCAGACGCCGTAGATGATGTCAAAGGCGAAGTCCCCGAGACCGGTCGTGGTCAGCGCAGCTGCCAGCGCCATGCCGACGTTGAAGACCGCCAGATAGACCGCCGCGAATACGAGCCCGAGAAGTGCCATCATGATGACGTCCCGGAGCGCCCAGCCCTGTTTGTTGTTCAGATTGTTTTCCATGTTTCTCCCCTTCCTCCGGAAGTATCAAAAAACCTCCGGCACATGCAGGAGGATCTATTGCTTGTCTTAACTCTCGCTCTCCCTACGCCGGCATGATCCGGATCAGGTGATAAGGGTCTGCAGTCCGGAATCGCATTTCTGCGCAGCCGGTCTGCACTCTCAGCAAACACTCCCCTAGCAAGTCACTATTGAATTGGCTTAAGTATATGTAGCAATCCTGTATTTGTCAATATCGTGCATTTTACACAATATAAAAATAAAAAGCGCCTTGCCGGCGCTTTTGTGTTGGTGCCCGCAGGCTGCCAGGTTTGATTTTAATAGTCTTTGGGCCGACCGCAGACCGAGCATTTCTTTGACAGCATGCCTTTGAATGCCCCGCCGCAGTACTGGCAGACACCCCGTTTTCTGTATTCCTGCTTCTTGGCCTGGACCTGGTTGATCAGATCGTTGATTCGCTGCATGACACGGCCCTGGAAGTTATCATAGTTCCAGAACCATAGGGAGGCGATCAGATCCAGCATCGATGCGGCGGACAGTTCGCTCTGCCGGTCTAACACGGCAAACAGCGGCTGCACCTGCTCTTCATACTCGTCTTTTTCCTGTTTGAGCATCCAGCAGCTGAATGCAAGGTGCAAAGACATGAAGTCCACATCCTGTGCAAGTTCGCTTTGCTCTTTGTATTTGACCAGCTGGAACGCCTCCTGCTGCAGTGTGCCAAGAATGGCATCCGACGAACTCGCCGGGTTTGTGATGACCAGATCATCCGTTTCAATCTGCTGAACAAAAGCGTTGAACACCGGGTGTTTGGCGGCGATCGCCTGCGCAACGCCGTACCGTTTGCCCAGCCAGCTCAAAGACAGACAGTCTTCGATCGACTGCTGCGTAAAATCCGTTCCTTCTTCTTTCGCCAGATTGATCGCCGCATCAACGAGGGCCCCCATGTTCTGTGCAATATAGCCGTCCTGCGCCGGTGCAGCCGAGCTTGCAGATTTCCCTGCACATGCCAGAACACGATCCTGGAAGCCATCATAATCCCAGAACCACAGCGCGACCATCAGATCCTCTCTTGCTGTGCCGAAGATTTCCTCGTGCTGATCAAGGGAAGCGAAAAGTTGCTGCACGGAGTTTTCCATTTCCGCTTTCCGGTCTTTAAATCCCCAGCAAGCGTATGCCAGCAGCAATGCCACAAAATCCGGTTCATTATACCAGCTCGCGGCGGAGTAGACCTCCATCAGCATATTCATTTCTTTCTCAAGAACTCCCCCAAACTGCTCGCCGGGCAGATTGACCATCTCTTTCGTGTCGCTCTCGATCGTCTGCGCAACCGGCAGAAACTCCGGATGTCTGGCTGCAATCTCTTTCGAAATCGAGACTCTTCCCTTCTCCAGAAAATGCCGGAACATCGCCATATGCACGGATTCGCGCGTCACGTCGCCCCCGGCCGCCTTTGCGATTTCGCAGACCGTCCCGGCCATTGCATCGATATGCTTTGCAATAAACTCGCCTGACTTTGCCGCAGGCTGCGCACAAGCTGCCATGACGCGATCCGGGAATCCTTCATAGCCCCAGAACCACATCGCCATGAGCAGGTTGACGATGACCCCGTCAGGAAGCGTTTCATGCTTGTTGATAGACGCGAAAAACTCCTGCATCTTCTCATCAAAGTTTTCTTTTTCGTATTTGAACGCCCAGCTGACATACGCCAGCAGAAGGGATACGTATTCCGGCTCATCATTCCAGTCAGATTCCAGATAGAACGAAATGACCTGGTCCATTTCAGCCGACAGTGTCTTTGAAAACTCATCGCCTTCTGTGCTGAGGAGAATTGGTGTGTTTTTCTGCACTGTCTGCACAACAGGCTGGAATTCAGGATGCCGGGCTGCTACATCCAGCGCGACCAGTCTGCCGGTCCGCTCGAATTGCTCAAACAACCCGATCTGGACGAACTGAGATGTGACCTCTGTGATATCCGGTCTGTGTTCCTTCAGCCACGTCTTCGTGATGTCGATTGCCGTCTGTGTGAGTTGATCGATGTGATCAGCAATATAACCCGCCATTTGAGTCCTCCGCTTTAATTATACTTTTGGTCAAATGTCTGGATCATAAAATCCAGATTATCCGAAATCTCTTTGATCTGCCCATTCACGAAAATCGCATAGCGCGGGCTGGACGGACCGTTGTCCTTCAGTTCAACAAGACCATAACTCACCCTTTTCGCTTTGATTGTTACCGCCATTTTCCACCTCTCTTTCGGGAATGGTTGCGGGCAAGCCTTGCGGTGCCTGCCCGCTCCCCCCCTTTAGCATTCTTACTTCGCTGAGTTAGGCATACACGGTACCAGCTGTGTGCACCCCTCAAGGTTTGCAGTCTGGTACTGTTTTTCCTTCAGCAGCACTGGTTTCTGATACGTTTTCTTTTGCTTCTTCATCGCATTCCCTCCTCTTTTGGAAAAACGTATACGAACACCTGTAAGGTGCTATTTACTCTTTTCTCTCTGGCTGATCTGTGCTTTCGTTGTCAGGCAGGCGGCCTCGTATTTCGACAACGGATCTCCTGTCCACATCATAGCCTCGCCCGGACAATACCTGCACTTTTCAGCAATCTCGCAGGATTCGCAGCCTTTTCTCAGCTGGCGCCGGTTGTTTTTCCGCCACCAGTTGAGCTTTTGCGAGTTCTCCCAGATTTCCCGTATCGTCTGCTCATATACATTTCCGATACAAAGCGGCATCAGATTGCAGGGGAACACCTCCCCGTACGGATTGATGCTGATGATATTGTCGCCCGCACCGCAGTTTCTGTCCGGGGGCGCCTCCCGTCCCGGCTCATTGTCAGCGGCAGAAATAAGACCACTGATCATCCCGATCACAGCTTCATTGTCCGCCTGCGTTTTGATTTCCATTTCTAACGGCGTTAGATCACCGTTCTTTTTAGGTGTGATATTCGAAGAAAACTCTACGGTACATCCGAGTTCATTTGCCAGGGCGGCAATACCGGGGACATCTCCCATTGTCTCAGCGAAGACCGGTGTTTTCAAATTGACCGGAATGCCAATGCTGATACACGCTCTGACGGCGCGCATCGTTTTCTCGAAGGATCCTTTGATCCGCGTGACTGCATCATGCTTTTCGGGCTGATGTGAATATAAACTGAAATGGATGCAGCGGGGATAGATCCGCTTGAGCCTGATAAAATCATTCCCTTCCAGCAGATTCCCGTTCGTGAGAATGTCTACGACAAAATGCTTTGCATATGCATATTCCAGAATCTCAAACGTGTCTGGTCTTGTGAATATCTCCCCGCCTGTAAATACGAGGTTAAGAACGTGCATTTCCGCCAGTTCATCGATGATGCTTTTGACTTTTTCCGTACTGAGTTCTTCCCGTCTGTCATTGACGATATAACAGTGGCGGCACCTCTCATTGCAATGATACGTCAGTTCTATTGTTGCAGAACAAAGTTGACCGTTTTTTGCGCACTGCGCATATACCTGCTTTTCGAGATCATCCAGCCTTTCATACTGCTTGTATTGGCTATTGAGCAACCCCTTGCCTGCCAGTTCCGCGATAAACTGCCCGATATCTGCACTGAATTCTTCCGTGTCGCCGATCTCGTAAATCTCAAGCATCCGGCTGACCGCTTCGCCGACCGTTGCATAATCTTCAAAGCAAGGCAGAATATCCCCAACAATCTCATTAAAGGTGTACACCTTCTGCGCCTGGGTATCATAGACAACAACCGTATCATCGTAGATCCGGTAGAAAACGGATGGGCTCAGTTTGTATCGTTCCGGTTTCGGGCCGTTCATATTGCGATGCCTCCTTCAATCCGCGTGTTTTAGCGCCGCGCTGCCAAGCCCTAAGCCGGCAACCATCGCCGCTGCAAATATGGCCATGACACGGAGCACATTCATCCATAAGGCCTTTTCCAGGAAGCCCACCGGGCCGTACACCGAGCCGCAGAAGAAAACGCTGAAGACCAGTGCGGCAACAAACAGAAATATAACGAACCCGCCGCCTTCCGGTCCGCGCAGTAACCACGCGAATGCGACAAACCCAAAGGTAAGCGCTCCCAGGATCTGCATCATAAGCGGCGATTCATAGAATATGCCCATCTGGCTGGATACCCCTTTTACGAATTGGTAAAGGTAATACAGGAACGGAAGCAGGGAAACCACAAACAGGAGCGTGCCGTGCCTCGCAAGGCTGCCCCTCTTTTTGACCTTTGCCGGCTGCGCCGGTGTTGCCGCTGCAGCCGGCTGATCATAGACATCCCACTGCGTTGTTTCGTAGACCTCAGACCAGTACTTTGCATCTTCTTCATCCATCTGAGTCAGATGTTCGATCTTATCTTTCACTTCCTGCGGGATGGCAGCGCCTTCCCAACGATAGAAGGAGATGCACATGTGCCACCGGAAACGGTCGACCTGCTGTCTGGGTGTAACATATCCGTTACCGCCCACTCCAAAGACTTGCTGAACAGCCTCCTGTTCGGACATCCGCATGAGTTTTTCGACCTCTTCCGGGCGCTTCAGGACGGTATGCGGATGTTTGTTCCCCCAATGATAGGTCTGAAAATCCCCCTCCAGTTTAGATGGGTTATTCCACAACTGGCGGACCGCATCCACGGTCGTCCTGATGACCGCTTCCGGGAACATCGGCGCGGCGGATTTTTTTGCACGGTTGTCCAT
>Ga0129307_1003416_pt1 | contig 10102 bp, 9 predicted proteins | sample P1105metagenome_FD_94437 | JGI IMG/M metagenome (GOLD analysis project Ga0129307, IMG submission 94437) | Capybara group fecal microbial communities from Wisconsin, USA - P1105 metagenome | ecosystem: Host-associated > Mammals > Digestive system > Large intestine > Fecal | place: USA: Wisconsin... | reverse complement strand
GCCGCCGCGGATCGCGTCGTCGATGTCGTGATTGATATAGGCAATGCGGTCGGCTGTCTTGACGATCTGCCCCTCCAGCGTGAAAGGCACCCCTTTTCCGTTGTGGTGCAGGATCCCGTCCCTGACTTCCATAGTCAGGTTCATGCCGCGTTCCCCGTGGTGTTCTTCCAGAAGGTCGACAACGCGCAGACTCTGCTCGTTGTGTTTGAATCCGCCCGGGTAGATGTCGTTGAGGATCTTTTCCCCGTTGTGGCCGAACGGCGTGTGTCCGAGATCGTGCCCCAGCGCGATGGCCTCTGTCAGGTCTTCGTTGAGCGCCAGGGCTCTGGCGATCGTTCTTGCGATCTGCGAGACCTCCAGCGTATGTGTCAGGCGCGTTCTGAAGTGATCGCCTTCCGGTGCCAGAAAGACCTGGGTCTTGTGCATCAGCCGGCGGAATGCTTTGGAGTGGATGATGCGGTCCCGGTCGCGCTGAAACGCCGTCCTGAGCTCACAGGGCGCTTCCTCCCTTGCCCGGCCGCGGCTTTCAGCCGCCTTGCAGGCATAGGGCGAGAGGATTTCGTATTCCTGTTGTTCGCGTTGCTCTCTGGTGATCATGTACTATACCCCTGTATGACCGAATCCGCCCGCGCCGCGTTCGGTTTCTTCCAGTGTATCTGTCTTTTCCCATCTGACCCGTTCATACGGCGCGATCACAAGCTGCGCGATGCGGTCGCCGTTTTCGATCGTAAAAGGTTCACTGCCCCAGTTGATCAGCGCCACTTTGACCTCTCCGCGGTAATCGCTGTCGATCGTGCCGATGCCGTTGACCAGACCGATCCCATGCTTGACCGCGAGGCCGCTCCTGGCGCGCACCTGCGCTTCGTAGCCTCTTGGGATCTCGAGGAACAGCCCGGTCGGGACCAGGGCGCGTTCCATCGGTGCGAGGGTGATGGGCGATTCCATAAACGCCCTGAGATCCATCCCCGCGGAGCCTTCCGTTTCGTATGCCGGCAGCTGGCCGGATTTGGTGATAATGCGTACGTTCATCCTGATTTCCTGTAACCTATCTTCCCTGCACGAGTGCACCGAGATCAAATTCCTTATTGGTGACCGCCACGGCGGTGTAGCCGGCCGGGTCCTGGATCATCCGGATCGCGCGGCCGATCGCCTCTTCATCGACGGCTTCGATCGAGGCCAGCACTTCATCCTGGCTCCTGACCCTGCCGAGCAGGGTGTACGCCTGCCCGATGCCGACCATGCGGCCGTTCACGCTCTCCTGTCCGAAGATGTAGGAGGTGCTGATCTGGGTCTTCGCCTTGCGGATCTCCTCTTCGCTCACGCCTTTTTCGCCGAGCAGCAGGAGCTCTTCGCGGATCGCCTCGATGGCTTCGCCGATGCGGTCGTGGCTGACACCTGCGTAGATGTTGTAGTAGCCGTCCTCGGAGAACGGGTTGCAGGAGGAGTACACGCTGTAAGCAAGCCCCTTCTGCTCCCGCACGTGCTGGAACAGGCGCGAACTCATCCCGCCGCCCATGATGCAGCTCAGCACCCGGTGGGCATAGTAGTCCGGATCATCCAGTCTGACCGTCCGGGTCGCCATGCAGATGTGCGACTGCTCGATGTCACGGGTCTTCACGGTGTACGCCGGCTCCAGCGCTTCGCTGGTCAGAACGGGCGATTCCTTGGACTCCTTCAGATGCGACAGCTTGCCTTCGATCATCTCCGTCACCATCTGCTCGTCGAACTTGCCGGCAACCGAGATGACGATGCTGTCCTGTACGTACTGGGCAGCCAGGTATCCGGTCAGGGTATCGCGGTCGATCTTCGCCAGAACCTCTTCCGTGCCGATGATGCTGTTGCCGTACGGGGAGTTGCGGAACAGCAGTTCCCCGATCGTATCGTGTGCGTCTTCATCCGGTGTGTCGCGGGTCATTTTCATCTCTTCATAGATGACCTGCTTTTCGCGTTCCATCTCCTGCGGATCGAAGGCCGACTCTGTGAACATGTCGAGCAGGATCTCAAGTCCCTCCCGGAAGGTGGACTCCAGGGACTTGAAGTAGTAGCAGGTCATTTCCTTGCCGGTGAACGCGTTCATCTGCGCCCCGATGCTCTCCATATCCTCTGCGAGCTTCGCCGCACTGCGGGTCTTTGTGCCCTTGAACGTCATGTGCTCGATGAAGTGCGAGATCCCGGCGATCTCCGGGGTCTCGTTGACGGCGCCGGTGCGCACCCAGATGCCGATGGCGGCGGAGCGCATCAGAGGCATCTGCTCCGTCACGAGCGTGATGCGGCCATTCAGTTTTTTGATTTCGATCATGTGTCTGGTTTCCTCTTTTTATCTGTCAAATCTTCCCTGTGAAATCGCTATGCCTGTTCGTTCGGCGCATACAGCCGGAATGTCGCTTTGGCGTTGGCGACAAAGGCTTCGTAGGACTGGACCATCCCGCGTTCTTCGCAGAAGTACCGGTCGGCAAAGCGCGCCAGCATCTCCTCCTCATCAAGGCCTTCCGCGTACATGTCTTCGATGAATCGCTTTTCCCCGTTCGCGGCGTTCTCGAATGCATCCCAGTAGGCGTCGGTGTAGTCTGCCGGTGCAACGCCGTAATGCGGGGAGAAGATCCGCGCCGCCCTGTACGCGCGCCCTTTGGCGCTGGCCGCCATCGCGTCCTCATAGCTGGTGAGGATCGCCGGTTCGCAGCCTCCCTCGCCGAGCATGACGCCGGTCGATTCGCTGGTGAACAGATACCGCTGCGGTTCCAGCGCGAACATCATGGAGCAGCGCGTGTGACCGGGCGTTTCCATGCAGACGATCTCGCTGTCCCCGAGACTGATCCGGTCGCCTTCATGCACGACTTTTGTGATCGCAAGTCCGTCCAGCGTCACCGCACAGCGGTCAGGACCGCCGAACCGCTCGCCGGAGACTTCCGCCAGTTCCTTCATCAGCCGCAGCGCGCTTTCTCTTGTGAAAACGTAAGCGGCATACTCCGACCCCACGACCGTGAGATCCGGCCAGGCCTTTCTCAGGTACGGCACGCCGCCGGCGTGGTCGAAGTGCGAATGCGTCACGAGGCAATAGTCAAGCGGACGGTCCCCGAGGACCGCCTTGATATTGCGCACAAGTTTTTCTCCGTCAAACGGCATCCCGGCGTCGTACAGCGCTGTCTTTTCGCTGCCGACGATCAGGTAGCTCTCCCCGCCTGCGCCGCCGGTGACCCGGCAGATGCCGTCCGGAAAATCAAAGCGTCCGTCGTCCGTGGATGCCGCGTAGTATTTCTGATTGATACAGGGCATATAGGTTGCTGTTTCTCTCTTTCTTATTCTTCTTCCCTGCTGAGCGCAGAGTTCATGATAAACTCGTCGATCTCGTAGTCCAGACACCCGGTAAAGTCATACCCGTGCGGTTCGCCGTCCAGTTTTTCCAGTCTGGCCAGCGTGAGCGCGTCGCGCAGCGGCAGGAGTTTCTCGTGTCCCGTCTCCTGACTGGTGCAGGACACTTCGGAGTCCTTCGTATACCAGCGGTGGAATCTGGCCAGTTCTTCCGAAAAGTAGACTTTGGCGCGTTCCTCCTCGCTGACTAAAAGCCCTGACAGCGAGCGGCTGATGTTGTCGAGCAGCAGGTACGCGTCCGTGCCGTCGTCCGGCATGGCGCGCAGGATTTCCTCAAAGTAGTTGGTGATCAGTTCGCTGACCGTCTGCGGATCCACCTGGGAAAACAGCTGGAAGAGCGTTTCCTCGGGAATCTCCTCATCGGTCTCCGCAATCTCGGCAAAGTTTTCAAAGTACTCGAACTCGGACGGGTCATCCAGTTCCAGCAGTGCCATCAGTTCGTCCAGTTCCATAACTTGCTCCTTCTATCCGTCTCAGCGTTTTTTGTTAGACATCCAGATTTTTAAAGGCGACCTTTTCCTGAGAATGCTCAAAGATCCGGTCGATCATGGCGATGAAGTTGTCCGACAGGTCGCTCGCGTAGAAGCAGTTCTCCACGCTGTCATCGCTGCCGTCCGCAAAGGCGTTGCGGTCCTTCAGGATCTCTTCGACCGTATCGACGACCACCTCGGACGGATTGATGACCCGGAGGTTGGGATGCATGCGGCGGATGTGGGACTCCACGAGCGGATAGTGCGTACAGCCCAGAATCAGCGTATCGACGCGGTTTTCCAGAATGAAATCATCCAGATAGTGATGGATGGTCAGATCCATGATATCGCTGTTGATGATCCCCTCTTCGATGAGCGGGACGAAGGCCGGACAGGCCAGTTCGTGCACTTCGATCTCTTTGTCGTGCGCATGGATGAGCGATTCATAGGCATGACTCCGGATCGTCGCCTTGGTGCCGATGACCCCGACCACGTTGTCGATCGCGCAGATGCGTGCCGTGCGGGTCGCCGCCGGCTCGATGATCCCGACGATCGGAATGTTCGGGTGCCGTTCCCGCAGCACGTCAAGGCACGTCGCGCTGATGGTGTTGCAGGCGATGACGATCATCTTGACATTCTGTCCGACCAGAAAATCCGAGATCTGGCAGGCGAAGTTCGTGATGGTCTTGGGGGTCTTGCTGCCGTACGGGGTCCTGGCCGTGTCACCGAAATAGATCACCTTCTCGTTGGGAAGCTGTTTTCTCAGATACGGGATGCTGGTCAGGCCGCCAAGGCCGCTGTCAAAAAATCCGATAGGTCTGTTGTCCATACTCTTTCCTTTAAGTTGCTTCGCGCCCTTCCGGCCTTGATACGACATAGCCTGCAAGGCGCATAATGTGCTATAATATTTTACATCAATCCACAGGTGGTGTAAACAAGGAGGCAAAGCGTGCAGACGATCACATCGAGAAACGACATCGACCCGAAATATAAATGGGATCTTGCCAGCATGTACCCGGACCGGACGGCCTGGGAGCAGGATCTTGAGACCGTAAAGACGCTCGCAGACGAACTGGCCGGATATGCCGGCAGACTCGGCGAGAGCGGTGCTGTTCTACTGGAATCGCTGAAAAAAAGCGACGACATGAACCGTCTTCTGGAGAAAGCCTTCGTCTTTGCCCGCATGAAGCGCGATGAAGACAACGCCAATGAAGAAGCGCAGGCCATGACCGACAAGGTGATGGCGCAGGCGGCTGCTCTTGGCGCAAAGCTGGCGTTCTTCACACCCGAACTGATCGGTCTCGGCGAGGAAACGATCGGGCGGTTCCTTGCGGAAGAACCCGGCCTTGCCGTATACAGGTTTTATCTGGAATGCGCCATGCGCGAAAAAGAGCACGTTCTCTCGGACACCGAGGAATCGCTCCTCGCGCGCCTCAGCGAAGTCACTTCCGCTCCGGACGACATCTTCACGATGCTCAACAATGCGGACATGGACTTCGGCGAGATCACAGGAGAGGACGGCCAGCCGGCCAAACTCACACACGGCAGCTATATCTCCTTCCTGCAGAGCCACGACCGGCGCGTGCGCGAAGAGGCGTTCACCGCGCTCTATGAAAAATTCAAGGGCATGATCAACACGATCGGCGCCACCTATGCGGCAAACTGCAAGATGGACGTCATCCGGGCGGACATCCGCCGCTACTCTTCCGCAAGAGGCGCGGCGTGCTTTGCTGATAATGTTTCGGAAGATGTTTACGATAATCTTGTTAAAGTTATCAACGATAACCTGCCGGCGCTGCACAAGTACCTGAAAATCAGAAAACGCGCGCTCGGCATCGACGACCTCAGAATGTGGGACATGTATGCCCCGCTCGTGAAGATCCCGCAGAAAGAGATCCCTTATGAAGAGGCCATCGGCATGGTCAAGGAAGCGCTGCAGCCCCTGGGAGAGCAGTATCTTGCCGATCTCTCCCGCGGCTTTGAGGACGGCTGGGTGGACGTTTACGAAACGCCCGGCAAGACCAGCGGCGCATACAGCTTCGGCAGCTACGACAGCAAACCTTTTGTCCTGCTCAACTACAAGGGCCAGCTGCAGGATGTGTTCACCGTGATCCATGAGATGGGCCACAGCATGAACTCATTCTACACGCGTAAAGCGCAGCCCTTCATCTACGGCAGCCACTCGATCTTCACGGCGGAGGTGGCCAGCACGGTCAACGAGAACCTGCTGATCAAGCACCTGCTCGCCACGGAGAAAGACCCGGAAATGCGCAAGTATCTGATCAACTTCCAGCTGGAAGGTTTTCGTACGACCGTGTTCCGGCAGACAATGTTCGCTGAGTTCGAACACCTCGTCCACAAGTATCTCGAGGAAGGCGGCAGCCTGACGCCGTCCTGGCTGTGCCAGACCTACGATGCGCTGAACAGCAAGTACTTCGGACCGGACCTCGTTCACGACGATCTGATCCAGTACGAATGGGCCCGCATCCCCCACTTCTACAGCGCATTCTATGTCTACAAGTATGCGACCGGGTATTCGGCGGCAGCAGCGATCTCCGATCTGATCCTCAAGAACGGTCCGGACGATTATCTGAAGTTCCTGGCCTGCGGGGAGAACGACTACCCCGTCGAACTGCTCAAGATCGCGGGTGTGGATATGAGCCAGCCGGATGCGATCGAGGCGGGCATGAAGACGTTCTCGGCACTCGTCGACGAGCTGGATACGTTACTGTAGTTTGACAGAGCGGCTGTCAGGTTGCCTTCCAGCAATCCTCCGGTAAAAACGCCACCTTTTCCTGTTTTGGAGCAAAAAGTGGCGATAATTGCAACGTTTTTCGGCTTTGCCTCTTGAGAAATCGTGAAAAACGACAGCAGTGTCCCTGCTAATGTTGAAAAAATCTCCACATTCTCTCCTAATTGCGGAAAATGTGGCATCATTTTCACCTTGAAAGGATTACCAGCATGGAAAAGCACTCCATCGCCATTTACACAAATGAAGACCAGTACTCCGAAGAGACGACCTCCGGGCTGGTCACCAAACTGGAAAGCGCCGGCTTTGAGGTCACCCGCGGGCTGACGGAAGACTCCACGCTGCTGATCTGCATCGGCGGAGACGGCACAACCCTCCGGGCGATTCATTCCTACGACTTCCCGGATGTCCCAATCGTCGGCATCAACACCGGGCACCTTGGCTTTTTCCAGGAGATCCGGCCGGATCAGGTGGATGACTTCATCGAAGACTTCAAGGCGGGCAGTTATACGCTGCAGCCGATCACCGCGGTGGAAGCGGAAGTGGAGACAATGGATGAGCGATTCCTGTTCAAGGGCATCAACGAGATCGTGGTCCGCGGCGGCAACGCTTACTCCACGCATCTCAACATCTCCATCGGGGACAGCTTCATCGAGAAATTCAGCGGCGACGGTGTCCTGATCGCGACCTCGACAGGCAGTACGGCCTACAACTATTCCCTCGGCGGCAGCATCGTCGACCCCAGGCTCAAACTCCTGCAGGCGACACCGATCGCGCCGATGAACACGACCGCCTACCGGTCGTTCACGTCGAGCATCCTGCTCCCGCCCGACCTGGAAATGGTCATCGAGCCGGAGAACGAACGGCACCACGAGACGAAAATCATCAATGACGGGAACGAGCATCTGTTCACGGATGTGAAGCGCATCCGGGTCAAACTGTCGGATACGGTCACGAAGCTCGTGCGGTTTGAGAGTTATGACTTCTGGAACAAGGTCAAGACCAAATTCCTTTAGACATTTTCTGCGTGTGAGGGCATCTGCCTGCAGGGACACGCTTGCGCTAATGCTCGCTCGCAGCGGTACTAAGCTCTGCCTTCGCAAAGCTTGGCAATCGCCAAGTGCCGGCGGCTCGCAATTGTCCTGCATGCAGATGCCCTCACACGCAACAGATTATCAAAAGCAACTATACTTCACATGAGAGAATTCAAATACACCATCACAGCAGCAGATATAGAAGAAGGTCTCGACATCCGGACGATCATGCGCCGGCAGTTCTCGTTTTCGGCGCGTCTGCGGTCCAAGATCAAGCGGAACCGCACGGTCTATCTGAACGGCGAGCAGACGCAGGTCTGGATCACGCCCAAGGAAGGCGATGTCCTCACGGTCGCGATCCCGGATGAGACCAGCTACTTCGAGCCGGAAGACGTCCCGGTCCTCCCCCTCTACGAGGACGAGGATCTGCTTGTGGTGAACAAACCCGCCGGCTATACGGTCCATCCCACCCGCGGGCACAAGTCCGGCACCATGGCGAACGGGGTTGCCAAGTACATGCTCGACACCGGGCAGAGTTTTAAGATCCGCTTCATCAACCGCCTTGACATGGAGACGAGCGGCGTCCTGCTGCTGGGGAAGAATCAGCTTTCGCAGGGCGAACTGATGAAACAGATGAAAGCGGACACTGTAACCAAACTGTACCGGGCGATCGTGCACGGCATTCCCGAAGAACCGCAGGGCGTCATCGACGAAGCCCTCGCCTACCACCGCGACGGCAGTCTCAAACGTGTGGTCGAAGACGACGGCAAACCCTCGGAAACGCATTACCGTGTGATCGAATCGTTCCCGGCGATTCCCGGCGCAGACGAAGAAGACGCACTGGCCAAGGCTTTTTCGCTGGTCGAGCTGGATCTCAAAACCGGCCGCACCCACCAGATCCGCGTCCACATGGCGCACATCGGGTGCGCGGTGGTCGGTGACAGCCTCTACGGGGAGATCGAAAATCCGGAACTGCATGAACTGCCGCCCAAAACCGAAACGGCTGATGAGTGCGGAGAACAGGGCATCAACTTCCGCGATCTGCCGCCCCGCGTCTCTGTGGACGCTGCGCTGATCGGCCGGCAGGCGCTGCATTCCTACTTCACCGCGTTCGACCACCCGGTGACCGGCAAACGCATCGAGGTGACCGCGCCGCTGCCGGAAGACATGGCGCAGCTGCTCGAAAAGCTGCGGCAAAGACGTACCGAAGACAAATAAGTACGCTGCAAGGAGAAATCCCAATGTCCAAAGAGAAGAAAACGAATGCCATGCGCATTCTGGAACAGAAAAAAGTGCCCTACACGCCCCACTTCTATGAAGACACAGGAGCAGTGGCGGGCGTCGATGTGGCGAATGCGCTCGGCGAGCCGGTCGAACAGGTCTACAAAACACTCGTGACTGTCGGTAAGACCGGTGAGCACTATGTCTTCGTCATCCCCGTGGCAGATGAACTGGATCTGAAAAAAGCGGCCAAGGCCGCCAGCGAGAAAAACATCGCCATGATCAAGTCCAAAGAGCTCCTGCCGCTGACCGGCTACATCCACGGTGGCTGCTCGCCGGTAGGTATGAAAAAGCCCTTTTCCACCTTCTTCGACGAGACGATCCTCACCCATGAGAAGATCTTCTTCTCCGGCGGCCGCGTCGGCTTCCAGGTGGAAGTGGCTGTTGCAGACATCGAAAAAGCGGTCCGCTATCAGACTGCCGACCTGACGGTTCAGAATTAGATATACTATTTCGGGAAGGCCGGTTTCATCGTGAATCGGCATTTTTATGTCAGATACTGAAGCGATTCCGCATATTTCATTCTTTATTAATAGATACTGCATCCGCTACGCCCATGATGCAATCTTCCGTAGCATATTTCAGCATTTGCCATACTTTTCTCTTATTTGCTGATCGTTTTGTCTTCTTTTGCAATTCGATTCAGCACATATATACGTTTTTTGTTTTTTAAGATGAAACTCCGCATACTTGAATCCATCAATATCCTGTGAACTCAACAGCCCGCGCAACTCTGAAATGCCTGGTTTTGCTAAAGACAATAAAAAGCCTCGCGGCAAATCCGCGAGGCCTTCTGATTTCATCTTTATCCCCTGTCCACGATACCGTCTCGCCGTTCCTTGTCTGTCCTGCAAAGCATTACTCTGCAGGATGCAGGCATGCGTAACGTTGTCCTGGCGAATACAGCTGACCGGAACACTTATACCAGATAAACACTTATGCCGGACAGACTCTTATACCGGATAGACGCAGTCTTCTTCGTCCAGCAGGCTGAAGTCCAGCTTGTAGTCGCGCTCTGCTCTCTTCTTGAAGAATTCCGGAGCGACCTGCGGGAAGAACGCCTGGGTCAGCGCATCCTCTTCCTGCTTCATGAAGCCGGCGCATTCGCGGCGCGCGGTCTCCATCTCGGGCTCGAGCAGGTCAGCCGGTCTGCAGGTGATGCGCTCTTCGTCGCCGAGGATCTGGTGGAACAGTTCATC
>Ga0129307_1003415_pt1 | contig 10104 bp, 9 predicted proteins | sample P1105metagenome_FD_94437 | JGI IMG/M metagenome (GOLD analysis project Ga0129307, IMG submission 94437) | Capybara group fecal microbial communities from Wisconsin, USA - P1105 metagenome | ecosystem: Host-associated > Mammals > Digestive system > Large intestine > Fecal | place: USA: Wisconsin... | reverse complement strand
TCACCGCATTTATATCCTGAACTGTTCTGGCTTTGCGTGATCAAATGGCTGATCCTGATCCCTGCTGTTCTGTACCTAGCCTTGTGCCTCAGGCGCCTGCAGAAGGGCGGCGAAGCACTTGCGGCAGGTGACCTCGCGTATCAGACCGATACGAAAGGCCTGCCCGTCGATCTGAAAAAACATGCAGAGGATATGAACAGCATCGGCGTTGGCATGGAGGCTGCCGTCAGGGAGAAGATAAAGAGCGAGCGGATGAAGACCGAGCTCATTACGAACGTCTCACACGACCTGAAGACGCCTCTGACTTCCCTCATCAATTACGCAGACCTCATCAGCAAAGAATCCTGCGAAAACGAGAAGATCAAGGAATATTCCGACGTCTTGCTGCGGCAGTCCGAACGCCTGAAACGCCTGATCGAAGATCTGGTGGAAGCCTCGAAAGCTTCTACGGGTGACCTGGACGTTGACCTTGTCCCCTGTGAAGCGTCCGTGTTCCTGGCTCAGGCGGCCGGGGAGTATGAAGAAAAACTGCAGAAGGCCGGCCTGACCCTGATCACGAAGCAGCCTGAGCAGGAGGTCCGCATCTTGGCGGACGGCCGGCGCATGTGGCGCGTTTTCGATAACCTCATGAGCAATATCGTCAAATATTCCCTTTCCGGAACGCGTGTGTACCTCAGCCTGGAAAAGTCTGACACAGATGCTGTGATCACCTTCCGCAACACCTCCCGCGAGATGCTGGACAGTGTAAATGCGGAGGAACTGACCGAGCGCTTTACCCGCGGCGACGCCTCCCGGAATACCGAAGGCAGCGGCCTCGGCCTTGCCATCGCAAAGAGTCTTACGGAGCTGCAGGGCGGACGCTTTGCCGTATCGGCCGACGGGGATCTGTTCAAGGCGGTCATGAGATTTCCGACCGTTCAGGAAGCGTAAAAAACATAAAAAACAGCAGCCGGGCAGGTTTTCCTGCCCGGTTTTTGTATCTTCTCTGACCTGCATTTTCCCGCTGCCGATCTTAATCCAATCTTAATCCTGCCTCCCTTGAATCTTAAACAGGCTTAGGCCTATGCTTTCCATAAGAAGAAACAGGAAAACCGATGAAAAAGAAAGGAGGAACGGGATCCATGAAAACACAGCGGTATCTGTTGCGGACGTCTTTTCGTGCCTATACGGCAACCACGCTGATGGTGCTTTTCGGGATCATTGTGGCGCTTTTCTGCACGAACGTGATCCTGGGATATGCGGAGACCTATTACCATAACGGCGCAGGGTCGACCATGTATACCGTCATCACGGTTGCCGGCTTGGACAAGGAGACCCAAAAAACGGATATGATGACCGCGCTGAAAAAGTATAAGCCTTCGGCGGCAATGTATATCTGCCGCGATAAGGACGGCGCAGCCGTCATCGGTTTCGACGGCCGCGACGCGGCCGGACTCTGGTGGCCTGAAGGCCCCGGAGAATTTGTCAACAGCTGCAGCAGCGAGGACTATCCGAACGTGGTCTACCTCAGCATGGCCGAAATGTCGTCGCGGGAACTGTCCGTCGGCGAAATGTTCGACCTGGACGGACGGGCCTTTCGCATCATCGGATACGGCCTGATGATCAACCATAACTTCAATATGCTGATCAGCAAGGACTCACCGCAGACCGTGTTCGACCGGTCCCAGTCGATCTATCCGGATGACGATCCTGCCGGCTGGTTCCGCATCATTCCGTACAGCATATTCCGGGAAGCCTATGAGCCGGATCTGATCATGATCCATCTCCCGGAGCTGAATTACGGACAGATGCTGAAAATGACAGACCGGCTGGGCAGAATCTTCCCGAAATCGATCGTCACACCGCCGATCAAAAGCGCCGATGAACTCTTTCAGTATGCCCTGCAGACCATGCTGCAGTTTATCCCGCTCTATCTGGTCCTGACAGAGATCACCGTCATTCTCGCGCTCTGCGAACTGTATAAAAAGCTGAGCAAGGAGTGCAGAGTCCTGCGGATATGTGGGATGTCAAGACGGAAGCTGAGCTGGCACCTGATCGGGGAGGTCACGATGCTGTATGTGATCGGCGCGGCAGCCGCACTTTTGCTGCAAACGGCGCTGAAAGGCTTCCTCGCGGATCTGGGGGTCGAAAGGCTCCCGACGGCAGGGGAAGCGGCAGCGGCTGCGGGTGCAGACTTCCTGATCTCGGTCGTCGTCTCGCTGCCGGCCCTTTTGAAGAGCCTGCGCGTGCAGCGGCAAGGAGAGGAGTAAAGCCATGAGAAATCATCTGAAGATCATCCGCACCCTGTACTCTCCGCATTTCATCACGGAGATCCTGCTTGGCCTTGAACTGATCCTGGTCGTGCTGCTTCTGGCCCTGTTTACGAATCCCTTAAGCTATTTCCGGCAGCAGATGAGGTTGGTGGATTCCTGCTGGAAGGACGGCAATTATATCTATTTTTACATGTCGGGCATGTCATATCAGGACGCCTGGTCCGGTGGTTCGCCGGACAGTATGGATCCGGAAGAAGTAAAGAGAGACTTCCCTGAGATAGAAGTGTTTTATCAGGGGGCGATGGATAACGGCAATGTTCCGTTCGAGGAGGATGACGCCTTGCTGGATGAAAACGGAAACAAACGCGGGATCATTCTGGCGCATTATAACGCTGCCATGCTGGAAAAGGCATCCGGGCTTGTGGAGATCCGGAAGGATATCGATCCAAAGGATACGTATTCACTGCTTGTGACGCCGCAGTTTGCAGAGATCTTCCCGCCGGGGACCGTCCTAACGTTCGTCAGCCTGCGCCTCGATATAAGCAGCGGAGAACTTAAAGAAACGATCACTCCCTGTACGGTCTGCGGGATCATCCGGAAAGAACAGGTCCCGGTCACCAACTCGGCCGCAGAGATCGAGAAGGCGGAAGCCCTCACCGTGAATACCCGTGAGACGTATGACAAACGGGGATTTTTCGGGATCGTATACGGGGAAAAGGATATTCCGCTCACGAACGCGATGATCCGGCTTTCGGACGGCGCGGATGCGGAAAAGCTGGCGGCAGAGCTGAACAAGCGCTATGCCAATTACGGGGAGTTCAGGACCTATGCGGAGATGAAGGCCTTTTCCGAGGAAAACAAGGTCAGGGTGAATAAAAACCTGCTGCTGCAGGGCATGCTCCTGTCTCTGGTCTTTGTCAGCCATTTTGTCGGCTATCTGTTCGTCTCCACGAGAAACAAGGCGCGCACGAATGCGCTGCTGATGATCGGCGGAATGACGCCGGCAAGGCTGGCTGCCGCGAACGTCTGCGCGGTGCTGCTGGTCCTGATCCCTGCGGTGTTATTCGGGGTGCTGCTGGTCCCGCTCGGAGAGAAACGTTATCCGACCCTGAAGGCCTACGGCGGGTACAGCGTTTTGTGGGCATGTCTGGCGGTATTTTCCGTACTGGTCGCGCTGCTGGTCTGGCTGACGGTGCGGAGCCGCATCAGGAAAGGCAATACGATACTGCTTTATCGGAGGGGAGAATGATCATGAATGAGAAGGATTTGACGAAGCTGCCTTTGATGGAACTGAGAAGTGTGACCAGGGTCTTTTTCCCGGGAAAGGAAAATGAAGTGCGCGCCCTGCGGCATGTCGATTTGGATGTGGAGCGGGGCGATATGATCGCGGTGACGGGTCCGTCCGGCTCCGGCAAATCGACGCTTCTGCATATCCTCGCCATGCTGGACCTGCCGACCCGCGGCAAATACCGCTACGACGGACAGGATACGGCAAAGCTGTCCGAAGCCGCACGGGCAAGACTGCGCGGAGCAAAGATCGGCATCGTGCTGCAGGATTATGGGATGATCCGGGAACTGACGGCGGCGGACAATGTGGAGATCCCGCTTCTGATTGCCGGGAGAAAAAGCAGTGAGATCAAGGAGGCGGTAAAGAAAGCCCTGGAAAAGGTCGGTCTTTCGGATAAGCTGCATGTGAAGGCGGCGCTGCTTTCCGGCGGTGAGCAGCAGCGCGTGGCGATTGCGCGGGCTGTTGCCTCCGGTGCGGAGGTCATCCTGGCGGATGAGCCGACAGGCGCCCTTGATACGGCAACGACGAAAGAGATCATGGATCTTCTTCAGAAACTGAATGAAGAGGGCAAAACGGTGATCGTTGTGACGCATAATGCCTACGTTGCCGACCGCTGCCGGCGAAGGATCCGAATTCGGGACGGATATCTTCAGGAAGAAGAGCAGGCGAAAGAGTAAGTACGGGCACAGATCAATAAGACCGGGCAGGAAAATCTGCCCGGTCCTTTTTCTGGCTCACTCTTATGATCCTTTACAGGTCGCTCGGTTTGATGCCGACAGCGTCGAGAGCTTTCTTGAACTCGCGGTTCATCATGCGGCGCGCCATATAGATGTTGATTTCATCGACGTTCGCGGTCACCTTCAGGATCACGTTGGTCTCGTTCAGTTCCTCTACGCCCACGTACCTCGGCTCACCCTTGAAATACTGCGGATACTTTTCCGGCAGAATCTTGATGACCCCGGCAATGATCTCTTCGGCCTGATCCAGGTCGGCGCTGCAGGCGACGGAGATCAGCGAGACCGCGACGGAGGTGATCTCGGAGAGATTTGTCAGGGTACGGATGTCGGAATTGTTGATGACCCGGATATTGCCGCCGGCATCTGCGAGCTGGGTGGACACGATACCGATGCTTTTTACCTCGCCGCGAAAATCATCCACGTTGATGATGTCGCCCACATAGAAGCGCCCCTCAAAGAGGATGAAAAGCCCGGAAAAGATATCTTCGATCAGACTCTGCGCACCGAAGCCAATGATGAGGGCCAGAATCCCGAGCCCGGCGATGACCGTCAGCACGTCCGCCCCGAGAATATTGAGGCCGAAGATGATCGCGTAAATCACGATGCCGTAGCGGATCACGTTTGCGGCCAGGCCCTTCAGCGTTTCCGTATGGCGGTTTTTGGTCCTGATGAGGCTGAACAGCCATTTGATCACCCGGGAAACGGCCCAGCAGGCGGCAAGCATAAAGAGCAGCGCAACAAGCCTAAGCCAGTCGAAGCCGCCCTCGGGATTCCGGATGGGCGTATATTGATTAAAATAGGTCGTATGAAACAGCCGGATGGCTTCCTGCTGCTCCGGCTTCAGGAAAAAGAGAAGCTGCGGCAGGTTGAGCGCGAGCAGGATCAGCAGGATCAGAAGGATCCCGATGATGCGGGAGGTATTCTTATTCGTCTTGTTGCTGACGGCGTCGTTCTTTTTCATGGCTGTGCTCCTCTCTTTAAAAAGCATCGGTGAATGAGATCAGGGAACAGTTACCCTGTTGGAATAGATGACCGTACTTGCGCCGCAGTGCAGGCGCAATTCGTACTGATGCCCGGAAACGGCAGCATAGGCTGCGGGATAGATCGTACCTGACGTCACGCCGGTATCGTATTCCACAGAGTTAAAACTGCTGTTGTCTGCGAGATCGATCACGGTCATTCCGGCAATATAGATGCCGGAACGCTGTGCTTCCGCGATGAAAGCATTGTTGATGGAATAGTTGAAACCTCGTGCCGAGGCGTTGTAACTGATCGTGACAGCCCGCGTTCCGCATCCGCGCGTGCACGTGGAGGAAGCGGCATTGCCGAAACTGTGCCCCAGCGCCGCGGTGTAGGTATCGGTGTAAGTATCACTGCAGCGGCTGCAGGTATGCGTGGTATAGCCCCGCGCGGTACAAGTCGCAGCCGTTACACGAGCCGTATAAGAATGTCCCAGCGCAGCCGTATAGCTGTCGGTGTAGCTGTCGCCGCAGCGGCTGCAGCGATGGGTGGTATAGCCCTGCGCCGTGCAGCGGGGGGCAGTCACACTGGCTGTATAGCTGTGACCGAGGGCTTCGCTGCTTACCGTCTCACGGGAGAGCTCTTCCCCGCACACATCGCAGTAGATCACGCTGTCAAAGGAGCCGCTTTCCGTGCAGGATGCGTCAGTTTCGTTCTCCAGGACGGCCTCTCCTTCGGTATGGCCGGTGGCGTTCAGGACCACCAGCTCGCGGGAGAGCTCTTCCCCGCAGACATCGCAGAAGATCACGCTGTCATAGGAGCCGTCTTCCGTGCAGCTTGCATCGGTCCGGTTCTCCTCCACGGCCTCTCCTTCGGTATGGCCGGTGGCGTTCAGGACCACCAGCTCGCGGGAGAGCTCTTCCCCGCAGAGATCGCAGCAGATCACACTGTCATAGGAGCCGTCTTCCGTGCAGCTTGCTTCGGTCCGGTTTTCTTCCACGGCGGCTCCGGGGGTATGAGGGCCGAGGGCAAGCGCGATCTTTTGGCGCGAGAGTTCTTCATGGCAGACCCGGCAGTAAACGACTTCTTCGGCGCTGCCCTGCTCCTGACAGCTGCCTGCCTCCTCATTCTCCCTCACGATTTCAGCAGGAGAGTGGCCGCGTGCGGCCAGGACTTCTGAAAGAACAACACTGCATTCCGTGCAGACATAGCGGATCTCGCCGTCCTCCGTGCAGCTTGCCTCTTTGACGATGAGCGGATGCTCCCGGTCGTACCGGTGCGGGGCGGCAGGATCGCCTGACCACACGCCGCCGATCTCTTCCGGACCGTAGTCGGCGTGGATGACTTGCAGGGGACGCTGGGCCTTGCTCAGGATCTCTTTCGCCTGCCGGGCCGCATCCGAATCTGCTGCCCTGTTATATAACAGCATGATGAGCCCCATCAAAAGCAGGAAGCCAAAGGCCGCGATACCGGCCCGGAGCGCGCTGCCTGCAAGCTTCTCAAGGAAGACGAAGCGCTTCTTCTTTTTTTTCTTTCTGCGTGCGGCGGTATAAGGATTTTCCTCTTCGCCGGGCGGGACAGCGCCCTGGAAAATGTTTTCTTCCCTTGCGGTGACGGCAGATTCGCGGAAAAAAGAGATATCGGGATTAAGCGGAGTATATTCCGAAGGGAAGGTATACTCCGGCAGTACCCGGTTCTCATCAGATCTTGTTTTGTTTTCCGCCATGTCTTTCTCCGCTGCCGTGCAGTTTTTCGCTTATTGATCATTATGACAGAAGGAGACGCCTTTGTCAAATATCGTGTGAATCTAGGCGCGCAGTGCGGGAAATCGATTGACAAAAGAGAAAGCGGCGTGCTACTATAACGGGGACATAGTGCGCCGGTGTGTCGGAACCGGCAGACGAGACAGACTCAAAATCTGTTGTCCGCAAGGGCGTGTGGGTTCGAGTCCCACCACCGGCACGATAAAGCGGCGGCTTTCGGCCGCCGCTGTTTGATTCAGGAGTTTAGCGTGAGAAAAGTTGCTCTGATCACCGGAAGCTCGCGTGGGATCGGCCGCGCCGTTGCGGCGCGCCTTGCCCGGCAGGGCTATGCGGTCTGTATCAATTATATCGAAAGAGAAGACAAGGCGGAGGAGCTGCTCCGCGAGCTTCGCGCCGAAGGCTGCGACGCGATCACTTATCAGGCAGACGTGGCGGATGCGGACGCGGTCCGGGTCATGGCAGCGGCCTGTGAGAAGACCTTCGGCCCGATCACCCTGCTGGTGAATAACGCCGGCGTCGCCGGGCAGAGCCTGTTCCAGGACGTTTCGGACGACATGTGGAACCGTTACTTTGCCGTGAATATCGGCGGTATGCGCCACACGATCCAGGCCATCCTGCCGCATATGATCCATGAAAAAAGCGGCTGCATCGTAAATATCTCCTCCATCTGGGGCAGCCACGGCGCATCCTGCGAGGCGGCATATTCGGCCACCAAGCATGCGATCATCGGCCTGACAAGGTCCCTTGCCATGGAGCTTGCGCCTTCGGGCATCCGCGTGAACTGCGTGGCACCGGGCGTGATCGATACCGATATGGTCAAGGTGCTCGGCGAAGAGACGCTTCACGATCTTGCTCAGCAGACGCCGCTCGGGCGCCTGGGAAGGCCGGAGGACGTGGCGGCCGCGGTGTGTTTTCTGGCATCGGAAGAAGCGTCCTTTATCACCGGGCAGGTGCTCGGTGTGGACGGGGGATTTATCATTTGAATCGGCCGGCTGAGCAGGCCGGACAAAGCTTTCGAAGAGGCTTTTTGCGCCTCTGAGAAAGGTTTCGTCCGGATGCGCAGCCGATATATTTTACAGTATCGTATAGTCCTTCAGAATATCCCTGATCTCGTCCTTCGTGCAGAACATCATGACATCAATGATGGACAGGGCAGGCACCCACTTGCCGACCCGCTGTACGTACGGCTTCAGGTTTGACTTCAGATATTCCAGGGCGATCCCGGCACGGTCATATTTGCTTTTGTCAAAAAATTCCATGCCGCCCGGCGGATTGACGTAGGTCTCCGCGCCCATGGCCTTGCTGATCTCGAGCGCCCACTCATCCGGTGCGTGAACCTCGCCGATGGCAAGATCCATTTCGGAAAACGTATCAAATGCGCAGTCGATCCCGATCTCCTTCGCGATCCGCATAGTCGAAAGAATATTCAGCTTAGAGAGCGAATCGCCCGCAGATCCATCCAGGATATCGCGCACGAGCTCCGTCGTTTGCTTAAAATAAGGAGCTCTTTTTTTATAGGCGGTAAGCTGACCGTAGATCTTTTCCTTCCAGTTTTGCGAATCATCGATCATGATCTCGTTGATCGCGGTTTCCCGCGGCATTTTCCTGATGGGAACCGTCATATAGACCGGATCGCCCGCGGTCGTCATCAGACGGTTGCGGTTGACCCAGCCCCGGCTGATATATTGCGGGGTATCAAAAAAGACAAAACGGTCTGCATATTCCATTAAAGAAAAATAGCCGACATAAGGAAAAAAATACGGCTGCATGATAGCCAGCTTCATGGGATTGTTCCTTTCAGAGAGAACTCATGAGCGTCCCGAAGGACCAGCTCCGCTTCACTGTAGCACAAGGCGGCCCGTTTCGCAAGAAAACCCTGTTTTTTCCGAAAAGATTTCCGAAATCTCCCGAAAAACCGCTTGACTTAACCGCGTTCAGGTGCTACTATACTTCGCGTCAACAAATTTACGAAGCAGAGTATCCACTCTCACCTGTACGCAAAGGGCGCTGCGGGTCATTCGAAAAGGGGCAAGGCCCTGATCAGGTGGATAGTTATGCTATCCACTTTTTTTGCGGTCATCAGCGGGAGGTACAGCTATCAGCAACGAACTTTTGATCAATGAAGAGATAACGGCAAGTGAAATACGCCTTATCGGCAGCCATGGGGAGCAGATCGGCATTATGAGCCCCCAGGAGGCATTGCAGAAGGCTCAGGCCGAAGACCTGGACCTGGTGCTTATTGCGCCGAGCGCAAAGCCCCCGGTGGCCAAGATTATTGATTACAGCAAGTATCGCTACGAAATGATCCGGAAGGAAAAAGAGGCGAAGAAGAAACAGCGGACCATCGAGATCAAGGAAGTCCGCCTGTCTCCCAACATTGAGGAGAACGACCTGAATACCAAGGCTTCCGCGGCGCGGAAGTTTCTGGAAAAGGGCAACAAGGTCAAGGTGTCGCTGCGCTATCGCGGCCGTGAAATGAGCCATATGGCACAGACCAGGCACGTGATCGATGACTTTGCCCAGCTTCTTTCCGACATTGCGGTGGTCGACAAGCCGTCGAAGCTTGAAGGCCGAAGCATTGTGATGACACTCAGTAAGAAAGGGAACTAAAGAGGAGGATAGAAACCATGCCTAAGGTAAAAACCAAAAGAGCTGCGGCGAAGCGCTTCCACAAGACCGGTTCCGGCCAGCTTAAGAGAATGAAAGCCTACAAAAGCCACATTCTGACCAAGAAATCCACCAAACGCAAGAGAAATCTGCGCAAAGCCACCATTGCGGATCCTACGAACGCAAAGGTGATGAAGCAGATCCTGCCTTATTAATGAAGGAGGTCACAGAAGATGGCAAGAATCAAAGGCGCGATGGGCGCAAAGAAGAGACATAATCGTACACTGAAGCTGGCAAAGGGTTACTACGGCGCCAGAAGCAAACAGTATAGAATCGCGAAGCAGACCGTCATGAAGGCTCTCAGCAATGCCTATGCCGGCCGCAAGCAGAAGAAGAGACAGTACCGCTCCCTGTGGATCGCCCGCATCAACGCGGCGGCCCGCCTGAACGGCCTGTCCTACAGCAAGCTGATGTATGGTCTGAAGCTGGCGAATGTA
>Ga0129307_1003414_pt1 | contig 10106 bp, 9 predicted proteins | sample P1105metagenome_FD_94437 | JGI IMG/M metagenome (GOLD analysis project Ga0129307, IMG submission 94437) | Capybara group fecal microbial communities from Wisconsin, USA - P1105 metagenome | ecosystem: Host-associated > Mammals > Digestive system > Large intestine > Fecal | place: USA: Wisconsin... | reverse complement strand
TAAGAAAAAGCCGCGCAAAAACGATTCTTTTCATGGCTTTCGTGCTATTTTATATGCTTTTGACCGGCATGCGCCCCAGCATTGCCCGCGCAGGGATGATGCTTCTTCTTTCCTGTGTGGCACAGTTGATCCTCCGCCGCCCGGACCCTCCGGTCAGCCTGTCGACCGCAGTGCTGGTCATGATCCTGTATCATCCGTTTCTCGCTGTACACGCTGGCTTTCAGTTTTCCATCTGCTCTACCATCGGTGTGCAGATATTGGCGGGGCCACTCAGCCAAAAGCTCTTGTCTTTGAAAAAAGCGCCCGCTTCCCAGGGATTTTCCTATTTGATCCGGTCCTGCTGCACTGCTCTGTGTGGATATGCCTGCGCGGCACCGCTGACGGTTTTATACGATTCCTGCCTTATCCCCATGTCTATCCCCGCCAACCTTTGCCTTTCCCCTTTGTTCACGCTGTTTTTAGCAGTATCCGCCGGATTGGTTCTTTTCTGCGCGGTCCCGGTACTGGGTTCGGTTTTTGCTTTTGGGGTGCGGTTATTCGGCGGACTGATTGTGGGTGCCGCCAACTGCCTTGGCAGGATCGGGCCAAAGCCCATTTTCGGGAGCGAACCCGCTTTGTTGATCGCCGTGGTCTGCTTTTCCGCCGTGATCGGATACGGCGCTTTCCAGCCAACTTTTCGTCATTTTGCCGCGGCGATATGCCTGGCGGTATCCGTTTCCTGTGCCGCTGTCAGCACACAGGCGATCATCGAAAATCGACAAATTCACTGCTATACCGTCGCCTTTGACAAAAAATTGCTGCAAATCTTTTCTTACGGTGGCCATGCTATCGTCATTGGCCATCTGTCCGCTCAGCCTCAGATCGAACAGGCGGCGCTGGAACTGCAGCGGGAAAGGGTACAAACGATCGACGCTCTTATCCTGCTTCCGTCCGGCGGAAATCCGCGGGTTTCCCTTTCGGAATTAACCGGCCATTTTTCGGTAAGCGCCGTCGCTTTTTCATCGGCCGACAATCTGTCGACCCAAGCTGCGGAAAGTCTGGCCGGGATCCCCGCTTACGATTTTGACGGTCTGTGTTTGACATTCTGGCAAAACAACCGTATCCATTTGGACGGTGAGGGCGCGGTCAGTCTCTGTATCGGTTCAAAAAAGCTGTTAATTTTGCCTGCGGATTGTGCTATACTGTATGAAGAAGAGCCCTGCTGGGATTTGGCGATCACCTGCTGGGATGTCCCACCACCAGTATCGGCGGACGCTCTTTTGTGCGCAAGGCATTTTTGGGGAACGGAAAATCAAAATCCCAACGCCTATTTGCTGCCTTACGGAAAAGGCGTCCGGTTCCGGCTGTCCGCCGGATGACAGAACTTTCCCGGCAGCAAAAATCAGATATATCCACCGGGAAAGGACAGGAGAAACAGAGAAAGGAGGCGCTGTATCATGCGGTTGGAAACGGAACAGGAGCTGCTGCGGCATTTAAAAGAGGATGCCTGCCTGCCAGTTTATCTTCTGCACGGCCAGCAAAGTTATCTGGTGCGCCTGTATGCCAAAAAACTGCGGGAAAAAGCAGTACCTTCCTCTCTTGCGGATTTGAATTTTACTTCTTTCGAGGCTTCCCGCACCGGTATTGACGAGGTGTCCGACGCGCTGGAAAGCGTTTCTTTTTCCGGCGGAACCCGCTGCGTACAGCTGACCGATCTGGACGCAGACAAACTTTCCGCTTCCGAATGGTCCAAACTCAAAGAGCGGCTGGCTTCTTTTCCGCAGGACACCGTGTTCATCATCAGCCAGCAAAACGTTCCGGTGGACGCCAAAAAATCCGCCCGCTGGCGGGAGATTCTCAAAGCGGTGGAAAAAAGCGGCGCCTTGGTGGTATTGGATGGCCGCTCCCGGCGGGAAACAGCGCGGTTTTTGGCAGCTTTGTGCCAGAAAAACGGGTGTACCATCTCTCCTGCGCTGTGCGAATCGCTCATTGACCGGTGCGGCGACGACATGATGGTACTGGGCCAGGAGATTCAAAAGCTGTGTGCTTATCAGGGGGAAGGAGAGATTTCTGCCGACGCGGTGGAAAAACTCAGTATCCGCCAGCTGGATGCCAATGTGTTCGATCTGGCCCGCCGGATCTTAGCCAAAAACCTTTCCGGCGCATTGGAAAATTTGCAGGAGCTTTTTGACATGGGCAGCGAACCGGTAGCGGTACTGGGCGCGCTGAACGCTTCTTTTATTGATCTATACCGCTGCAAAATCGCCCGGGAACAGGGCCTTTCGGCCGCCGACGTCACCGGCGCTTTCCCCTACAAAGGCAAAGAATTCCGGGTCCGCAACGCCATGCGGGATGCCGACCGGTTTTCCCGGCAGAGGCTGGCTCGCTGCGTTTTCCTGCTGGCCGATACGGACTACCAGCTTAAAAGCAGCCGGTCCGATGCGCAGATCTTAATGCAGGAGGCGGTGACCCGCCTGTTTTTAGCGCTTCATCAGCAGGAGGGCAGCTTATGATTCATTTGCGCCAGGCTGTCGTCGTTGAGGGAAAATACGATAAAATACGCCTGTCCGCTTTGGTGGACGGACCTATTTTGGTAACCAACGGATTTCGCATCTTCAAAAACCGGGAGCAAATGGCGCTTCTGCGCCGGCTGGCCCGTCAGGACGGAATTTTGATTCTCACCGACTCGGACGCCGCGGGTTTTAAAATCCGAAATTATATCAAATCCGCTGTTCCGGACGGCAAAATCTACCACGCCTACATCCCCGAGATTTTGGGTAAAGAAGCCCGGAAAGACCGCCCGTCCAAAGAGGGGACGCTGGGAGTGGAGGGAATGCAGCTGCAGGTATTGGCTGCCGCACTGCAAAAAAGCGGCGTGCTGTTTGACGAGGGACCGAAAAAGGATCCTGTTACCCGAATGGATTTTTATGAAAACGGCCTTTCCGGCGGACCGGACAGCAGCCAAAAGCGGTTGGCTGTCCTGCAAAAGCTGGGTCTGCCTCGCTATTTGTCTGCCGCCGCGTTGCTGGAGGCAGTCAACGCTCTGATGAATCGGGAAGAATTTCTGCGCCTGCTGGACGGGCTGGACCGTTTTAGGCAGGATGACGTATAACACGCGAAAAGGGAGGTTTTTATGCAGCTGGCTTCTTTGAGCTTTCTCTATCTGTTTTTGCCCGCTTCGCTGGCGGTATATTACCTGTTCCCGCGGCGAATGCGTTATGGCGTTTTGCTCGCCGTTTCCCTGGCCTTCTTTTTGCTGAACGATCCTGTTTCCCTTTTGTTTTTATCCGTTTCTGTCACGGCCGATTACGCCCTCGGCCTTTTGATGGAACGCTTTGAGCAGCAAAACAGGCGGCGGCGTGCCATCATGCTGGTGATGGTCGGCAAGAATCTGCTTTTGTTTTTCGGCATTTCCTGCTACTGTCAGCTGCACGGCATGGCAACGCCGCTGGGACTTTCGGTCTGCACTTTGCTGGGGACCGGGTACGCGGTGGACATCTACAATGGAGAAGCGCTGTATGAGCACAATTGGGGCAAATTTTTGCTGGCTCACACCCTGTTTATGAAGCTGCCCGCCGGACCGCTGGTCCGCTACCGCACGCTGCGTGAGCAATTTTTGCCCAAAAAGGCGGATTTTGCAAGGATGAGCGAACCGATCGCCCTTTTTATCCAGGGTGTCGCCAAGCAGGCAATACTGGGGTCTCCCATCCGCCAGCTATATGACACGCTCTCTTCTTTTTCCCGCGCCGACCATTCGGTTTTTTCCCTGTGGCTGATGCCTTTATGCGCCGCCATGAGTTTATATTTCATCCTTTCCGGTTACTGTGATATGGCCCGGGGATTGGGCGGGATGTTCGGCATTTCCCTGCCCCGAAATTTCTACTATCCTTACCAGTCCCGCTCCATCACCGATTTTGTAGGACGCTTTAACATTTCGGTAACCGATTATTTGAAAACTTACATCTATCACCCTTTGGGCGAAGATTCCGGCGGCTTTGCCTCTTCGGCGCTGAACATCGGGGTCGTAACGCTCTTGTGGGGGATCTGGTTCGGATTTCGGATCAATTATCTTCTTTGGGGCGCATTTTTCGTCCTGCTGATTTTACTGGAACGGTCGGTCTGGGGAAAAATTTTGATAAAGCTGCCGGTCTTTTTCCTGCGGATCTACACCTTTGCCCTGGTTCTGCTTTCCTTTGTGATCTTCAATGGGCGCAGCGTTGGACAAAGCCTGTTTTTCTTCCAGGGGATGCTGGGCCTGGGTGGCTTGCCGATGGCAACCTCTCCTATTTGGTACCTGCTGAGCCAATACGCTCCCTATTTGGTACTGGCGGTTCTGTTCAGCACCAGCCTTCCCCACTCCCTCAAAGGAGCGCTCCGAAAAAAATCTCCTGCGGCGGCATCAGCGGTCGGAATGGTCTTCTATGGCGGCCTGCTCTTTTTATCCACCGGCTTTATGCTGCATCCGTAGACAAAACAGGAGGATCGTATGCGATCTCAAAAAATTTTTTCTTTTCTCATGTTATCGCTATTTTTTATCCCCGCGGTCTTGCTGATCCTGACCGGGGGCTGGCGTGGTTTGACCGTTTCTGCCGCTGATTTGTGGGATGGCTTTGCCGCGCAGTCGATGGAAGAATCCTTTACCGAGGCTTTCCTGGGCCGGGATTTTCTGTGCAGTGTTACCGCCTCTATGCAGACCGCTTTGGGCCGCAACCAGAAAAACGACTGCTTCTACGGCCAGGATGGTATTTTGCAAAATCTTCCGCAATCGGATGAGGAAATTACCACTTTGAATTTGCAGGCACTGCAGGACTTTGCCGAGAAGCAATCGGTTCCCTGTTATTTTCTGCTGTCTCCTACCGCCGCAGCGATTGAACAGAATAAAATTCCTCGCCTGGCGCTGGAATCCCTGTTTAACCAAAAGCAGTATATTCAGCGCTGTTACGCTTTCCTTTCCGCCTCTTTCCACACCATCGACGGGTATAACTCGCTGTTTTCCCACCAGTCGGAATACCTATTCTACCGCACTGATTCCCGGCTCACCGCGCAGGGCTGCTATTATTTATATGTGGGCGCCGGGGACAAACTGGGTTATTCTGCCCGCTCCATGGATTATTTCTCCATCTCCCATCCGCTGCATGACTACAAAGGAAACCTCTTTTCGCTGGTTCCCTATGGGCAGACAGAACCGGACATGGTCTCTCTTTTCCATTATCAAAAACATAACCGCGTGATTCGTCTGGTACAGGACCCGTTGGGCAAGGCAGAGGAGACTCTCCTGTTCGACCCTACCCTTCTGGAAAGCGGAGATCCGCTTCAGGTATATCTGGGGCCGGACCGCGGCGTGACCGACATTCTGGTCAGCGATACCCCTTACGATGGGCATCTGCTGGTCTTTACCGATGGAAGCTGCGACGCGCTGTTCCCACTTATGGCTATCCACTATCTGCAGATCCGCGTGGTTGACCTGCACACTGTTACAACCGAGCAGCTGTCTCAAATCGACCCGGACGCGTTTGACCAGGTGCTGTTCGCGTTTTCGGTCGACCAATTCGGTTATGACATTTTTATCAGCGATTCGCTGGGGAAAAACTGATTTTTTCTCTGCGTATCCTTTGAACCGTTTTTGATGTCCGCTTTACCCTGTTTTTACGAAAATTGCCTTATCCTTTTTACCCGTCCGGACCAGACTGGGAAAAAGGAGTTGAATCAAATGTCCATTTTTGCCAAAAGAACCGTCATGCTCTCTGCCGTTCTTCTTGGCCTGACGATGGCGGGCTTTCCGGCCTTTTTTGCCGGGCACACCGATCGCCTGGTCTATACCTTTGGCATATTCGGCGGACCGATTGCGTTCGGCGGACTGATATGGGGCCGGATTGTGCTGCGATGCCCTTGCTGCGGCGCGCCATTGCCGCTGCAGGGATGGCACGACCTTTACTGCCCCAAATGTGGTGAAAACTGAAAAGATCCATCCAAAAGGCCTGGCAAATAATTGCCGGGTCTTTTGAAAATACTGTTTTCCTTTCCTGTCTGGCATATGATTTTCCCCTAAAATCACTTTCTTGTAGCAGGAAGCGTTTGCTGTGCAATCGTCGCAACAGGGAGTTGCTTGGCGAACAAAGCGTTCGGTGATATCATATCCGTAAAGAGGTGAGCGATATGGAAACAAAAAATGTCATTTTTGAGTTGCGGATAAACCATGGATTATCCCAAGATGAGCTCGCGGAAAAGGTATATGTCACGCGGCAGGCCGTCTCCCGTTGGGAAACAGGGGAAACAACACCCAATACCGAAACCTTGAAATTGTTGTCCAGCCTGTTTGATGTATCGATCAATACGCTTCTGGGTTCTCCCAGAAAGTTAATTTGTCAATGCTGCGGAATGCCTCTTGACGATTCCATAACCAGCAGAGAATCCGACGGATCGTTCAATGAAGAATATTGCAAATGGTGCTATGCCAACGGCGCATTTTCTTACCAGTCGAAAGAGGCTTTGCTTGATTATCTTGTCGGCCACATGCCAAATCCTAATCATTTGCCGGACGAAGAGAGGCGCGCGCAGTGGGATAAATACCTTTCTCTGCTGAAACATTGGAAATAGTTCCGGCCGCATTCTCCATGCCAAAAGGAAGCGGACAGTCCAAACGGTTTTCCGTTTTATTCCGTTGGGACAGCTGCGCCTTTTGCACCGCAAAAGCGCAACGGCAAAACAGGTTAAAATATGCGCAAAAAATCCTCCGCATGCTACAATGATGCGGAGGATTTTGTTTTTTAAACACCGGATGGCTTTCCGTTCTTTTTCCTCTGTTTAGTTTTTCAAACTTTGCAGCGGCGCAGGAATCCGTCCGCCGCGGCGGATAAATTTGGCGGGACTCACCTGGTTGACCGGCATAACCGGGCCGCTGCCCAATAAACCGCCGAATTCCAGTTCATCCCCCTCTTTCTTGCCGATGGCCGGAATGACGCGTACCGCCGTCGTTTTGGAATTGACCATGCCGATAGCCGCCTCATCCGCGATCATGGCGGCAATCACTTCCGCCGGCGTGTCTCCCGGGCAGACGATCATGTCCAGCCCCACCGAGCAGACGGCGGTCATCGCTTCCAGCTTCTCCAGTTTCAGGCATCCTGCGCGTGCGGCATCGATCATGCCGGCATCTTCCGAAACCGGGATAAACGCGCCGGAGAGTCCGCCCACATGGGAAGAGGCCATTACCCCGCCTTTTTTCACCGCGTCATTTAAAAGAGCCAACGCCGCAGTGGTCCCATAGCATCCACACTGCGCCAGGCCCATCTCCTCCAGGATATGCGCTACCGAGTCGCCCACAGCGGGGGTCGGCGCCAAAGACAGGTCTACGATGCCAAAAGGTACACCCAACCGGCGGGACGCTTCCGAGCCGACCAATTGTCCCATTCGTGTGATTTTAAATGCCGTTTTTTTGATGATATCGGCGATTTCCGTCAAATCGCCATCAGGGCACTTTGTCAGCGCCGCTCTTACCACGCCGGGGCCGGATACGCCCACGTTGATGACACATTCCGGTTCGCCAGGCCCGTGGAAAGCTCCTGCCATAAAGGGGTTGTCCTCCGGCGCATTGCAGAACACCACCAGTTTGGCCGCGCCGATGCAGTCCCGATCGGCAGTCAGCCGCGCCGCCTCGCAGACTACCTTGCCCATGACCCCGACCGCGTCCATATTGATGCCGGTTTTGGTGGAGCCGATGTTTACCGACGAACAGACAAAATCCGTTTGGGCCAGCGCCCGCGGAATGGATTCGATCAGTTCTTTATCCCCTGCGGCAAATCCTTTATGCACCAGCGCCGAATAGCCGCCGATAAAATTGACTCCCACCGCTTTTGCGGCCCGGTCCAGCGTTAAGGCGTATTTTACCGGGTCTCCGCCGGAAGCCGCTACCAACATGGCGATTGGCGTTACCGCGATTCTCTTATTGATAATCGGTATCCCATATTCCGCTTCGATCTGTTCTCCCACCTGTACCAGGTCTTTGGCATAGGTGGTGATTTTGTCGTATACCTTCTGGCAGGAACGGTCGATGTCCGGATCGCAGCAGGACAACAGAGAAATGCCCATGGTAATAGTCCGGATATCCAGATGCTCTTCTTCAATCATCTGGACCGTTTCCATAATATCCTTCATGTTAATCATGGCCGTGTCCTCCCTTAAATGCGGTGCATCGAATTGAAAATATCTTCATGCATCACGTGGATCTTCAGATTTTTCTGTTCTCCCAACTCATTCATGGATTGGGCCAATCCGTTGATCCCGCCGGATAAATGGTCGATATTCACCAGCATTACCATGACGAACAAATCTTCCATCACGGATTGGGTCACTTCGATCACATTGGCATTATGGTCGGCACATATGCCGCTCACCGACGCCAGAATTCCTACGGTGTCCTGTCCCACTACTGTAATAATTGCTCTCATCCTTGCTTTCTTCCTTTCTCCTGACTGTCTTTGTATCAAAGACAGTTTTCTTAAAATGTCCTCGTCAAAAGATAAAAAATAGGGCGAACGGAATAGTCCGCCCTATTGTCTGCGTATAAAAGACAGAAATGCAAATTTCACTATTTTTTGAACGACAGCCAGCACCGGTTATTTGCTGCTGTCCACCAGCCAACGGAAGAGGTTTACATAATCGGCAAACCGCTGCGCCATATTTTCCGGATGGAACTGCACGCAAAGGATCTTCTTTTCCATACATTCCATTGCCTCGACAATACCGTCTGCAGCCACTCCGGTAACGGTAAAGCCCCGGGCGATATCTTTTACCGCCTGATGATGGAACGTGTTGGTCATGATTTTGTCTGCTCCCATCAGCTCCCGAATCTTGCTGCCTTCTTTCAGCTCCACCCAGTGGAACGGCTCGTCCCGGTCATCCATGCTACCCACGTGAGCTTGGACACTTTTGGTCTGGGAGGGGATATCCTGGATCATATTCCCGCCGTATGCCACATTCACGACCTGCATGCCGCGGCAGATACCGAACACCGGCTTTTTCGCCGCCACGCAGCCTTTAATCATCTGGATTTCAAACACGTCCTGCTCCATGCGGAAATGGCTCATTCCTCGAACAGGATCCTCGCCATACAAGTGCGGAGCAACATCCGCGCCGCCGGGGCAGAGGAAGCCGTCGATAGAATCGACATACTGGGCAATCAGCTCCGGGTCGTTGGTTTCCGAGAGGATGACAGGACAGCCTCCCGCCATCCGTACGGATTTTATGTAGTCGCCGCCGATGCCATAATGACCTCTGGGGCCCACTTTTCCCATAAAAATGCCGGTAATGCCGATGATCGGTTTTTTGTTCATGATTGGATCCCTGCCCTTTCTCCCAATTGGCTGTAAAGCCTTTAAACGAAAATAAGTATAGCATACCTGTATTGGGGTTGCAATCGTTTTTGGAAAGGAAAAAGCCCTTCGGCAGCAAAAGAGCGAAAAAAACGCCCTTTCCCATTGTGAAGCGCCCTATGAATATGTTATACTATTTTCACCACGCACAAGAAAAGGGGATCTTTATGTATCTGAATATATTCGACAGCCATACCCACAGCGACACATCCTGGGACGCGGAACATTCTATCACCTTTTTGTGCGAAACCGCCGTAAAAAAGGGCATTCTCGGCTTTGCCATTACTGACCACTGTGAAATCAACGAATATGCATCCCGGGATATTGAGACCCGCATCCGGCAGGGCCATTTTGAAATGCTCAAGGCCCGGGCCGCCTTTGGCAAAAGTCTGATGCTCTGCTACGGAATTGAACTGGGGCAGATGAACTATGATTTGAACCTGACCCACCATGTGCTGGAAATGAAGCCGTACGATTTTGTACTGGGTTCTTTGCACTGTATCCGCGGCAACGAGGATTTTTACTTTATGGATTTTAAAGACGAAGACCCTTACGCGCTGCTGGAAGAATATTATCAGGAGCTTTATGAAGTTGCCAAGCTGAATCTTTTTGACTCCATGGCTCATATCACCTATCCTATTCGATATATGAACGGGACGCATCATCTTGGGGTGGACCTGTCCCGGATGGATGACCTGATCGACCTGACCCTGCGCACTCTGGTCCAGAACGGCAAGGCTCTGGAGATCAACACCTCCG
>Ga0129307_1003413_pt1 | contig 10109 bp, 11 predicted proteins | sample P1105metagenome_FD_94437 | JGI IMG/M metagenome (GOLD analysis project Ga0129307, IMG submission 94437) | Capybara group fecal microbial communities from Wisconsin, USA - P1105 metagenome | ecosystem: Host-associated > Mammals > Digestive system > Large intestine > Fecal | place: USA: Wisconsin... | reverse complement strand
TTCTTACGAATAATAGCGTCCTTCCTGTCGATGGCTTCATTAAGGCGCTTAATCTGGGAATCCTTAAAACGAATCTGATCCTTAAGGAACTTATTATCCTCTTCCAAAGATTGTATCTGAAGTCTGTACCGAGATTCTTTTTTATCAATACGTTCCTGAAGTTGGCGGATAATCTCGTTCTTGTAATCGAGTATCGTCTGCACAATCTGGGATTCGGTCTTATCGTCCTCGAACGGCAGCAGCACGTTAGCTATGGGTTTAAGCACCCTTTTGTAATCGTGTTGATGGGTGTCGCGGTCGGAGAACACCAGCTTAATGGTCGATAACGAGACAGGTTCATCGTTTTCCTCGGTCTTGTCGGCAATCTCCTGATAGGTAAAGCCGCGTTCAAGGCGGAGGCGTTTTAACTCTTCGATCAGTTCTTTTTCTTTAGTCTTTAGCATAATATTAATCCTTTATTGACCTAGTATAACACTATAATTATACCGAGATAATACTTTATTAACTTTAGACTATAATATATATTATATAAATAATATAGTCAATAAGGGGGTAATATATATATGGAGTATATAATTAATATTAAATCTAAAGGCTTTAGTTATTATAACGTTATAGATATAAATATAAATAATATTATATATAATATAAATAATTATAATGTTATAGGTATAGATAATAATAATTATTTAGGTATAGACTATAATAATAATATAATTAAATATATTAACGAACATATAGATATTATAATATATCCTTTAGGTATTGACTTCGACACTTTAATGTGTTAAAGTATATATGTATAGGGGCGTGATGGCTTAAGCCTGAAGTCTCTATACAACCACTATGTGGTAAAGGGAAAAATTAAATCTCTAGGCAATACATAACATATATAGCAAAAATGCAGACTTTGCCGAATAAAGCTAAGAAAATCGCACATTGGGGGTTTCAAAAATGGGAATTCAATGACTAGGTCGAAGCCAAGAATGGGAATTCAATGACTAGGTTAAACGACACTAACCACTATTATGTAAACGAAAAGGAGAAGAATCATGGGAAAAGTTCTATACGGTGTAGACGAATTTGGGGAGAAGCTCGAAGGTGGAGTATATATCACCGAACATGAAATGGTCAAGCAGCGCGAACTCAGCGAAAAGCGTAGGCAATACTTCAGGCAGATGCAGCAAGAGAACATTCTGCGTATCGACTTTACCGAAATCCTCGGAGAGTTTTACTTCGTGAATTACCGCAAGCTGCTGAAGATAACGAATGACAACACTGCCCTCGCATTCAGATACTTATATCTCTGTACCTTTGCCGACAAAGATGGCAAGCTAAGTTTCAAAGGTAAAGACGTACTCCATAAAGATTTCAAGAGAATACTCAACTTAAATCCAAAGACGGCTGGATCAGACGTTGCCGAACTTGAGAACTATAATCTTATCTATAAAGTTAATGACGTTTACTACGTCAACCTAGAGTATTATATTCGCAAGCAGAAGTTGCCGGACGAGTTCAAGGGTAAATCGGCACGTATCATAGATAAGGGAGTAAGGGAACTGTACGAACAATCCACTCCCCGCAATCACGCCATGCTAGGCAAAATAGTTCCATTACTTGAATACATAAATAAATATAATAACATTCTTTGTACGAAGGAAACTGTGCTAGAGTTCGACTACACAAAAATCGAACCACTCTCAGGTTATGAGATATGTCGTATCTGTAACCGAACCGTAGAGAACAGTGACCGCTTCCTCAAAGAACTAAAGCACTTTGTTATTGACCGATTACCATTCATAAGACGAGTAGTTGACGACACGGAATACCACCTTGATTGTTATATAGTAAATCCTTATGTAATATATATGGGTTCACGAAATGATCATCTCGAATGGACATTCAAGTTGTTCGACTTACGGAGTAGGAGAAAAAGATAAAGGAGGATATTAAATGTTAATCAGTAAAGAAGAATTTGTAAAGTATATTACGGCAATGAAAGACTTGTTCTCTTATAAGGACGAAGCTATTGAACTGCTGCAAAAATATAATCCTTATACTCAGGCGGGATATTGGGATTACCCAAGTTGTGATGAAGAATTGTGTGAATTGTTAGAGAAGGTTACTGGAGATAGTGATTATATAAGAACCTTCTGCTACGACCTCAACTTCGGAAAATATTGGGAGCCGGGATGTGTACTCGATCATAACGGTGATGAACTTGAACTCGCCACTATAGAAGATCTGTGGGAGGTGCTGAACAGAAATGGATGAAATGTTAAAAGTAATGGGCGGTCGAGGTAAAGGCAAAACAACATATCTTGTTATGCGAAGCGCCCGAACTCAGACTTATATATTAACTTTGAATAAGCAACGCGCTAAAGAAATAAGTCACATTGCGGATAATATGGGATTACATATACCCTACCCTATAACTTTGGAAGAATATCTTCACAATAAACTCCGAGGCACTTTTATTACAAACATATTAATTGATGATGCGGATGATATACTTCAAGCATTATTCTCTCCGCTTAAGATAGATGCAATTACAATGACATTAACAGAATAACTTGAAAGGAGAATCATATGTCAGAATATGGACTCAAGATTTTGAACTATATGGCTGGCAGTATATGGGGAGTATCCCAAGGTACGAGATATGCTTATGATACTACCCCAGCGATGCTGACCAATAGTTTATTTTTAGATTATATGAAGGAGAACGGACTCAAGATATATAAAGGAGTATCAACCAGAGACATTATCTGTATTGACTTCCAATATGGGTCACGAACCTTTAAGGATGAAACAAAACATTTAAAAGAGCTTGCTGCCAAGGCACGAATCGAATATAAGAAAGCAAAGAGCCAAGGGCATCAGGCACAGATCATGAAGGCTTATCATAAGCGCAAGGGTATTGAGAATATGTATATCCAAGCTCTGCAGAATGAGGATAAGTACATTAAGAAAACCAAAGAGGAATTACGAATTGAATATTATACTAATGGTGTTGACATAAAATACCCAAAGTATAATAAGAAAACCAAGGAGTGGGATTACGAAGTCATTCATTATGTGATGCTCTATCGTACTCCCGGAAAAGCCAAGAAGGGATCTTGTATGTTTATCCGCAAATCCCTTTATAAGAAGGCTCACCAATTTCTTACGATGGGTATCAAGATACCAAAGAAGAACTCTCCTATCGTAGAGATTGGGGCGTACCAGTCACTTATTACTAGTAGCATCGAAGGTAAGGTAACTATACCACCCGAAGATATATTAGTTCTCAAAGATGTTGATTCATTCTGTAACACAGATGTTATTAGCATCGAGATAAATTCAAATAAACATTGTATATCTGTACCGAAGAAAAACTACGAAGTATGTAATGCATTGTTTGATGGACAAGCACTGATAGACGAAAGTATCTTTCCTGATTGGGGGAATGGATATGTACTGCTCCGCCAACACTTCTTCAAAGCTGCGGCATTCTGCACAAAAATTCAGAAGTTCTTCAGAGATTACTTTGGTGACGAATACGAAACTGCGGTAGTTACAGATATGTGGGGCAACGAACATCTTGCCAAGAATATCAAGTTGATAACTACCGACAACGCAATCAAGTGGATAAAGTTTGATGGTATTACTTATGAGTATTGGTCAGAGAAAGTTCGAGAACTGAATAATAACTTTGGTATAGTTAAAACCGCACATAAATCCAAGATGGGTGATATGCAGCGCATGAGTTATCAAATGGTTAACGCCCTATCCACAGATATAATGGATGATGTGCTGACAGATACTAAAGAGTATATGCAGAAATTAAAGAATGATGATAATATATTCTTTGAGTTCTTGAGACGTAATGCAAACTTCATGAGTGACTACGAGGTATTGCTTGCACTCTGCAAACATAATCCCGACTTTGTCCGTAGCGATTATTTCCGCGAGAGACGTTCAACTATCATACAGAATTACTTACTTGATATAAAGACAGGACATATAGTACAGAACGGAGACAACTTAGTTTTAGTTGGAAGTCCTTACGCAATGTTACTTCACTCGGTCGGTGAAGATGTTGAGGATGATCCTACATTTGAACTTGAGGATGATGCTATTCAGTGTTGGACGGCAAGATTTAATGACGGAGAATATCTGGCTGAGTTTAGGTCACCATTTAATAGTTGTCATAATTTGGGACATCTACATAATCATTATCATCCTTATTGGGATAAGTATTTTAATTTAGGCACACAGATAATTGCAGTCAATACTCAACATACTGTATTCGAAGATAGAAACAATGGTTCGGATTTTGACTCAGATATGATCTATACAACTAACCAACCTGATGTTGTTGAGAGGGCTAAATATTGTTATCTAAATTATGCGACCATTGTAAATAATATTCCTAAGGAAAAGAACATATATGATAATACATTATATAATCAAGCAATCATAGATAATAAGCTTGCAGCATCTCAAAGAGATATTGGCGAAAGTACAAACGTTGCACAGATATGTCTGTCTTATTGGCACACTACTGGTGACGAAAAGTATGGGGCGTATGCAGATGCCCTAGCGGTCATCTGTCAATGTTCGATCGATGGTACAAAGAGATCTTTTGATGTGGATATTCCCGCAGAGATTAAAAGAATCAAGGATGAGATAAACATAAAAAAGAATGGTTATCCCGCATTTTGGAGAGACATCCGCAGAGATTGTAATAAAAATCTTATTAATTATAACCTTCAATGCCCAATGAATGTGGTACACTCTCTCACTATTGGCAAGGCTGGGTTTAAGAATGACACCATTCCTATCAATGAGTTCTTTATCTGTCACGAGAATAAAGAAACACAGAAGAAGTCTAAGAGTATCGAAGGGCTTATTGAGAAATATAGTTTAGAGTTATCTGAATTTAACAAGGATAAGAAAAAGAATAAAGAAAAAGATTACAACGATTATTTATTACTGCGTAGTGATTACGAGGATTTACTTGAAGATATTAAGCGAATTAGTTTACCAAATAAATATGTGGGATTAATGTCTTGGCTAGTTAATAGATGTTTCTTAATGACTCCAAATATGATCAGTAATAAAAACAATATACAGTCAAAATTAAGTAAGAACCGCCCACTGTTACTCAAGATATTGTATGATTTAAACCCCGATTTACTACTAAAATGCTTTAAAAAAGGTAATACCGATTTTCTGTAAACCTCAAAAAATACGGCTTAATCCCCTATTTTTTTATATAGCATTTTCCGAGCTAATGATAGAGGTGGAAATTAAATTTCTATCAATATGATTAAAGGAGAAAAAGGATATGAGCAATACAGAGAAAGGCAAGGTTTATTACTCTTTTGAGGACTTTGCTGTAGAAGAAATGGGAATGAAACCATCAAGACGAGTTACTAGAGATAAACAAAGACTCGCATCGCAGCGTGAAAAGTTTCTAGGTACTTGTCCTTATTGTAAAGAACAACTGCACTATTCATATGGAACAAATATATTATTTTGTAACAACCCAAAGTGTAAGGGTAAGAAAGTTACATTAAAAGATAGTGACGGCAAGGATGTGACTGCTTATAAGCCATATTACCGTATATTACTAGGTGAGAATAGTTCGACAATTGGAAGTACAATATTTGAGGAGGACTAAAAGGATGAGACAAGAAAAGATAGCTTTTTCGGAATTTGTTAAACAAGTTTCAAAAGATACCGGTTATGCACAACACGACATATCTGCAGTACTTAAGAGTAGTGCTGGCGTAGTTCGTGGTAATCTCGAAGACGGAAAGTCTACACAAGTATTTCCGGGAATGGTGGTATATCCATCTACATACAATAATGAGTACAAGTTTGCTAGAGCAAGATTCGGTAATTTCTTCCGTGATCTTGATTCTGCTATTTTGGAATAATATACCTCCTGTAACGTCGTTCCTCGGCTACCGTCTGGATGGTCGGGGGATGACAATATTAATTTAGAACAGAACCCCCAAGTCCCTCAACGATGCGGAACGTGGGGGTATTTTGATTGTAAAGGACGAAAAGGAATAATGATAAAGATAAGTAAAAACGAAAAAGATTATTTATTATCTAAGGGATGTAAGTGGCATAGTGACATTCATGCGAGTACCACTCGTAGACATTATTATGCTACAGAGAATCCTAAGGTAAAGAGACTACTGAATAAATATAAAGAACAAACTGTCGCTAAGACAACCGTAGAGTCGGAATAATGAATAAAAGGAAATAAAGAATATGCTAAACGATCTTGAATTAACACTTCCAGAAATTTGTACAACAGGAGAAATTCCAAGTATGCAGTTACCTGATGCGGGAGAATATAACTATTGGGATTTCTATACTAATCGTATTTTAACTATAGACGGAGAAATAACAGATTGGGATTATAACATTGCTAAGAGTATTATAGGATATAATATGCATTCAACAAATAATAGCCCAATCATATTGTTAATTAATTCTATTGGCGGATTATTAGATGTAACTTATTCAATCATTGATACCATAAAGATAAGCCGTATCCCTGTGTGGACAGTTAATATGGGACAAGCACTCTCTGGCGGATGTATGATATTCCTTGCTGGAGAAAAGCGCTTCACTCTTCCACATTCATGGTGTATGACTCATATGGGTAGTGGTGGAACATCTGGTAATTATGATCAGTCCAAGGAGCAGCAAAAAGTTTGGGACGAGCAAGTAAAGAATATGGGCGAATATATTATGTCCCAAAGTGGAATTGATGATAAGACTTGGAGAAAGTATAAGAATAAAGATTGGTGGCTTAACAGTGAGCAGCAACTTGAGTTTGGATTTGCTACTGATAAGTTAGAGAACATAGATCAGATACTGAGTATGGGTACATAACCCATACTCTTTTTTATTTATGAATAAAAGGAGATATATTATCGTGAATAATCAATTGAAAAGGCTCGACAATGAAAATGAAGAGCAATATATATGGCGAGTTGCCCAAATGAAAGATTCAGGTGTTCTTGATATGGATTGGGAAGAACTTGCCGAATGTATTAATCAAGAATGTCGAGAAGACGAAGATGAATATCGTTCCTCTTCTGCTTATAGAAAACCATATCAGCAAGCAAAGAGATATTATGAAGCTGGTGTGTTTAGCAGATTTGATGAGGATGATTATACTGATAAGCTCAACGACCAACGCCGCGAACTTGAAAAAGCCAAGGTTGCTTTTAGAGATGAGCGCAACGGTTGGAATAAGCAGAATCGTATTGAAGCAAGAGTTGAGGAAACACTTGATAATCTCGAAAGAGAACTGCAAGAAATTGGAAAGTCTTCTTTTAAGGTTGATAATAAAGTCAAAGTTAATAAGGGAGATAATTCGTTAGTAGTTATGCTTTCCGACATGCATACTGGACAGACATTCAATAATGCTTTTGGACAGTATGATACTGATATTCTCAAGAGTAGACTTAATCAATTACTCAATAAGACTATCGAAATTGGTCAGAGACATGAATCTGTAATGGTCAATGTTGTTTTACTCGGTGACCAGATCAGTGGAAATATTCATAACACTATTCAAGTATCTAATAGAGAGAATGTTATTGAACAGATTAAGATTGCATCAGAAGTTATAACTTGGTTCTGTGTTGAACTTGCGAAGAACTTTGGATTTGTAAATATCTATGAGTGCGCGGGAAATCACAGCAGAATCATTGCAAATAAAGATGCTGCAGTTCATGACGAGCGTTTGGATAATCTTATTACTTGGATTATTAAACAGATGACTTCTCACATAGATACTATCAAAGTTCATGATGATGATTATAATCGCATTGATTCAGGTATATCTGTATTTGAATTATACGGCAAGGAATATGTTGCAGTTCATGGTGACTACGATGTTCTCAACAAAACTGGTGTCGGTAATCTTAGTATGATGCTTGGCAGAATACCTTATGCAATTATGAATGGTCATAACCACTATCCTATGAACACAGATGTTAATGGCGTCAAGGTAATTCAAGGCGGTTCGTTTGCGGGTACTGGAGATAGTTACACTATTGAAAAGAGATTGTCAGGCAAACCAAATCAGACAGTACTTGTCTGTGACGAAGATGGAATAGATTGTATTTATAATGTTGAATTAAAATAATTGGAGGTAACTATGAGTAATAGTTCATTAGTACAGTACACAAAAATATCTCCAAATAAAACAGTTAAGAGAAACCATACGATAGACACAATAACAATTCATTGTATGGCTGCTCAATTAAGTGTGGAATCTTGTGGTGATATTTTTGCCAAGTCTTCAAGTAAGTCCTCTTCCAATTATGGAATTGGTTCTGATGGAAAAATTGCAATGTATGTTGAAGAAAAAGACCGTTCTTGGTGTAGTTCTAATGCAGCTAATGATCATAGGGCTATTACTATAGAATGTGCTTCAGACACTAAAACACCCTATTCGGTAAATAATAAGGTGTACACTTCTCTTATAAATCTGTTAGTAGATATTTGTAAGAGGAATAATATTCAGAAACTTGTTTGGTCTACAAATAAGTCTGACAGAATAAATCATAAGAATGGTTGTAATATGACCGTTCATCGCGACTTTGCAAACAAAGAATGTCCGGGAGATTATCTTTATAAAAAGATGGGACAGATTGCGGATGATGTTAATAGTAAATTAACTAAGTCATATCAGATTGGTTGGAATCAAGATTCAACTGGTTGGTGGTATGTAAACGCTGACGGAACTTATCCGAAGAGTTGTTGGAAAACTATTGGCAATAAGCAATATTATTTTAATGCTAGTGGTTATATGGCTTCGGATGAATATGTTAAGTCGGATAATTATTCTAACGACAAGAATCTTTATTATGTTAACGAAGATGGTTCGTGGGATCTCAAGTCTTACAAGTGGAGATCGAATAATAAAGGTTGGTGGTTAGAGGCAAACACTGGCGGTTGGTATGCTAAATCTGAATGGGCAAAGATTGATGGCAAGTGGTATTACTTCGACAAGAATGGTTATATGGTAACAGGAACTGTTTGGATTGGATTAAAGAAATATTATTTCAATTCAGATGGAACTTGGAAAGAATAGCAATTGCGGTGGTAGTCTTCGGACGACACTTAGAGCAGGGGATATAATTCCTCTGCTCTTTTAGATTTAAAGTATCAAATATTATACTTTAGTATCAAAAATGATACTTAACAGATAATATATTGTACTTTATAACAACGCCCTTTACGGGCAATAATATTCCAAATACATGAAAAACTTGCGTGTGTACAACGTAACAATGACTAAGTACGGTTATATGTCATTATATAATTGGTCGTGGTGTAGTAAGGTGTTTCGTAAGACACTGGGAAGCACAGCATATTATATGGTGCGGGTAGGAGTTCGAATCTCCTCGACTACATGTGAGAAAAACCAATAGGTTTTGCGAGGCGGGATAGAAATATCTTAGCCTCGATTTTTTATTATTAAGTTAATAGAGAACAGAAGGCATTCGGAAGTCATGAGCCGAATGATGTGGTATCTGACCTCACCACTCTTCTGTTCTTTTTATTATGTTTTGAGGTCAGAGAAAAGAGGTCAAGATGATAGGAATTTATAAGATAACAAATAAAATCACAAAACAATCATATATTGGACAATCGACCAATATTAAAAAGCGTATAACAAATCATTGTAGTGTATATAACAATCCAAATGACCATTGTTACGAATATCCGTTATATCAGGATATGAGAAAATATGGGATTGAAAATTTTGAATTTGAAATAATAGAAGAATGTCAAAGCGAATTATTGAATGACAGAGAAATATATTGGATTGCGAAATTTAATACTTTTGACAACGGATATAATCAAACAGAAGGCGGAGATCGTGCTGGTAGTTATTACAAGTTAAATAAATATCAATTACAATATATTACATTAGAGCTTAAAAATACAAAACTGTCAATTCAAGAGATTGCTGACAAAAGGGGTATTTCATATGAGATGGTTCAAGGAATTAACACTGGAAGACATTGGCATAGGGAAATTGATTACCCTATAAGAAAAACAATAAATAATGAAAATTATTG
>Ga0129307_1003411_pt1 | contig 10120 bp, 7 predicted proteins | sample P1105metagenome_FD_94437 | JGI IMG/M metagenome (GOLD analysis project Ga0129307, IMG submission 94437) | Capybara group fecal microbial communities from Wisconsin, USA - P1105 metagenome | ecosystem: Host-associated > Mammals > Digestive system > Large intestine > Fecal | place: USA: Wisconsin... | reverse complement strand
TGCGCGAGTGGCTCAGTGGTGGAGCGTCGCCTTGCCAAGGCGAAGGTCGCGGGTTCGATCCCCGTCTCGCGCTTATTTTATTGTCAGCGGAAATGGCTTGGTTGAGCCGTTTCCGCTGCTTTACGTTTCGGCGATGTTTATAAGACACCGAAAGACACTTTACAAATGAATGGCGTTTGCCGCCGGATCACAGCGCCCGGGTCAGCTTATCATAAGTCTCCTCATTGGTCAGGGGATTGTACAGATAAGCCATGGTCGTCTGCAGATCGGAATGACCCAGAAGGACACGGATCGCATCGACAGGGATTCCGTTCGCGTTCAGGGTACTTGCCACCGTTTTGCGGATCTTATGGCTCCGCTTCGGGTTAAGACCGGTTTTCCTGGCGAATTTCTCCAGAATGTAGTTGATCTGCCTGGAGGTGATCCGCTTGCCGTCCCGTTCGAAAAGGTATTCCTGGCCTTTGGAAACCGCAAGGATCTCATCCATTAACTCGATCGCTTTGGGTACCAGCGGGATATACCGGTCCTGATGGGTCTTGGTGTGGTCCACCACGGTGTAGGCGTTTGTCCCCTGGTTGCGGGATTCTTCCCTGACGATGTGCAGGTACTTCCCGTTCACAATGTCCGATGCCTTTAAGGCCACAAGTTCCCCGACACGAAGTCCGAGGTAAAAGTTCAGCCGTATAGCGAGGATCGCCTGGTCCGGATCTTCCGCATACCTTTCTGCAAGGTAATCCTGCAGCAGGGCGCGTTCGTCGGCGTTATACGTTTCCGTAGTGCCGTTCTTACGCTGGACCTGCCGGAACTTCACCGTGATCTTCACATGGTCCATCGGGTTCACCGCGATCATGTCCTTCTCAAAGGCATACTCAAACATACCCTTTAAGATCGTTTTGGCATTGGTCCATTCCTTGCTGGAAAGGTTGTAGTCCTTCACGATGCCGTTTGCAAAAGACTGCAGTGAAAGACGGTCAACGCTCTTTACCGGCTGCTTGAAGAACTCCGTATCCCGGAAGTACTTCTTATAATGCTGCCGGTGCCGTACGATCGTGTTCGGGCTCTCTGTGATGGTCTCCTTATAGGCAAGCCATTCTTCATAGAGTCTGTTCAGTGTGATGTTTTCATGGTGCTGCTCCGCTTTATAAAAGCTTACCAGCCGGTCAATTATCTTCTCTTTCGTGGAAAGCTTGATCTCGACCTTCTTCTTTTTGAGCGGGTCAAAGTAGTAGGTCTGCCATCTGCCGTTCGGAAGCTCAGTGATGGCAAAGGGGTGATTTCTGACAATTGATTCTCGTACTGTCATTTCCAACTGTTGTTTCAGCAGGCTCTCATCGATATTTAATATACCGCGGTCGATAGCCTCCTGTAAAGTGTGAGTATCCAACATGATAGTGCAAACTCCGTTTCTGGGAGCCTTAGCCGCCTGCGAAAAGCGGTTTCAAGCGTCAATGGAGTTTCGCGGATAGATGCCGGCCATAACTGGCCTCGCAATGACATCACCTGCGAACATAATCCGCAGCTCTTTTCCCTAAGAACTGTCCTTATGTAACGGAATCCGTGGAGTTTGCTTATTCTGTTTCGGATATGTTCTAAACTGCACCATGGTGGATAAAATGTCCACTTGCGGTGGAACCTCATGTCACCGTATTACTCATAATGGGTAATACGGGATGCTAAGATCTATTACATATGAAGAAGTGTGGTAAGTGGTCACTGCGGCCACTTACCAAATCAATTTTCTGGGCAGCCGTAAGTCTCCAGATTGGGGACTTACGGTGGGCCGCTTACTATACCAGGATTCGTCGGATCAAGTCCTCGAAATGAAGACTTGATTCTGCCGGGATTTCAAGTGTTCAAAATGATCATTTGAAATTCCGGCGGAGGTTGGTGCGCAAATTTAGCACCAACCGAGTGGTCCGGGCCAAAATGTCCCGGACCAAAACCGGTGTAACCACGATCGAGTTGTCAAAATGATAACTTGATCACAGAACCGGATATGATGCCCAGTGGGCCATAATGACCCACTGGAATGAACCTTACCTCGAGTAGGTTTCAGATCTATCAAAAGTTTCAATAACCAGCTCCTTTCCGATAGCAGCTTCGATATTGGACCGGATGATCAGGAGTTCCTTTTCTTTGGCAGATGCCTCACGGCGGGCGTTGTAGTATTCGTTCTTTTCGGAGACCAGCGCCGTGATCTCATCATTGAGATCTTTGACCTTCGGAAGGCGGCTTATGCCGTGATCTTTGAAATACTTTTGTGCTGCCTCCCGCAGCATCAGGGGTGCCCGGTGCGCTTCATAGAAGGCTACACGTTTATTGGAATCTTTGATGGCCTTATACTCGGCCGCGATCTCTTTTGCGGCGCGGTAGTTCTGCAAATGCCGGCGGAGTTCCTGCTTTTCATTGAGTCTGGACTCGATTCCTTTCAGTTTCCCGGTACTGTCCTCGTATGCCGCATGCGCCGCCTCGACCGCCCGGCCAAGGTCGTCAGGATCTTCAAAGCCATGTTCACGATAAAGATATAGTGCCGATGCCATCTGTTTTAAGTTGAACTTCTTCGCCCAGCGCTCGTATCCGATGCCTTTTCCTTCCGCCTTCTTCGCTTCGGTGTCGATAACCTTGCTGATGCGGGAACCGGATTCGGCCGTACCTGTCATTTTGACAGCTGCGGTATCCCTGCTGTTATCATTTTTCTTCTTTTCCTTTTCCTGCAGTTTTTGGAGGACCGATTCTTTGGAAAAATCATCCCCGAGCTTCCTGGAAGTGATCGGTTTCGTCCGGTCTGCCGTAAGGTAACTGAACCTGCCGCGGCTCTCTTTGACTGTGATGCCTTCCCGGGAAAGAAGGGAAACGAACTCTTCGAAAGTTGCTGATTTTTCTAGGGCTGCTCGAATCTGTCTCCGAAGCTTTTCCTTATCGGTCTCGAACTTTGTCTGCCGGATCTCGGAACCGGCGTCGCCGGCAGACTTGGAAATCTGCTTATTCAGTTCTTCCTGCCCATGACGTTTTGCCCAGTACTCCCGTTCGGTGATCCGGTCGTTTCTCCCGTTAAGAAGATCGATCTGGTAAAGGCCTTCCCGGTGGCACATCTCCATGACCTCGCTTCGAAGATACCGGAGTGCTGCCGGCGTGCACCGGTGCTTCATTCCGGCTTTTGTATCACAGGGCCGGTCCATATATGGGAGGAAGGGTACATCTTCGATTCGTAAGGAATTGATCACGATGTGGCAGTGGATGTTGCCGCTTTGGTTGTGGCCGTCCGGGTGGGTACAGACGATCGCCTGGTGGCCAGGGAAATGTTTCCTGCAGAATTCAACACCAAGTGCCTGGGCGCGTTCCATTGTCAGGCCATTGTCATCAGCATCCCTCGGATCGAAACTGATGATATAGTGGTGCGATTTGATATCGCCCCGCTGGTTATTTTTCCCGTACTCCAGATTCGATTTCATACAGGCGATAGCAAAGTCATCGTCACCGCAATTCAATGTTTGATAGAGAAATGACTCTCGCGGAACGTAGTGGCCATGTTCATCCAGTATTGGCTTCATGCTGAATTCGTCATGCTGGAAGGTGAGATACAGTTCCGCATTCCCGTAGTTGGCATTCTTAGATGCGATATGCTTTATCGTTGCCAAGCGCGTCACCTGCTTTCTGTAATAACAAAAACCGGAGATCCGTGAGTTCCCCGATACAGTCATGGATCTCATCGGCCAAAGGGGTCGGCATTTCACCGTCGGCATTCAAGTGATGGGCGATCTGGTTTAGGTTGGTGCCAACGCGGACGATCTCCCGGTTTGTGTCATTGAGGGAATCCAGGAATTCCCGGTTGACGCCGCCGATCCGGATAACGGTCTCGACCTTCGCACCGGTGATCGCCTTCCTCAGATACTCAGACTGCGACAGGCCGCTTACCTTGCATCGCTCCTGAAACGCGGCATACTCCGATTCAGAGAGCCGGGTCTTTACGATGCGGTCGCGGTGGGGTGTGTTGTACTTTCTTTTGATGGTGAACACCTTCTTTCTTACAAAAATGATCGGGATGAAATATCCCGGAATTAAAAAAACTGCCGTAAGGCAGTTCAGCTGGGTTTGGGGCAGGCACGCCCCAACAAGGATCTGACCGTGGGCAAAAATGAGCGTAAAGCGAATTTTGGACCCATGGTCGATACTTGCTCTGATGTGTAAAACCGGTATCGGGGAAAATAAAAACAGTTCCTTTTTAAGGAACTGTTATGTAAGAAACATATGTGTTATGAAAAAATGAAGAGGAACGGCGGATCATGATTCGTGGGATTCTTTGTACCGGCGGTACTCATCATCGATAAAAAGATCCGCCTGGGTCCGGATCTTCCGCAGGCGTTTTACAATGGGGCTGTGGGTCTTGTAGCCGAGCTTTTCCGAGATCTCCTGATCGGTATATCCTTCCGCTTTTAAGGAGAGGACCTCCCGGTCCTTATCGGAAAGAGAGGAGAGGAAGTGTTCATACTGAAGCCGGGACAGAGCTTCTTCCGTATAGTCATGACCATCCGGGAGGGAGAAGATGCCATCACCTTCCACTGCCTTTTCCATCAGCTGCTCCAATGACTGCATGTTCCTGCCGGCCTTCGTACGGCTGTGGCTCCACTGGGCTTCAAAAGATGCCTTCACTTTGCTGTAGTATTCTGAATAATCCTCGGGTGTCCGGTTATTCCAGATCTCATCGATGACAGGCTGAAGGTCCTTCTCTCTGATGATCTCATCCACTGCATTACGGATGAGATTGGACCATTCCTGATAGGAGAGGAAAGAGACTTGCTGACCTTCGGGGATATCATACAGTTCCTGAAAGCCAAGGCCGTTATGCTGGAACACTTCCCGCATTAAGCCGACACAGTAATAGGCGAGCCGCCATAAAGGAAATTCTCCGGAATAGAAGAGGTCGATGCCGGGAATACTTCGGTAGGTCCCGTCTTTCTTTGGAACTTCGAAACACTGCCAGATCGCCCAGGCATAGGAATCCCAGATAAGCTCCAGGAACCGCTCGTCGGAAATCAAATCATCGTATTCTTCCGATCGGAAGACATCATACGGACAGCGGGGAAGCTGAAGATAGTCTTTCCGCTTTTCAAGAATCTCCTCAGGCAGGGCATAGAAGAGATTGAGCCAGGACCTGTTATCGGAAAACGGGATCACCAAGCCATCACCGTGATCTCCGATCACGATGAAGCCTGAAGGACCATTTGGTGATTGATGCACTGACTTCATTTCTGTCTCTTTCAAAATTCCGGGCAAACACCCGTCCATTTATATATAACACAAGATCGGCAGGAATGTTCCATGTGATCTGATTTTTCTGAAGATGCCCTGACAGATTCCCGCCGCAATCCGGAAAATATACAGTTTAGGCAGACCATTTGATCAATTACCATGCCTTCAGCGAGGTGGAGTAAAAAGTAGTCACTACGTGACAAGACAAGACAAAACCACAAGCTTCATTCTTGAAAATTCATATATATATATATATAATTTCACTTGAAAGGGTCATGCCGGCGCCGACTGGTTTACCCTTATTTCAAATATTTTGACTCGTTTTTGTCAGGAGGTAATCCTTATGTATAAGCGTATCCTGAGCCTTCTTTTATGCATTTCTCTTTCTCTGGGGATATATGGCTGCGGTAAGAACACTACTACTGAGACTACGAAGAGTGAAGAGGAGTCTCACGAGGATTTATTGTATGACGATCCTGCTCCATTTCACGGATCCCGGGAGGGAAAAGTATATACGAATGAACTGTTCGGCTTCCAGATCACCCTCGACTCCTCATTCTCTTTCTATAACGATACAAAAATAATGGAACATAACGGTGTCACCAGTTTCGGAGGACAGGTTCAACTCCTTGAAGAAGGTCTGGAACAGTTTATCGAAGAAAATAGCTCCTGGATAGATGTCCAGGCATTTTCCCTCAACGGCTGGAATGACAATATTACTTTCAACGTTATTTCGGATGCTGAGAATGTCTACTCCGACATCGATATTGCCTATTTCTTAAAGATGCGTGAGAGTGTGGAACGGAAATCGATCAGTGATATAGGCGGTACGACGAAAAGCTACGAAGTATTGACCATGGATTTCTTAGGGGAAGATCGTCCCTGTGCCTCCGTGTCATATACTTACGACGATCATGATATACAGACGTATCAGTTCTTTCTGACAGCAGAGGGATACGCAGGTTTTATCAGGATTACAGATTTCGATAAATCCGCGGGAGATCAGATGTTTGGTTTCTTCAGCCTTCTGGATGGGGCAGAGAGCAGACAGAAAGAGACAAAGGCGAACGGGACACAGACGGATGAAATACAGATAAACAGTGTATATTCATCTTATGATGTTGAAAACAGAAATCTGCTGATTGAAGCAGAAAACTGGTATTACGGTATCAACGGATTTGAGAAAGATGAGCAGAAAGCCGCCGAATTATATGAGATCGGAATGAGCAAGGGTTCCCCGTTGTCTATGTATATGTACAGCTTGGCATCTGCGAAGAGTGATGCCAGTAAGGCGTTTGAACTCCTGGATAGCGCCGAGGCTGCTGCATATCTGTTGGGGGACGATCCGGAAGCCCGGCTGGTACTTGGAATCTGTGCGCGCATACATACAGAATACGACAGCGCGATATCTTATCTGGAAGGAGTTGCAGATACGGAGGAGCCTTACGGCACCAATGCGATGCTCGAATTGGGAGAATCTTATCAAAGGAAGGAAGACTACAACAGTGCCGCAGAATGGTATGAGAAAGCTTATGATGCCGGCTGTATAAGAGCCTTGAATAAATTAGGAGAAAATGCGCTGTACACGCAGGACTATGATTCAGCCATATACTGGTATGAAAAAGCTGTCGAAGAAGGAGATGCTGATTGGTCCGGTCTCGGTAAATCTTATGAACTGGCCGGAAGATACGATGAAGCTATGCAGGCTTATGCAACCGGTTATGAGGAAGAAGGAGGAAGTACATACTATGGCTATCCTATCGGCAGATTATATTATATCAATGCCGGAAACCATTCGGAATACGGCAGAGAAGCATTGGAGTGCTTTAAGATCTATCTTGACGGAAGGACAATAACTGATCCGGAACATTTCAGTGATCAGAATGAGGAGCACATCAAAGAGTTTGTGCAGGACATGCTGGATAAGGGACGGGTCGATCAGGGAATGGTCGACGAAATATTGGGAGAGGGGTTCCTGGATTCCTGACCGGCCCATTATGGTCGCCGCCAGTGTGTTTGCAATAAAAACCGGATATTTTCCGCTCAAGCAAACCTTTAAAGACTGCTTGTAAGGAGCGGACACGAAGGCTGAAAAGAGGTTTACGTATCAATGAAAAAGATCATTTCATTTATCATAATTGTGCTTACAGTGTCTGGTTTGGGAGGCTGCAAAAAGAACAATGCATCGGAACAAGTCACTGCGGGTACACCTGAGCAGACCGTCTCTGAGCAGGTCACAACAGACACGCCTGACAGAACCGTTGCTGAACAAGCCACTGCAGATGCGACTGAACAAACCCTCCATGAACAAATTGTTTTAGATACCCCGGAACAGGCTGTTGATCAATATCTCAAGGACATTCAGCAGAATCCCGTTAAGTATATTGATAGCTGGATCGATCCGAATTACTGTCAGGAGATCGCTCCGCTGCTCAGTGAATTTGAATATGAATTGGGAGAAACTTCAGAGGCAGAAACGGATCCGGATCTCGGAGAATGTGCTGCAGTAATGGTCAGTTTTACCGGATATGATATCTATACTTATTATGCGGAGTTCCTGGAAAATATTTCCAATGAAATGCCTCCGGCAATACTGGCGAAGTATTCATTTCACGATTTAGTCGGCATGATGAATGACAGTGAGGAGAGCTTTCAGAAATTATACAATGAGACAGCTCTGGAAGTATTCCACCAATATATGGAGGAGTGCCGTGAAGCCGGAAAGACTTATCATACCGAGATGGGACAATATGGGATCCGTGTCTATAAAGACGCAGAAACGAATGAATGGGCGCCGAATCCGTCAGTATCACAAATTCATGTAGACTGGATTACAAATAGACTTTACGGTTTGCATGTGCGTCTCGATGGAGATGAACAAGACTTTACAAATTACTACCACCGTAATCATGACCAGATCAACGTCAGCGGACAATTATCCGATCATGATTATCTCTCAGCGTTCATTGAATTTATCAGGCCGGCTAGAGATGTGCAGTTTTCTAATGATGAACCGATAAACGATCCTGGCTACGATCTAAAAGATGTCGATGTGTTCCATATCGACGGCCTGATTCTTTACGTGCCGAAAGAACTACAAATGAGGGAAACACCGGATGAAGATTATTCGCTTTCAAATATAGGAATATTGGATAATATGTGCTTCATCTATGACAAACATCCTTTGTCTGACCTTGACGTTGAGAGAGAAATATTTAAGTCTGATAATGACTTGGGAGACTGGATGTCAGTCAAAACAGCTGATGGTACAGTTGGTGAAATAAACGGCAAATATTACAATTATGGGCCATTAGGAAGTAAATCGTTCTCTGTAGATACGTATTTGATCACGGAAGATCATTTTTATAATGTTTGTTATTACTGCGACATAAGAGTTAAGGACGATTATCAGGAGCTGATGGCAAGAATGCTGAACTGGATCGAGATCGATCCGGAATTCGCAGAAAATCAGTGATTATAATATCTCATAGCATGACAAATCCTCGGAGCTGCCGCTTACGAAAACAGTTTATGTTGGCTTTTTCTGATTACGTGCTATCATCAGTGTAGCATTTGGGCTGGCAACAATGCCAAGGTTCAACCTACCGGCGGGGGGACTCCCCGCCATTTTTTATGAAGGTTACTATGAAACTTAGCGAGCCGAGCCCTCCAGGGCGAAGGGGATGCGTTAGTTTCATGTATACATAGTGCCAGCGCAGCTGGCATGGAAGTTTACCTGGCGACATCAAGACATGGAAATGTGGACTGTTATAGCCAGGATAGGTTACTCTATCGAAGGAATGGCAACTTCACTTGACTTGAGTCTGGCGGCAGTTTATAATGGAGACACAAAGGAGATGGACGACATTCCATTGGTGGGTTGACACCTAAAAATCCGAAATGAATGCAGGACATATGGGCCTGAGGTTGGCTGGCAACGATAAAACCAGAAAGTAATGCAGGACGCATGGGCCTGAGGTTGGCGGACAACGATAAAATCAACCACTGAAGGGAAGTTGACAGTGCTGCGGCACTGTGACTTCCCTTTTATAGTCGATAGGAGATATGCGTGGTAAAAACAAAAAAAGAAGCTTTGTCGATTATATTGACAGCGGCAAGTAGTTACCGGAAAAATCTGTTTGGGAAGACGTTCCTGTTTGTGTGCCAAAATCGGAACGATCAAAGTCTTTATTACTTTGAGGCCAATTTTGATTCAGTACATTTTAAACATTTGACTGGAGTTAAGACCCAAATTCCGTCGGCTCAGTTTTGGGATTTCTGCATAAATAAGAGACTGGCAGAGGATGATTTTGATTTTGCCGATGACGGGACTACGGAGCTAAAGCTGGATATACTACCGTTGGTGTTCGATAAGATTGCCATGAATATGATAGGCGACTATTCCGGAAATAAGATTAAACTCTTTACAGAAAAGGTTGCCGGGAACGTGTTTGCATCCATTGGATTCAAGAAAACAAAGTCCGGTAAGTATGTTCCTAATACATTATTAAGAGAGGATATTAGAAACATTACTCGCAGGACAGATAGAATTCTCATGATCTATAAAAAAGATCATGGGATGGGGCGATATGAAGACATGGTCTATTATACAAAGAAATTTGATTGGGAAAAAATCACACTGACATCTCCCTATGAGTATTTACCGAAACCTGTTTAGACATTTGTCACGCTGATTTTAATCGGAAATGGAAATAGAGCCTGCCGAAACGCTCCTTTCTATGTAAAAACATGATCGGACAGGGAAAACTCTTAAAAGACACTCGAAAGACACTTTGAAAATCGGTGGCTGAAAGCCTTATTCTAAGCCATTCTCAGAGTGACCCCAAAGTTCGATCCCCGTCTCGCGCTT
>Ga0129307_1003410_pt1 | contig 10121 bp, 3 predicted proteins | sample P1105metagenome_FD_94437 | JGI IMG/M metagenome (GOLD analysis project Ga0129307, IMG submission 94437) | Capybara group fecal microbial communities from Wisconsin, USA - P1105 metagenome | ecosystem: Host-associated > Mammals > Digestive system > Large intestine > Fecal | place: USA: Wisconsin... | reverse complement strand
CCGCTGACAGAGTAAAACTCAACCGATGTGATTTCAATCGGCGACTTGATGTTGAGGACTCCTTCTGTGGGAATCGGGTAAGCACGGAGAGAACCGCAGTCCTGAATGAATTCCACTGAAGTGATTTCTTCGGAAGGAACTGCTTCGCCATAAGCCGATTTAGCAAGGCCCTTCGATAGCGGATTGAATGTCGAGCCGCCATAGGAAACCGATGACGATGCGCCATAGTTGGCAGTGAGTCGATATTGCCATTGCGACGGGTCTTCGTCGGAAGCGTCACCTACTGCACGCAACGGGCCATAGGTGCGACCATGGGAAATGAAGTAGTAGAATTCGTAGGAGATGTCATCAAGGTCGGCATTGCCAGCGATGTGGTCGCCATAGGTCGAAACCTCTGTCTTTCCGTCAGGACCTACGCTGTAGCCGTCTGTTGCCACATATTGCGGATAGTCCTGGACAGGTTGCCATCCGTTGCCGTCGCCCTTGTTGACTTCGAGCGAATAGTAACTTACAGGAATCGTGTAGTCGCCACTGGTCACAGGTTCCGGATTATGGAGCTGGATGTTAATACGATAGATGTCGAATTTCTCCTGCACCAAGATGTTCTCACCGCTGGCGTTCCAAGCCTGGTTGAAATCAACGTTTCTTGCCACGTTGTGGACTACCGTCAATGCTGGCGCGTTGGGAGAGTAGGTGTAATCCGATGTGGCCTTACGTTCGAAACTTTGTTTAACCTTGCCGGAAGATGTGAGGTAGTTCGCAAGAATTTTGAACGTATATGTTGAAGCGTCGTCGAAGTTGACCATATCGGGAAGTTCCGGGAAGTCGACCGAATAAGTTCCCTCGAGAGCGGCAAGCGATGTGCCGTCGTAAGAGACATTGTTAAAGTCGGTCACGATATTGCCGTTTTTATCAACGACTGAAACCGTGTAAGATGTGAGTCGAGTGTCACCATTTTCATAGTGGCCTGTTGCACTTGTCCCGATAGGACGTTCAAACGAAAGTTCGGCGTCATAACATGCGAGGTCGCTTGCTTCGTTGTTGGCAGAAGTGCCGAACTTCGGAACGAGTTTGATTGTGGGTTCGGGCATAGGATATACGCCAGAGTGAGTAAGGCGATATTTTGCGAAACGTGAGCCAGGGGCATACATATAGATATAGATGCAAGATTCATCATCATAAGTGCTTTCCTCTGAATAGAACCAAACGCTATTTGAGTTCGTACCAGGGCTCATGAAGCGCACGCTCTGCTGCACATCCATCAGCGGGCGAATGTCGGTCAAATCACCGTTATGGGCCAAATATAGTCGGAAGTCACCAATGTTTGCGGGGGCAGTACTATATGGGAGACCGATGATAATGTCATTATCCCATTTATGCGTGAAACCTCCAGAACTGTTAGTGGGGTCACCAGTTTGAAGAGTTGCGCCCTCGTCGGCAGTATTTCCCGAAATAGAGTTGATGATAGTGGCCTTGTTTCCACGACGTTCGAAAATATATTTGCCAGGTTGCGAATCAATCGGAAGCACATACCCTTCACTCTCAACAATGCTGTGAGAAGTAGTAAGCGAATTTGACATTGATGCTGTAACGGTTGAACCACTACCTACAAGATTAACTACAGCAAATGTGCGGAGGCTCTTGGGTTTATTCACATTGGTAACGCCACCACCATAATCTTTTTCCGTAATTTTGCTGCGTTGGTCTATAGACAAGTAGAGTTTTGCACCTTCAGCGCTGAATATATTTCCTTCAATGGTGTAGAAGTCGCTACGTCCGACACCTTCAGCACGAATAAATTGGGCACGGCCATCAGAAGTATCCTGTTCGTCGAATTTTAAGCCTTTCATATCCACTAGTATCGGAGCCGTAGTATAAGTTCCATTGGCATTACGCTTATAGACAAGTGCGTGGGTCAATCCAACACCAGCATCGTAAGCTGACGCTGATGTTGCTGGATCGGCATAATATGGTTCTGCTCCGCGGTTGGAGCCGCTGTAACGATTGTAATAACCCCTAACGAACATATTTCCAGCAGAGTCGAATGCGATGCCGGGATTCTGTCCTTTGCCAATTCCGTGTGTATGATTACATGATGGAAGAGCATAGCCAGAATATGATGTCAAGTTAAGCATTGCTCCCGTGTTGCGGGGATCATCGATATCGCAAGTGAAGATACCGGACGTTGTGGAATTTTGGTGGGCTCCCATGGCGATATACCATTTGCGGTCGGCGGCAAAGACCGCACCTTGACGGCTATAGTCGCGGTTGTCAAGGTCTTGATAGGTGCTTCCGTCGGTAGCAGGCATATCCTTGCCAATAACGTAGTTGTAAACCTCTTCGATTTTATAGACGTTGTTTCCTGTGTTGAAGGTAGAGACATCGATATCTGTAGTTGCATTTCCACCAGTGTATTCCTCGCCGTTATAGACGGAATAAACTGTGTAAACGTGGTCACCCGACGGCACGTTTGTATCAATATAGCCTGTAGTAAGGATATTCGACAAAATCAATTCTCCGTCACGATAAACATTATATCCCGTCGGGGTCGCATAAGCGTCACCAGGTTTTGTCCACGAAAGTTGAACTGTGGCTCTGCCAGTGTAATCCTCTCCTTCTATTCCAAGAGGTTCGTGTCGTTCTTTTACGACAGGAATGTTGACGGTATAGTTAGCCGTTGCGACATCAGAATCGTCAATACCTTCCTTAACGGCATAAGCCTTTATGGTCGTGTTCTTTTCCACACGAATGGCACCAGTATATACTTTACGAGTTGAGGAAGTCTTGGGATCGGTGCCGTCGGTTGTATAGTAAATTGTCGCGCCGTAAGTGGCACAAGCAATAGCGACGGCCTGCTCTTCAGTATATGTCACTGACGGGTCAGGAGTGAATGTCGGAGTAATGACCTGAAGTTTGACCGTAATAGTTGTTGCCGAAGCGGTGTAAGAAGTTTCCGTTACTCCACCAATGGAGTTAGTGATATTTGATTGGCCCCTATATATAGGAGCGACTCGATATGTGCACGTCACACCTGCACGAGAGGCATCGGTGTCATTATAGGTTGTAGATGTGTATTGGGCATTTATTGTTGTCCAAGTGGAGCCGCCATCTGTTGACACCTCAAGTTTATATTTGTCGGGAGATGCTCCTGAGGCAGGAGTCCATTGAATTGTTTTGCCAGAAGATGTCACCGATGTGGCAACAATACTTGCAAGAGGTTTCGGGGTAGCTGTAATGCGATATATACCCGCACCCACACCGCGAGCCCAAAGATACAAATCCATATCTCTCGCGCTTTTCCTAAGCGGCTGAACCCAAACGCCAGGGACACTGTTTTCTGCCGAGCCTTGATTTGCCATGGTGCCAGAGGCATTGGGCAACAGTTGGAAATTCAAATCGGTTAATAATTCGCCCTTATCCTTACTATATACCTGCATTGAGCGCTTGTCAAAAGACGGACCAGCGAATACCGCCAATAGGTCGCCCTGAAGTTGGAATGCGGCTGCTCCCGAACGGACCCTAATATTATATGCGTCCGTGCCGGGTATAAGGTTCAAAGTCCATGCGCTTGAAGCTTGAGTAACCCAATACAATCCTTTTGTGTTGGCTTGAAGCATTAACTTGCCATATCCCAAATAGGATGAGTTTATCATATTTCCATTGATGCCGCTAATCGACATGGCAAATGATGCCACCGCACAAGCCGTGCCATAGACGGTACCAGTCGTGTTTGTGTTGTCGCTTCCCTTAATTTGGATTCTATAATTGTGGGATGGATTGGGACTTCTGTCATTTATAGAAACATACCCAGTCGAACTATAACAGTTGTTATATGCTCTTATACCCCAAGGTCTATTCTGGTTGGCAATAACATTGGAGTCAGTTATCTTAAACGCCTTATATGTGCCTCCGGATGTCGCTCCGGCGGGAAGCACGTAAACAAACCTCGGACCATTGCCTAAAGAATTTGTGGCAAGAATGATGATGTTGCCCTTTTCGTCGTTACAAATTCCGTAGTCAGTGCAAACGTCATCCTTCGTCGTTATGTTGAATGAACCAGTTGTACCATCAAGTTTGAGGTACCTAACCGTGATTGTCTTAGATGCAGTTGAACTTTGCCCCAAGAAATAGAATGTTTCATTAGATGCGGCAAAATCCGCACCCGATTCTGCGTTGGTGGCATAACCAGTGTAAGCATATTCACCAACCATAGTTCCTGTATAGTTGAAGTTGCTCGACATGCCTTCATAACTGTACTCCTGAGCCGATGAAATCTGGTGGAGAACAAAAAGCAACATCACTGTTGCGAGACGCAAAAAGTGGAATTTAATTTTCATAAGTAATTTATATGTAACGTTACAATTGTTGATTTTTTACAAAAAATATGATTAAACAGACAATAAAACAAAGCAACCGAGGCATAATGCCCGTGTGTCGTTAAATCGGTCGCAAAGTTAGTAAAAATAAACGGAATAACCGCTTCTATCGGGTTAATAATCGTTAAATCGCCAAATTTTTCCCTTAAATTAAAATTTTTCGGGCGGAATAGTCCCGAATCAATCATCGTTTACTTATCCTCATCTTTCCATGCGTCGAGGTCATCATAGATTTCGGGCATCTGGGAAGCATGGAAAGTGGGATCGGTTATACCACGACGTTTTTGGGCACAATAGTCGTTGAGCAAGCGGAAGGCATATTTGCCGAGCCAAAGGATTGCCACCAAGTTGCAAATCGTCAGCATCCCCATAAAGAGGTCGCCCAAATTCCACACAACGTCAAGACTGGCAACAGCGCCGAAAACCACGAAAACACCAGCGGAAAAGATGCGGAAAACGGTCAAAATCCATCGTCTCTGAGTGAGAAAGCGTATGTTGGTCTCACCATAATAATAGTTGCCAATGATGCTCGAGAAGGCAAAAAAGAGAATTGCAATGGCAACAAAGATTTCGCCCGCCGAACCTATTGTGGCATTTATGGCATCTTGAGTGAGAGTGCCGGCTTCAGCCGACGGGTTAGTGTAAATGCCACTAATCAAGATGATAAATGCCGTGCAAGAGCAGACAAGAAGCGTGTCGGTGAAAACGCCGAGCGACTGGACTAATCCCTGCTTGACAGGGTGGGTTACGTCGGCGGTGGCCGCAGCGTTAGGTGCCGAACCTTCACCGGCCTCGTTGCTGAAAAGTCCGCGCCGAATACCCATCATAATCGTCATGCCAACGGCACCGCCTGCGAATTGACCGAAGCCGAAAGCGCTCTCGACGATAATTTTGAAAACGTGGGGAATCTCCGAATAGTTCATCACGATAATAACCAAGGCGAGAATGAAGTAGCCAACAGCCATAATCGGCACAAGGATACTGCTGACTTTAGCGATTCGCTGGATTCCGCCGAAGACGATTACAAGTCCGACGGCTGCTGTTATTAGCCCAACTGTCAGCGAATCAAAGCCGAAGGCATCGTTCATGGCTTGACAAATGGCATTGCCTTGGATGGAATTATACGACAGCCCGAAAGTAATGGTTATTAAGACGGCGAATAGGCCTGCCATCCACGGCTTGTGCATTCCGTGAAGGATATAATAGGCCGGACCTCCGATAAATGCGTCGGAAGCACGACGTTTAAAGAGTTGGGCGAGAGTGGATTCGACGAAGGACGAGGCCGCACCGACAATTGCCATAACCCACATCCAAAACACCGCTCCGGGTCCTCCGATGGTAATAGCCGTCGCCACCCCCACAATGTTGCCTGTGCCGACACGAGTGGCAACCGAAACTGCAAAAGCCTGGAATGACGAGATTTGTTTTTTATCGGAAGATGTTCCTGACGAAGAGTCAACAAGCAATCTGAACATTTCCCTAATCATCCTAAACTGCACGAAACGAGTTCGCGCGGAGAAATATATTCCGCAAAAAACGAGTGCCGCAATTACGAGATATGCCCACAATGATTCTTCTGCCAAAAAAGAGAGAGTCGTGTTAAGCGCGCTGTCGGGGGATAAAATGGAAGACATATAAAGTTTATAGAGGAGAGTTTAAAGTTTAAAGAGATTATTTTGAAGAAATGAGGGCGTGTCAAGATTGAGTTGGCATGCCCTCATTAGTTTAGGTTGGCGGTCAGGGATTAGTCGCGAATAGGATGATACTCTACGAATGCTTCCATAGCCTCGTAGGAGGCGAGACCGAGGCTGAAGTAGAGTTGAGCCGTCGCACGGTTGCGGTCTTCAGCGCGTTGCCAGAAGAGACGGTCGTCGTCACCGAGGAATGGAGCGTTCTCCATCTGCGATTGGTGCTTGAGGATAGAATTACGTTTCGAGCGAAGTTCTTCAGGGCTAATAGGCACAGCCATTTCGATATGGTCGATTTCCCATTCCGCCCAAGCGCCACGGTACATCCATATGCGGCATTCCTTCATCAATTCTTCGTCCTTAAGTTCGTCGATTGCGGCGAAAACCGCATCGGTGCAGACACGGTGAGTGCCGTGCGGGTCGGCGAGGTCGCCAGCGACGAAAATCTGATGGGGCTTGACCGACTCGATAAGTTCGCGAACGATATTGACATCCTTTTCCGTTAGGTCACCCTTCTTGATTGTGCCTGTCTCGTAGAACGGCAAGCGGAGGAAGTGGACGTTTTCGCGCTTGACACCGACATAGTTGCAGGCGATGCGGGCTTCACATTGACGAATCTTCGTCTTCAACTCACGAATGTCGGAAGAATCGACGTCGCCGGCCTGTTTTTGTGCGATGAAATCGGCAATCTCACGGCTCTTGGTGTTGTAAGTGTCGTTGTCGAAACCGAATTCCTTTTTAATGTAGTCCATGAGCATGACATAGCGATACATATCCTCGTCGCCCACGGCGATATTACCGGAAGTCTCGTATGCCACATGCACGTCGTGCTTTTGGTCAACAAGGCGTTTGAGCGTGCCACCCATCGAAATCACATCATCGTCGGGGTGCGGGCTGAACACAATCACACGTTTGGGATAGGGTTTTGCGCGTTCGGGGCGATAAGTGTCGTCGGCATTGGGCTTGCCGCCGGGCCAACCGGTGATGGTGTGTTGCAAGTCGTTGAATATCTTAATGTTCACATTGTAAGCCGAGCCGTAAAGGGCAAGGAGTTCGCCGAGACCCCAGTCGTTATAGTCCTTGTCGGTGAGTTTAAGAATCGGTTTGCCAGTTTTCTTGCAGAGCCAAACGATGGCGCGACGTGTGATTTTGTCGTTCCATTCGCATGTTGTCACCTTCCACGGGTGACTGATGCGTGTCAGTTGCTCGGCTGCTGCGAGGTCAAGCACGAGTTTGGCGTGGCTATGGTTTTGGAGGAAAGATGCCGGGATGGTGGTGGTCACGTCGCCTTCGACTGTTTTCTTGACGAGACGCGAAGAGTTTTCGCCCCAAGCCATGCAAATCACGCGGCGAGCAGAAAGGAGATTGCTTATGCCGAGAGTGATGGCGGTGGTGGGAGCGTTTTCGCATTTATAGTCGTCGGCTATGCGGTGACGCGTTTCGCTGTCGATAAGCACAAGACGGCAAGCGCTGCTGCTTTGCGAGCCGGGCCCGTTGAACGCCAACGAACCAGCAGCGCCGATTTCGCAGAATGTCAAGTCGATGCCGCCACACGATTCGATAATGGCCTCATATTCGCGGCATTTGTGATAGACATCCTCTTTGTCGATATTGGTGTCGATAGTGTGGATGTTTTCGGGGACGACGTTCACCTTGTCAAGGAACACTTCGCGAAGGCGATTGATTGTCGATATGCCTTCGATGGTCTGCGGATAGAATTCGCTGACATTGAAAACGATGACATTCTCGAAGTGGGCACGACCGCGATTATAGAGATCGATGAGTTGGGCATAAACGGGATGTGTAGAAATGCCCACGCCGAGAGCGAGAACGCATTTGCCTTTGCGTGCCACGGTCTTGTCGATGAATGTGGCGATATCGTCGGCAAGGTAAGCGCTACTTTCGACAGCCGATTCGAAGATTTTGGTGTAAATTTTTTCCTCACGGGTGAGGGTCGCTAATTCAATTTCCCCGACTGGCGCATAGTAGCGTTTGGGGATAAGATCAAGTTTGATTTGTGAACTTAAGTTAGTTTTCATGATGCTTTTTTTCTGTACCGCAAAGATAAGAATAATTTACCTTTCGGCGAAATATATCGTAGTTATTTTGATTCGTCTTTTGTACGTGAACCGACAAGGGCGTAGAAGAGGAGATAGAGTAACATGCCGAATGTGAGCCAATAAGAGTGGAGATATGCATGGCCCGCACCTTCGCCGGCAATTGTGCTTTGGATAATGGTCATCACGCCGCCACCGCACACGAGGCACATAAACAATCCCGACGCCACCTGGGTGTATTTGCCCAATCCGCGAACCGAGAGGTTGAAGATTGCGCCCCACATTACAGAAGTGCAAAGACCGCAAAGCACGAGCATCAACACGGAAATCGGCAGTTCGGCAAACGTCAGATGGAATCCCGAAGCGTCGGATACGAACCCCGGCACTTTGACGAGAATAGAATCAGGCAACAGAATGGCGAGAGCAACAAAAACGAGCGCTATAGACGCGACCGTGGTCAACATGGCGCGGCTCGAAACTTTTCCGCCGATGGCGCCACCAGTAAGACGACCGAAGAGCATCATCAGCCAGTAAGCGCCGACGATGGCACCTGCCACCGACAATTGGATGGAAATAGCAGAATCCTTGTCGGTCAGATATTGTTGAAGGAAGTTAGGAATGCCCACTTCAATGCCCACATAGAAGAAGATTGCGAGGCATCCGAGAAGGAAATTGCGATGACGCAGGGCCGGAAGGACCGAGATTTTTTCCTTGACTTTGCCAAGGTCGGGCGATTCGGGCAAGCGGGAGAAGTAAAGAACCAATCCGGCTATTGCGAAAATGCCCATTGCAAGGTAGAACACGGGGTTTGCCGCTGAAATCGACGATGCGGAATTGCCCATGAGAAGGCCAACGACGGCAGGAGCAAGTGTGGCTCCAAGCGAGTTGCACGAACCGCCGAACTGGATAAGTTGATTGCCCTGCTTTTCGTTCTTGCCGAGGGAGTTAAGCAATGGATTGACAACCGTGTTAAGCATACACATCGAGAATCCCGAGATGAAAGCGCCGATGATATAAACGGTGACCGCGGTCATGTCGGCGGCAATAAATCCCGACAAATAGGAAATCAACACGCCCGTAAAGCCGACGCCGACGGCGGCGAGAGCCGTAAAGCGGTAGCCGCGTTTTTGGAGGATGATGCCCGCGGGCAAACCCATAATAGCGTAGGCTATGAAATTGGCAAACGTGGGCAACTGCGACATAAACGCCGAGCCTTTAGATTTCTCCATAATCACACTGCCGAGGGGATTTTGATAACCCGTCACGAACGCAATCATAAAGAATAGCGCGAACATAATGGCTATCGGCAGCGCATAACTTTTCTTTTCCGAATTTGTTGTCATGATATCAAGATTCTTTTTGTTTTTACGATTATTTCAATTCGTGGTTGACACGATTTTTATATTTGAGATAGCGCGGGAGGAAACGGAAATGACGGAAAAGCGTCGGGAAGAAGCCGTAGTATCGGCTCATAATCGAGAAACGTTCACGTAGCGACGCGAAACGGTTGCTTGTGGTCATTCCCTCGTTGAGATAGTCGATGAGGATTTCATCCACAATCTGGTTGCGCTTCGACTTCTGCAAGCAGCGGATACACCATTCGTAGTCGGCGGAGAAGCGATAGCGAAGGTCGTATTGCCCCGCCACTCGACGCAGAACGATAAACGCCTGATGGCAAACGACCATGCCCTCTTTGAAGGAGTCGAAAGTAAGATTGTCGGGGGCAGTCAGATGTCGGTCGGCGATACGTTGGCGATTGGAGTCGACGATTTGCGTTTGGCCATAGATTATGCCCGGAAAATCGTTGTCCATCGCCGCTTTGGCGATTTTATCGAGGGTTTCGGGAGTGTGGAATGTGTCGCCCGCATTTAGGAATATCAGATATTCACCACGTGCCACGGAAATCGCCTTGTTCATCGCGTCGTAGAGGCCGGTGTCATAACTCGAGAAAATGCGAGCGTCGTCGATTGCCGCCGCTTGCGCAAGAGCGACAGTGTCGT
>Ga0129307_1003409_pt1 | contig 10122 bp, 4 predicted proteins | sample P1105metagenome_FD_94437 | JGI IMG/M metagenome (GOLD analysis project Ga0129307, IMG submission 94437) | Capybara group fecal microbial communities from Wisconsin, USA - P1105 metagenome | ecosystem: Host-associated > Mammals > Digestive system > Large intestine > Fecal | place: USA: Wisconsin... | reverse complement strand
TGTATTACCCTTGGATCCCCATACTTCTAATTGATATAACCCTTGACATGGAACTTCAAATTCTTGTATTCCGCCTGTATAAGCAAAATCCCACTCATGTCCTATTTCATATGCACAAAATGCAGTTGTTGGCGCAATAACCTCTACACTAGAAGAAACATTTCCTGCTGTATCTTTTGCAAATATATAATATGTTCCTGCTTCACTTAAAACATGACTAAAAGTATTACTTTCAGGTATTTGCCAATTACATTCTGCATAGCTATTAGTATTTACTATACACCAATTTGCAACAGAGGCATTATCAGAAAGTGATATTGATATTACTTTACCATCTATAGTTGCAGTAACGATAGGTTTTTCAATATCACCAGTTACAAATTCTATTGATTCAGATATATTGTTTTTCTTATCACGTGCAAATGCATAATATGTACCAGATAGACTAAGTTCATGGTCTACACTACTATTTGTTGTACTTACCCAATTACAACTGGCAGAATCATTTACTGTATTAACACAATATGCATCTATTCCAGATTCATTATCTACTAATGTTAGATGTAAAATATTTCCCTCTTGTACTCCTGCTATTCTAGGTATAGTATCATCTATATCTGCACAACTTTTAGCTACTTGTAAATTATTTTTAGCACCTACAACACAGTACTTCCCATTAGATATATAACTTGCTTTTACTGTTTTATGATCTAAAAGTATTATGGCACCAGATTTTGGTACTTCGCCATTAAATTCTAGTTTATGTTCTTCAAAAGAGCATTCAGTGCCATCACATCTAAATTCAAGTGGATAAGGTATCTCACTTCTAGTTTCTAAAGCATACTTAGCGGCGTAATTTTCACCTGCTCTTATCATTCCTCTTACCGATTCTTTATAAGTTTCTTTTCTAGCATTATTAATAACATTACCAATTACTACACCTACTATTAAAGATATTATTGAAAGTATAATAATAACCGCGAGTAATTCTATTAAAGTAAACGCTTTCTTTTCCCTTTTTTTCTTTTTCATATGCCCCTCCTATTATATTTTATTATATAACAAAAGTGTTTTTTTATCAATTAAAAAGTATGGAAATCCATACTTATTTAATCTCAATATATATATCAGATTTAATATTATTAATAGTATACGTATTACCTTTTTTAGTATAATCTGCATTAACTGAATATCTTTTACCATCAGTCGCATCATAATACATTTTTATATTAACATTTTTATCTGTAGTAAACGTATATGTTCCATTATACTTAACAGTTGTATTAATACCTGTATTAGATTTTATACTAATATTATATAAAGATATAGAATGATATACTAAATTAGTTACTCCTAATCCTCTTAAGTTATTAACCCATGTTTTAACAGATTCATTACCATATACATTAATAGTTTTAGTAGTATTTAAAAATGTTGATTCATAAGCTTTAGTATCCGCGATATCAGGAATTACTAAAGTAGTAAGATTTAAACAGTTTCTAAATGTAGAATCTTTTATTTTATTAATAGTTCCACCAAATACTATTTTTTCAGAAGTATTTTCATTAAACGCCCAACCAGAACCTAAATCAATAGAAGAAGATACTACTAAGAATTTCATTAATTTATCTCTTCCCAATGATAATCCACTTATTTTCTTAACACTTGATGGAAGTTTAAGTTCACTAACACTTAGATGCGCAAGTCCATATTTACCTACCTCAGTTATCTTATTTCCTTCAAATACTACTTTAGTAATATAAGGCATATCTTTTCCTTCTTTAGTTGGCTTCATAAAATATGCAGGAATATAAGTTACATTAGGTCCAAATATTAACTTAGCGCCTTTAGTATCAACACCTAGATAATACATTATATAATTAGTACCATCATTTCCTTCTCCAGAAAAATCAGCTAGTTTTGATGAATTAATCCTGATTTCATTTACTCTAGTTAAACCAGCAAAAGCATAACTACCGATTTTTGTAATACCTTCATCTACTATAATAGAATGTATATTTAATCTATATTTATACCAAGGTGGTAAATTAGTAGATGTATAATCCATCATTGCACCAAAACCTGTTATTTTAAGTAACCCACTGCTTGAATCAAATGACCAACTAACATTACCAGTTTTACCACTATCTTTAGTATTTTTTTCATCAGTAACTATAAAATTATTATTAGGAAAATAATTATTTAATATAGTTTTATCATAGTATATTTTCTTCTTATTGTTTTCTGTATGACCAAAATAATATCCAAATAAATCATTACTTTTACCATAGAATGTATTATTAGTAAATTTAGGTAAATTACTATAATACGTTGATTTTAAATATATATATTGTTCATTAGCATACCCAAAAGTATTATTTTTAATTTCAAATGAACCTTTAACTATATTATATGTAGTATCTCTATTCCATGTCTTAATATGACAAGAATTTCCTTTATCAGGTCTAGTTTGTGATATCCCAACACCAGAATTTCTAAATACATTATTTTGAATAGTAAAGTTTTTAATATATGAATTATTAATTATATTTTTATCAGTTGATCTAGAATACATCCAAAACTCGATATTATAATTTGAATACTCTATAACATTATTATTAAAATCTGCTTTTTCCATATGAGCAAGTCCATCGCTTGAAAGTTGAAATGTTGCCCCTGCGTCATATACTTGATAGATATAGTTATTTTTAACTATAAATCCATCAGTTACTTTAGCTCCATCCTTATCAATTACAGAGCCATATATTTCAACTCCATTACCATATCTTGTTGGATTCCCACCATTATAATTTTGTACTCCTCCACCAATAAAACCTAATTCAGAATTTGTAACTACTAAGTTAGACATTGTATTCGCGTTTATACCGTGGTTTCCCACGAACATAATACGTATATTATCTACATATCCATTAGGACCTTTAAAGAATATTCCACCGCCATTTGCAAATTCTATTTCACTAAATCTATTCTTAGGATTTTTAGTAGAATATAAATATACCGCACCGGCTTTAAAAGAATTATCTGATGCATTAGCATGACCTACGTGATAGAATTCCAAATCATTTTTAAGTATTGTATCTATTTTAGAATCAAGATTTGTCTCGTCATAATCTAAATAAGTTGTTATTTTTTGACCATAACTGAATGTTTTATTAAGAGTATTCATAGAATTAGAGCAGTTTTTATTTCCATTATCACAGAAAAACCAAATAGCGCCTATATCAGTAGAAAACAAATTAGATTTTCCGTTTATTTGATATTTCCAAATATTAGGTTTTACTTCTACCCAATCGCCTTCTTTTGCTCCATCATATAAACTCCTTGTTAATGTAGGTTTACCTTTCGATATATCCCCATAACTACCTATCAATATATTATCTACTCTTATGGTTATTTGACTTCCTCTAAATAAATCGCCATCTCTAAATAATATAGTTGATCCAGCAGGAATTAAATTTTTGCTAAACATACTTGATATTTTAGAAATTGTCTTAAATGGCGCAGATGGTGATAATCCACTATTTGAATCATTTCCATCCGCAGATACATAATAAACATTTCCCTTTCTTCCAGAAATATTAGTATTAGGAGTATTTCTAATTTCAGCTACTCTTTTTGATACTAAACAATCTAAATTTCCAGAATCACTACATTGTTTAGTAGCAGGTTTTTGAAACACACCTGTACTAGCAGTTGTTTTACTAACTACTTTAACATCTTGAGAATCATTTTGAGTATCTAATGTATCTTCTGTAAAACTATTTTCCCCGTTATAAATATCATCGTGATTATCATTATTACTGACCTCATATACATCGTCAAAATCATCAAAAATCATTCTGTTTTGACGATAATCTTTATAAACTACTATACCTACGAAAATTACTATGATGAATAAAACCAACCAAACACTATTATTCTTCATATTTACTCCTTCAAACACATAAGCGTCCACTTATTAATGTGTACTCTATCACTTATAAATATATCTGTCAAATTGAAAAAGAAGCCTTATAGGCTTCTACTCATAGATTGTAACTTCATTACTAGATAAATTAGAATTATTTGAGATATCACTTAATGAAATTGATGTTTTACTATCACCACTTAAATAGAAGTATCCAAATGGTCTATCATTATAATTATATATTTTATTATTTCTAAATATAGGTAATGTTTGATATGCAGCTATATCAACCATAACAGTTCCAGAATTAGAAGTATCTAATATATTATTTTCAATAATAATTTCCCCTTCTGGTTTTATATAATTATAGTTATACTCTTTAAGATCTCCATTTTTAATAAGTCCTACAGCACCACTATCATTTTTAAATTCAGAAAATCCCATACCTGCATATCTTAAAATATTATTATTAATATATACTTGATTAATATATGTATTAGCTATATTAGTCTCATTAGAACTTCTAGTATAATTATAATATTTAATATTACTAGTAGTGTATTCAATGACATTATTAGTAATTTCTACTCTATCCATTATAGAAGATGAGGAAGATTGATTATAAAATATAATACCAGAATTAAATATTTCATAGAAATAATTATTATTTATATATAATCCTTTATTTAAAGGAAAATTTGCTTTACTTTTTACAGCACCATTTAAATTAATACCATTTCCTACTCTAGCGGCAACACCATTAGCATTATAACTACTAACCATTCCACCAATAAATGAAAATTCACAGTTTGTAACAGTTAAGTTTGATGTAGAAGAAGCTGCAATTGCATCTTTACCAAAATACTTAAAATGTAAATTATCTATTACAATATTTGCATATGTTGCTGTAGTTATACCAGTAATTCCAGGACTAAAGCGGATTTCTTTAAATCTAGATTTTGGATTTGATGTTGAATATAAATATATTGCCCCAGCCTTATCAGTAGATGCTGATCCAGAAGTATGGTGTCCCATATGATAGAATTCCAAATCATGTGTTAAAACAGTTTTTAACATATCTTCTGTTTCAGTCGTAGAAGGACTTGTTGTTATCTTTTTAGCCATCGCAAATTTTTCTTTTACTGTACTTATAGACTGATCACATGTACTATCACCATCTTTACAATAAATAAATATACCACCAACATCGTTTTTAAATATTTGATCAGATCCACCCATTGAATACTTATAGATATTTTCATCGACTTCTTCCCATGCTCCATTATAAGAACCATCAAATGCAGAAGCTTGTAATATCGGCTTTGGTAAATTTTCATTTCCATAACTTCCTATTAATATATCGTTAGCAGAAACACCAAAATTTCCACTAAAAGTATCTCCCCTACGGAATAAAACAGTTGAACCATCTGTAATTTCTTTATTAGTGAATGCTTCCCTTACACGTGATACTGTTTGCCAAGCTGTCTCAGGAGTTAATCCATCATTTGAATTATCTCCTTCTGTTGAAACATAGTATATTGAACCTGTTCTTCCTGTTATATCTGTATTTCTTGTTTTTCTTATTAAGTTAACTCTTTCTGATACCATATTATCAACAATATTTATTGCTCCATCACACGCTGAAGCACGGTTATTATTATAACAATAATTTTTTTCTTTAACCAAACAATCTTTAGCTTGAGTTATTCTATTTTTAGATACAGTATATAAAGAACATCTTACATAATCACTTGCTGGATAATTTGAAAGCTCCAACTCATTAAACGTATATATTCCATCTGATATATATTTGTTGTTTAAAATATTAGCAGCTAAATTATTATTTATATTTGCAATATGCCCTTCTACGCTGCGCATATTAGCTTGTTCTTGAGTATTCTTAACTATCTTTGATATTACTGGTGTGATTATTAATGCTATAATAGCAAGTATTACTATCACGGCTAAAAGTTCTATTAAAGTAAATCCTTTATTTTTCATACTACCACCTATTATTAATTATAACAAAAAAAAGGTGTTTAGAAAACACCTATTTAGCTTCAATATAAATATCTGCTTTTATATTAGTAATTGTATATGTATTACCTTCTTTTGTATAATCTGCATCTACTGAATATCTCTTACCATCAGATGCGTCATAATACATTTTAATACCTACATCTCTATTAGTCGTAAATGTATATTCACCATTATATGAAATATCATTTGCTTCTACTCCAATATTTGATCTGATAGTAGATTTATATTCTGACAATGGATGATATACAATATTTGTTTGACTAGATGCGAAGGTACTTAACCACGTTGATACATTAGCATCTCCATAAACATCAACGTGTTGAGTGACACTTTCAAACATATGCGTACCACCTATAGATGGATCCGTAATAGTTGGAATTACTAATGTTTTAAGACTTGTATAATATCTAAACGTATAATCACCAATATCACCAATATTATTTCCAAGGACTACTTTTTCAGTGTTTCTATTTTCTGCAAGTGCCCAAGTTCTATATTTAATAATACTATCATCAGTTATAAAGAATTTTAGCTTTTGATTTCTTCCAATCGCAAGGCTATATAAATCAACACCATTTCTTACACTAGTAAATTTAAATACTGGTGTGCTTAAACGTGCAAGTCCTTGACCAACAACCGCCCTTAATAAATTAGAATTCATAACAACTTCAGTTATATAAGGAACGCCTGTAAGACTTGAAGTAGGATCAGTTAAACATGCAGGGATTCTACCAACATTAGGGCCAATTATTAATTTCGCACCATTAGTATCAACTCCAACATTATAAAATGCATAGTTAGGTGTATTAGAAGAAGATACATTAACAACTTCTCTACCATTAAAGTCTATTTCTGTGACTCTTGTTAAATCATAGAATGCATATAAGCCTATCTTAGTAACATTAGTATCTATAACAATTTTATAAATAGTATTCTTATATTTATTCCATGGTGGTAAATTAGATTCTGTATAGTCAGCCATTGCCCCTGTACCTGTTATAGTAAGTGTATGTGCATCAGCGTCAAATACCCATTCAGCATCTCCTGTACTACCAGATTCGTCACTATAGTTAATTGCGTCAGCAACCACATAATTATTATTAGCAAGATTAAATCCTTCTAAAACATGTTTATCATATATAATTGGTTTTCTATTTTCTTCATACGCGAAATAATAACCAAATGTACTATCATTATTACCATAGAAAGTATTATTATATACCTTTGGCAAATGACTATATTCATCTGCGCGTAGATAAACATAATTATTAGTAGTCTCACCAAAAATATTATTTCTAATTTCGAAATTACCTTTTAAAATGTTATATCCTGTATCATGATTCCATGTCTTAATATGTGTAGTAGCAGCATTACCATCTGGTCTTGTTGATGAAATACCATAACCTGCTTTTCTAAGTACATTATTAGCGATTGTAAAGTTATTAATATAAGATTCATTTATAATATCTGGATTTGTTGAAGTTGTATAATTCCAATATTCTAAACTGTAATTACAGTATTCAACAATATTATTAGTAAAATTAACTTTTTGCATTCTAGTAATGCCATCAGTTGTATATTGGAATGTTATACCAGTATCATAAACTTGATATATATAATTATTATTAACTAGGAATCCATCAGTAACAGCTCTTCCATCTACTTCATCAACATATCCCCATGTTTGAATCGCGTTACCAAGTCTTTCAGCTTCACCACTGTTATAATTATGTACTGAACCGCCTATAAAACCAAACTCTGAATTTGTTACAACATAATTATTAATATTCGCAGATGTTATACCATGTCTACCACCATATAATAATTTCATATTATCAATTCTGAAATCAGCTTTTTTTGCGTATATAATATTTCCACCTTCCGCGAACTCTATTTCATCAAAACGAGTTGATGGGTTAGATGTTGAATATAGATATAATGCCCCACCAATTGCTTGAAAGTCATACGCATGACCTACATGATACATTTCTAAATCATGAGTTAAAATCGTATCTATCTTAGATTCTATATTAGTCTCATCATAACTAGAAGAAGTAGTTTTCTTATAAGCATACATAAAATTTCTATTTAATGTATTCATAGAATTAGTACAGTTATTGTTACCTTCATTACAGAAAAACCAAATTGTACCAACATCATATTCAAATGGATCTGTACTATTAAATTGATATTTCCAAATATTAGGTTTTACTTCTGTCCATGTACCTTCTTTGGCTCCATCATATAAACTTCTAGCAAGAATAGGTTTACCTTTAGAGATATCTCCATAACTACCGATTAATATATCATTAGCACGTATATTTAAGTTTCCCCTAAACATATCTCCATCTCTAAAAAGAATTGTGGAACCGTCACTAATTTGACTATTTTCAAACATAGTATAAATCTTATTTAACGTCTTAAAAGGTGTAGCTTCAGATAAACCATCGTTAGAATCATCACCTTCAGCTGATACGTAGTAAATATTTCCAGTTCTACCTGATATATCTGTATTTGGAGTATTTCTTATTTCATTTGCTCTTCTAAGTACTAGGTTATCTAAGTTACCCATATTTTCACATGATTCAACTCTAGAATTAGAATAGCAATAACTTTTTTCTTTTACCATGCAATTACTTGCCTGTACTACTCTATTCTTACTTATTTCATATGAAGAACATCTTATAGAATCATTTTTAGGATAATTTGTAAATCCCAATTCATCAAATGTGTAAGTCCCATCTGATACATATTTATTGTTTAAAATATTAGCTGCAATATTATTATTTATATTTGCAATATGTCCTTCTACGCTGCGCATATTAGCTTGTTCTTGAGTATTCTTAACTATCTTTGATATTACTGGTATGATTATTAAAGCTATAATAGCAAGTATTACTATCACGGCTAAAAGTTCTATTAAAGTAAATCCTTTATTTTTCATACTACCACCTATTATTAATTATAACAAAAAAATATCTATTTTCATAGATATTTTAGTTATCATAAATGGCGGAGTAGAAAGGATTTGAACCTTCGCACCAGTTACCCGGTCTACACCCTTAGCAGGGGCGCCTCTTCAGCCTCTTGAGTACTACTCCATCTGACTATTTAATTATAAATTATAATAGTTAGATTGTCAATGTTTTATTTGTTTTCTATAAAGTTTTTTCTTAAAATCAAGTTCTTCATAGTTATAATTCTATTTGCTTTTAATTGGCCAGTTTTTAAATCTTTAAATAAAATAGTACCACCTTCTAAATCTATTGTAACACCAAGATCATTGAAAGCTTCTTTAAATTCTGGAACCGCATATAATAATCTTATATAATTAAACCATGCCAAATAAGATTCACTTATATTACTTATCTTAAGTTTTGAATCAATATGATACATATATCCTAAGCATGAATTTATTTTTTTATAAAGATTAATATATTTTCCTTTTAATGATGACATACCAAGCATTAAGGATAAGTCAGTTTCAAACAAAAACTTTTCCATATCATAAGCATATTTTGGCCAAATACCAGCCTTGATATTTTCCTTAATATCACGCTCATATATTTTAGAAGTGATAAAAGAAGATAAAGCTGATACCTTCTCATCATCAGTTTCAAACGGAACTATTTCTGCAGATTCAACTGTTTCAATGCTTTTTATATATCTACCAAATATTAAGTTCTGTAATTCAGCAATATCTACTCTTTTTGATTTTTCAGTTAATTTATAATTAGCCTTAAATATAAGTTTTCCATCTTCTATAACTACATCAATACAATCACAGTTTTCAGCGCACTCAATTATATCTTTCACATTTGGATCAAATGTTAACTTAGAATGTTTTAAAAAATGCACATAGTTATCTAAAGTCACACTTGAAGCTAAACCATTTTTTGTTTTTACAATTAAATATTCTATTAAAACATCAGTATTAGTTAATGGCTTATATTTAGAAAGTGATGATTCATTTTTTAACATATATCCTCCTTATGTAATAAAAAAACCTAGTTACCTAGGTTAATTTCAAATTGGTGACCAGTACGGGATTCGGACCCATGAATGCTGCCGTGAAAGGGCAGTGTGTTAAGCCACTTCACCAACTGGCCAGAATGGCGCCCCAAGTAGGACTCGAACCTACGACCCCTTGATTA
>Ga0129307_1003408_pt1 | contig 10128 bp, 9 predicted proteins | sample P1105metagenome_FD_94437 | JGI IMG/M metagenome (GOLD analysis project Ga0129307, IMG submission 94437) | Capybara group fecal microbial communities from Wisconsin, USA - P1105 metagenome | ecosystem: Host-associated > Mammals > Digestive system > Large intestine > Fecal | place: USA: Wisconsin... | reverse complement strand
TTTGCTCTGATTTACGGGTTCCATTACCTAATCGGAAATCAAAAGCCGCTTGATCCGCATAACTACTGGGGTTGTGGGTGTTTTTCACCCACTATCACCCCTGAAGAGCCCAGAAATTATATGTTTGTTAGCCTGCAGCAATCAGTAATGATATGCCTGTGTGCCTGCCCCTAATACATTAAGAAACGGGAGAACCCATGAACACTCAGAAAACCAAGATCCCCGGACCGATTTATGTGATCCTTGCCAGCCTCTGCTTCAGTATCGGAGGCCTGTGCATTAAATATATCCCCTGGCATCCCATGGCCATCAACGGCGCCAGGAACATCATCTCCTCTACCATTATTTTCCTGTTTCTGAAAGCCAGCGGCCACAAGCTGCGCTTCAACAGGATCGTTCTGATCGGCGCGCTGACCCTTTCCCTGACAACGATCCTCTATACCACGGCCAACAAGCTGACCACCGCCGGCAATGCCATCATCCTGCAGTACACGGCGCCGGTTTTTGTAATGCTGTTTTCTACTTTTATCTATAAAAGAAAGCCGTCCAGGCTGGATATCCTGACGGCTGTTCTGGTCATGACCGGCGTTCTGTTCTTTTTTGTGGACAGCCTGACGGCGGGAAACATGCTCGGAAATGTTCTGGCCCTTCTTTCCGGCATCACCTACGCCGGGATCTTCATGATGAACAGTTCAGAAGAATCCGACTCTCTTTCCTCGACCTTCTTCGGCATGGTGATTAACGTCATCATCGGTCTTCCGTTTGTGCTGCAGCTCGATTTTCCGTCCGTTACGGCCGGTACCTGGACCGCCATTCTGTCCCTTGGCATCATACAGATCGGCCTGGCCTATATTTTCCTGAATCTCGGACTTGCCACAACACCGCCCATAGCGGCTTGCCTCATCAACGGCCTGGAGCCCGTCCTGAACCCTGTCCTGGTGGCCGTTTTCTACGGTGAGGTCCTTACGCCGCTTTCCATTGCCGGCGCCGTGGTCGTGCTGGTCACGGTTATCGGCTACAACATTCTCAGTAGTGTACAAATCTCATCGCAATTGCCCTGAAGATCCTGTAAAGCGGATTCTCCAGCACAGCCGCCGCTTTCTTCAGTTCCTCACGTATGGCGATGTTCTGGGGGCAATGGGTCTCACAGAGGCCGCACTGCACGCAGCTGGACGCGCCTGTGCTGTCCTTTCTGAGGGCAGTGCACATATAATATGCCTTGAGGCCCTGAAACCAGCCCTCGCCGTAAAAATCGTTATACGCGGAAAAGATCCCCGGAATATCCGTCCCGTGCGGGCAGGGCATGCAGTAGCGGCAGCCCGTACAGGGCACTTTCGTCTTCTGCCGTAAAACCCGGGCCGCTGCCTTCAGCATCTCATGGTCTTCTTCCGTCAGTTCGCCGATCCGGACCTCGGACGCGGCTCTCATATTCTCCCGGACCATCTCAAGGGAATTCATGCCGGACAGCACGCAGCATATCTCCTGCTGCTCCCAGAGCCAGCGGAAGCCCCATTCCGCAGGGCTCCTCTTTACGGAATGCCGCTCCATCAGTCTCTCCGCTTCTTTGGGCAGGCGGGCAAGCCTGCCGCCTCTTAAGGGTTCCATGATGATGACGGGAACGCCTTTTTCAAAAGCATAGCGCAGACCGGCCGTTCCCGCCTGCGTATCGGCATCCAGATAGTTATACTGGATCTGGCAGAAATCCCAGTCATAAGCGTCCAACAGCTTCATGAACATATCGGAATTCCCGTGGTATGAGAAGCCGATATTTGAAATGGCCCCGCTCTCTTTTTTCCGGCGGATCCATTCCTCGATCCCAAAGCCGCGCAGCCTGTCCAGGCTCTTCACGTCATTCATCATGTGCAGCAGATAATAATCGATATGATCTGTTTTCAGACGCTTCAGTTCTTCTTCAAAGATCCTGTCGATGTCTTCTTTTCTGCGGACACGGTAATGAGGAAGCTTGGTGGCGATGTATACCCTGTCCCGCGCGTGGAGGCGCTCCAGGACCGTTCCGAGCGCCGCTTCGCTGCCCGGATAGACATAGGCAGTGTCAAAATAATTGACACCGCCTTCAATTGCCTCCCGTATCTCTCTTTCGGCCTTGTCCAGATCGATCAGCGGACCTGCGCCCGTAAAGCGCATGCAGCCGTAGCCGAGTATGGAAATATCTCTTCCGTATTTGTCTTTTCTGTACTGCAAATGCCTCTCCTATGTTCAGGGATCCTTCCGCTCATCAATGCCCAGCAGGGTCATGTTGCGGCTCAGGTGCGCCCTGATCAGTTCTTCCGCCGCGTCTCCGTCTCCGCGCGATACAGCCTCAAAAATCATTTCATGCTCCCGGCATGAACGTTCTCTTTCCTCACGGCTGAGCCATAAGGCCCTTTTGCGGAAACGCATCTCCATCGTCTGCAGGAACTCTGTCATCCTGGCTAAAAACCCGTTGCCGGAAGCCAGACGGATCAGGCGGTGGAAGCGGTAATTGATCGTGAACAGTTCATCCAGGGCTTCGGTCAGCTCTGCCTCGCTGAATTCGATCTGCTTCTCCCGTTCCAGGATCTGCCGGCTTCTTTCCAGCAGAGCTCTGATCTCTGTTTTAGCCTCTTCCCTGATGTGCCTGGCGGCATATCGGACAGCGATGCCTTCCAGCGCCTGACGCATACAGACGGTCTGCAGCGCTATGTCCTCGGGAAACTCAGCAATATAAGTGCCTTTCCTGGGAACGGAATACAGAAAGCCTTCGTTCTGCAGGATCCTGAACGCTTCCTTGATGGGCATGGTGCTGACGTTCAGGACCTTTCCGATCTGTCTTTCGCTGATACGGTCATTGCCCTTCAGTTCACCGCTGAAGATCATGCCGAGAATGAAATCGGCGACCTGATCTCTGATCAGTCCGGAGTCCTGAGGGAAGTTCTCTTCATATGTCCCGTCAAAACCGCGTGTGATTCCTTCCATGGCATCAGGCTGTGGCTTCTGCAGCCGGCTTTCTGCCCTTCTGGAGCAGAAGCAGCGCCACCAGGATCACGACGCCGACAAGGTCGGTCACGATGCCGGGGATCACCAGGCAGATGGAAGCAACGATGGCTGCCGCCACCTCATAGATCCTCATGGGTCCGATGCCGTACTTCATCATGGACATGCTCAGTCCGTAAGCGCCGATCAGACAGCTGACAGAGGTAAGGAGCACGTCCAGGACCTGTCCTTCTCCCAGCAGGGAGGGGCTGTAGACAAAAGTAAACGGGATCAGGAAAATGATAAAGCTGTACTTAAAGGCCGCTATGCCCAGTTTCCACATATTGTCGTTTACGATGCCCGCCGCCGTATACGACGACAGCGCCACAGGCGGTGTGATCATGGACAGGTTGGCAAAGTAAAACACGAAGAAATGCGCCGCGATGGGCGGCACGCCCAGTTTGATGATGCTGGGGCAAAGCAGCGTCGCCGACATGATATAAGCCGCCGACGTGGGCATGCCCATGCCCAGGATCAGGGCCATGAGCATCGTGGCAAGAAGCGCGAACAGCAGGCTGTTCTGAGCAAGCGCGTTGATCATGGATGAGAAGCGCACGCCCAGTCCGGTCGCCGTGATCTGTCCAACGATGATGCCTGCCAGCGCGCAGGGAAGGGTCACCACGATGGCCTGCCTTGAGGTCGTGACCAGGCCCTTCAGGATCTCAAATACGCCGATGCGGGTATCCTTCCTGAATTCGCACAGAATGATCAGCACGATCGCCGCATAGGTACAGGAACGCATCATGGAACTGCCCTTGATGATCAGGTACACCAGGAAAACAACGGAAAGCAGCAGGTGAATGTGCTTTTTGATCTCTGCCCTGCATTCGTCCGCATTGATATTGGGCTTGGGCAGTTTGTTTTTCTTGGAATACATGTCGATCAGGAAATACAGGGCAGCCAGGAAGATAAAGGAGGGAATGATGGCAGCCAGCATGATACGGCTGTACTTGATGCCCGCCATATCCACCATGATGAAAGCCGCCGCGCCCATGACAGGCGGGATCAGCTGGCCGGCGGTTCCGCCTATGGCCAGAATAGAGCCTGTAAAGCGCTTGTCAAAGCCCTGCTGCTTCATGGGCTCATACATGATGGTTCCGATGGAAGCCACATTGCCGGGCGCAGAGCCGGAGATCATTCCGAACAGCGCGGACGCGACAATGGTCGCCTTGCCGGAGCCGCCGTAAGCGTTCCGGGTGGTCAGGTTGGATATATTGACAAAAAGTTTTCCGGCCGGTGTTGCCGTCAGGAACGCGCCAAACAGCAGGAAATAAAAGACCGTGCCGCAGGCAGTGCTCACAGGCGTACCGAAAATACCGGACGTAGAGAATGCCTGGACCTCGATGAATTTTCTGAAGGTCATATTGGAATGTGCCAGGATGCCCGGCATATTCTCCCCGAAAAATCCGTAAGCAATAAATACCAGTACGATGATCGTAATGGCATATCCCACCGCCCGCCTGCTGCACTCGATCAGAAGGACCAGCATGGCCACGCCGACGAAAATATCCGTGGGTGTCAGCGGATCCACATACGCCATACGGCTCATATATCTTTTGCCGTTTAAAAGGATATGGACCGCGCAGAAAACGACGATGGCAAATAAAATATACTCATACCATCTGGGCCAATAGGTCTCTCCCTTGGGCACCTTGTATTTCTTGAAGGTCGGCACCGTAAGGAACACCAGTCCCATTGCGAAGCAGGTATGAACAGGCCGCATCACAAGCGCGGAAAACGCGCCTCTGAAGACGACCCAGATCTGGAAAGCCACCCAAATCAGGCCCCATATGGCGGCCGGATTGCAGAATGCTTTGATATAACGATTATTGCTCTCCACTCTTGCCCCCTTCCTGCGGGTCCCTTATGCAGGGACCCGCAGTCATTGCATGATTTACTTCAGAATTCCAACTTCCTTGTAGTATTTCTCAGCACCGGGATGCAGAGGAAGTCCAAGGCCGGCGGGATCGGCAGCGGCAGCAGCCTTAAAGCGGGTAAGTGCCTTATGGCCTGCATTGACGTCTGCTTCGTTCTCACAAAGCGCCTTTGCGATGTTGTAGGCAACAGCCTCATCCAGGTCCTCTCTGCAGAACAGATTGGAGGTCACGCCGAAGGTCTCGATGGCGTTCGTCTGTCCCTTGAAGCAGTCTGCGGGCAGGGTCTCGGGTGAGAATCCCTTGTTGGCGACGAACTCGTCGACCATCTCCTTCGGGAACTGAATGAAATACATATCCTTGGTGGAGGTCAGCTCGGTCATGGCCGCATGGCCCTGCGTGATGTTGTGGCAGATGAAATCGGTGCGTCCGTCCTTGATGTTCTCAACGGAGGTCGTCCAGTCAGCATACTCTACAACGCCGCCCCAGGAAATGATATCATCGAAGGTCATGCCGTACCAGTTCAGGATCATCTCCGTGATAACGCATCCCATGTTGCCCTGGGGAAGGCAGCTGATCCTGATGGGAAGATGCTTTTCGGCAACTTCCTTGAAATCGGTCCAGCCTGCATCCTTGCTGACGACTGCGATGTAATAGAAGGTATCCAGATAGCCGGCCAGGCCGCGCAGATTGGAATAAGGCTCCGTATAGATGGCATCGCCTTCCAGGGCCCACTTGTCGACCAGGTTGTAGCCGATACCTACGTCATAGGCACCCTTGGAGACCTGGATGGGGTTGGAGGTAGCGCCGCCCTCGGAGACCGGGGTGACGATGGATCCTGAGGGAAGCTGTTTTCCGATCAGCTCTGCAAAAATGGCGCCGTAGGAATACCAGGAGGTACCCTGACCTGCGGTCACGATGTCCAGCGTCACGGGGCCGGATACGGTAAGTCCGCCTTCCGCCGCGGGAGCAGCAGCCTGCGTAGCGGCAGGAGCGGCCTGGGTCGCAGCCGGAGCAGCCTGGCTCGCTGCGGGAGCGGCCGGTGCGGCAGTCGTTGCGGCAGGTTTAGCGGTACATGCTGCCATCGATACAACGACAAGGGCAGCAGCTAACATAACTGACAGTGCTTTCTTCATAATACTTCCTTTCTTATAATCATAATTAAGGACTTGCGTCCATGATTACCCGTTAGGCAGTTACCGGTGTGCCGCTTTGCGGTTTACCTGATCACGACCAGATCTCTGAGAACTTTTCCGTTTGCCGGGCTTAAGCGGATGCATTCCGCGGAAGGATCCACCTCTTTTGCGCAGGCAAGGGTCTGTACACCGTCCAGCTTCACGCTGCAGCGCCCGCAGATGGCCTGATTGCAGGAGGAATGCCTGAAATAGGCCAGGCTGTGATCCAGATTCGCGTAAATATAATCCAGAATGTCCATGATGGTCATGGTCTTTGCAAAGGCAGGAACTTCATAGACAGCAAGGCCGCCGCTGCGTTCAATTTCCACTCTCATGTCCTGTCCTCCTTCCTCAGTCTTTCAAAATGGTTTCCGCGATGCAGTCCAGGACCGACGGATAATTGTTCCTGTCAAGCGGGATGTATTTCGCTTCCGGGATCTTCTTTCCGTACTGCAGCTCCCCGTCCTTCAGGAAGGCCTCAAAACTGAAGAGGAATTCATCGTTCTTCACGGCGGGCTCGTCCACCCGCAGATGGCATCCCCTGCTCTCCTTCCGGTTCAGCGCGCTGCAGATGCCGGCCTCCGTGCAGAGCGCCAGATTGCGCAGCAGCACGGAATTGATCCACTCCAGATTGTACTCCCTGGGGCCTGCGGCGCAGAGCCTGTCCATGGACTTCCTGAGTTCCGTGATCTCCTCATACGCCTTTTCCAGGCGCTTTCCGTCCCTGATAAAGCCGAATCCGACCTCAGCGATCTGCTCGAGCTTTTTCCATGCCTCGATGGGACTGATGCCCTCTTTTCTCTCAAGCGGCGCCATCAGGAAAGCCTCTGCCTCAGCAAGATTGTCCGGTTCCTTCCAGTCTGCGCCCTTTGCATAGGCCGCCGCATTCACGCCGGCTCTTCTGCCGTGGGTCAGCATCTCCGTCAGACCGTCGCCGGACCTGAATCCGCCGAACAGGCCTCCGGTCACCTCGCCCGCGGCGTAAAGCCCCGGCACGGACGATGCAAAGTCAGGGCCGATCTCGATGCCGCCCATGCTGTACTCGTTGCCGAAGCCGACCTGCAGTCGTTTCCCGTTGGCAATGATGTGCTCGGCCAGCCGCTGCAGATCGATGTAATGATACTTGTCTTTTCCGTGCCACCAGTGCTGATTCTTATAGAAGGTCTTGAAGCCCTCCCGGATCTCATCGTCTGTGTAGGCCGAATAATCCATATAATAGTTGTTTCCGTATTTGTCCCACTTCTCATACATGCCGGGACCCAGGAAGCAGTTGTACAGCAGCTTCTTGACCTTGGAATTGGAGGCGTTGGTCTTGTACCTCTCCTCCTTGGAATACACCAGCTCCACGCCGTCCATGTCCGTATTCTTCTCCCTTAAGGGGAAGATATTGGGCATGGTCATCTGGAAGGGAATGATGGATCCCCTGGCATATTCAGGCGCCTGAATGGTGGGAATGGCCAGCAGGAATTCCATATCCATGGCTTTCGCCCCGGCTCTGAGCGCCATGGCGATGCCGTCGCCGGTCATGTCGTAGTTTGTATTTCTGAGTTCGTAGGGCTGCCAGCCTCCGGTGCACATCACCACGGCTTTTGCCCTGAATTCGTACAGTTCTCCGGAAAAGACGTCGAAGCCGAGCGCGCCGCACGCCGCTCCCCCGGACGTCAGCAGATCCGAAACCAGGATGTCTTCAAACACACCGATCTCCGGATGCTTTTCCAGGCCGTACCTCAGCGCGTTTCCGAACGCAACGCCGCCCGCTCTCCATCTGCAGGCGGAAGGCGCGAACACAAAGGTGGCGCCTGACTCCTTCACCCAGTCAAGGAGTTCTTTGACTGCGTAAGGGCCTTCCTCCACGAACTGCTTCTGGAGCTCCTGGTCGCCCAGCCCGAAGGAACAGTCGACCATCTTCTTGAACAGGCTCTCAGGCGTGTAGTCCTGATTGGCGTCCGCTTCCCCGCAGACCTCTTTGGCGCCTTTGCCGTCCACGCCGAAAGTGCCTCCGAGCATGATGGCGTTTCCGGTCTTTCCGACCTTTCCCTTGCAGACAAGGGTCACGCTGGCGCCCTCACGCAGCGCGGCAACGGCAGTCATAACGCCTGCGCCTGAGCCGCCTATCACCAGCACGTCGCTTGTATAAATCTTTCTTTCCATTCCAACCCTCTTGTTACTTTCTGTCAGCCAGCCTGTAGGCGTGGCGGTTTACGGTCATGTCGATGGTATAGGCAATGCCTTCCGCCGTATCAAAGAAGCTGGGATTCAGTTCTCCGTTCACCCAGTCTTTTACGGCCTGTCTGAGCTGTTTGTCAAAGTACTGCATGTACGTGGTGACAGCCTTCTCCGTGACGCCGCCCTTGGTCGCGTGATGCTGCGTCTCCGTAAAGGTCTCCTCTCTTTCCAGGAGCTGGCCGGTCAGGGCAAAGACCTCAAAGTTGGCGCCGTGGAATGCCCTGGCAAGCTTTTCATCACAGCCCATGGACAGGATGTAGCGCAGCACGCCCTCATACCAGTGAACGGAAAGCTTCTCTATAAAACCGCGGATGCATTCCGGTACGTCCTCCAGGGAGCAGGGATACAGGCCGTCTCCTTCCAGGCCGGTGTGCTTTCTGAACGCGGCCCTCCATGCGGATGCGATCTGTTTGGTGCTGACCTCATAGCCCAGCTCCTTCATCGCATCCTCAATGGCATAGGTGGTCTCAAAGACCGTATGGACCGTGTTTTTGCTGGACAGACCGTACAGCGACTGATCCTGGGTCAGCGCAAAGGTATTGCTGAAGCAGTTGGAAAACTCAAATACACGCTTTTCCCTGTCTTCCGGGAACTTCTTGCCGAAGACCACAAAGCCCGCGCCGAGCGCCGGCAGATTGATGCCCTGCTTCACTTCCGCCATGCTGGGCAGGAACTTGACGACGTTGATGTCATCGCCCAGAAGATCCAGGTAGAACTGCGGAGCAGGCGTAGGCCCAAAGGAATAAATGTCCGGGAGCGGACGGCCTTCTTTTCTGCACTCCTCAAAGTAGGGCTTCAGGACCTCCTGCGCCACCACCGGAATGGCCTTGGGCGGCGTGGACATGATGACGATGTCCGGGCGCTTTTCCCTGAGCAGCTCCAGGTTGTTGCCCGCAGAGACCTTGAACGGAACCAGTTTTTGAAGCTCAGCCACTTTCTCCGGGTTGTTTCTGGTGCCGAAGACATTGGTCTCCACCTTGTCTCCCAGCAGCTTTCTGTATCCGGGAAGCAGGAATTTTCCGATAAATCCCATTCCTATAACGACAATGTTGTAATTCGGTTCCATGACCATGCCGCATTCCCCCTTTTCAATCATGCATTCGAGCTGAATAAAGATGTCTTTCTCACATCTGATATATCAGTTTGATTGTAGCATTTCAAGGCTCCTTGCTCAAGTTATTCCTGCCGCTTCCCCTCATTTTTGTATAAACCAACATATTTTTCGCCATTTTTCCGTGATTTTGAAAAAAAAATCAATGCCATGTTTGATGGCATTGATTTCCTTTCAGGATCCCGGTCCGGGCTCTCATTAATAGTGATAAAGCTGCGCGGTCTTCCATCAGGCCGCTTTCTTTCGTCTCCTGTCCGATACGGCGAACAGACACAGCACAGCGCCCAGCACAAGAAGCATCAGGAAGGGAGCTGTATTGCTGCTGTATCCGGTCGGCGCTACCAGCACCTCGGTATTTGTAAATTTCACGGTCAGATCTTCAATGGTCACCGCCGCTGCAAGCGTGACCGTCAGACCCTTGGTCACGTCGCCCGCGCCGACCTGCGTGCTGGTCGTGTATCTCGCGTTTCCTGTTTCGCTCAGTGTCAGCTCGGCGCCATAGGGAATGGGCAGGATGACCGCGTCGGTTATGTTTTCCATAGTAAAAACCGGGATCGGCACTTGTTTTCGTGCCGATCCCGGTTTGATCGTCATTCGAAATGACTGTTGATTCTGTTGTCCTGTCTGTCTGTCAGTCAGCTTTTACACTTGCCAGAAAAGCCGCTGCTTTCTTTAACACCTCGATTTCTTCACGGAGAGCTGCGATTTCCTTCTCCAGCTGCAGCTCCCG
>Ga0129307_1003405_pt1 | contig 10137 bp, 7 predicted proteins | sample P1105metagenome_FD_94437 | JGI IMG/M metagenome (GOLD analysis project Ga0129307, IMG submission 94437) | Capybara group fecal microbial communities from Wisconsin, USA - P1105 metagenome | ecosystem: Host-associated > Mammals > Digestive system > Large intestine > Fecal | place: USA: Wisconsin... | reverse complement strand
AGCGAGGCTGCCGGAGTGCTGATATAAAGACAGATGGCGTCGGCGACGGAATGCGTCGTACGGACGGTCTCCACTTTAAAACTGCCTAATTCGATCGTGTCACCGGCCTGGATGGGTTTCAGATCGGCGACGATCCCGTGTTCCCGCAATTTGTTTTCGATCAGGCCGAGCGTGATCCGCGTTCCGTAGACCGGGGCGTTGATACGCTTGAGAAGATAAGGAATCGCGCCGATGTGGTCTTCATGTCCGTGCGTGACGACAACCCCGAGGATCTTAGCGGCATTCTCCACCAGATAGGTGAAATCCGGAATGACGACGTCGATGCCATACATGCCGACGTTGGGGAAAGACATGCCGCAATCGATGATGAGGATCTCATCCATATACTGCAACGCGGTCAGGTTTTTGCCGATCTCGTTCAGGCCGCCGATCGGGAAAATCTTCAGATTCTGGGCGGCTTTCGCTTTTTTGCTGCGTGACGTCCCGGTGCGGGCCGGTGTTTTGCGAAGGCTTACGCCACTGTTATCCGGTTCCTTCTTAACGGCTTTTGCGGCTTGTTTGCGGACTCTTTTAACGGGATCCGCAGTTTTTCCGGAAGCCGCGGCTCGTTTTCCGGCCGCGGTTTCCGTTTTTGTTTTTATCTCAGTTTTAATGGTTTCTTTTTTTCCTCTCATTTTACTACGATATTCAGTAATCTCCCCGGAACCGCGATGACTTTTACGATGGTCTTCCCTTCCGTAAGAGCGGTGATCTGGGGATCCGTATAGGCTAATTGCTGCATGGCGTCACGATCCAGGCTGCTGGAGATATTCATACGGGTCTTCACTTTCCCGTTGATCTGGACCGCGATCTCCACAGCATCGAGAACCAGGGCTTTTTCGTCATAGGTCGGCCATGTTGAATAAGTCACGGTCTCCTCTCCGGTCAGGCTGGTATAGAGCTCTTCGCCCATATGCGGCGCGAAGCAGGATACCATCTGCGCTAGGCCGATCAACATCTGGCGATTGATCTTGCCGAGTTTATAACAATCGTTGACAAAGATCATCATCTGGCTGATGGCAGTATTGAAATTCAGCGTGTCGATGTCTTCCGTAACCTTCTTGACCGTATAGTTATAGCTATAAGCCAGTTCAGGTACTTCTTCATCCGTGACCATATTTTCATCCGCGGCCATGCGCCAGACGCGGTCCAGCCATTTTTTGGACCCGTTTACGCCTTCCGAAGACCAGGGCAGCGAGGCTTCGAGCGGTCCCATGAACATCTCATAGAGACGGAGGGCGTCGGCACCGTGGCTCTGCACGATCTCATCCGGATTGACGACGTTGCCGCGGGATTTCGACATCTTGACCCCGTCCGAACCGAGAATGATGCCCTGATGGAAGAGCTTCTGGAAAGGTTCCGGCGATGAAACGACACCGCAATCATAGAGCACCTTATGCCAGAAACGCGAATAAAGGAGGTGCAGGACCGCGTGTTCGGCGCCGCCAACGTACAGGTCGACCGGGAGCCAGTGATCCAGCAGTTCTTTGGCCGCCAGCGCCTGATCGTTATGCGGATCCAGATAACGCATATAATACCAGCAGGAACCGGCCCACTGCGGCATGGTGTTGGTCTCGCGTTTGCCCTTCATGCCATCGATCTCGACGTTCAGCCAGTCCTCGCAGTGCGCCAGGGGGGATTCGCCGTCGCCGCTCGGCTTATAGTTGTCGGTAACCGGCAGTTCCAGCGGCAGGTCGCTTTCGTCGACCGTGCGCATGGTGCCGTCTTCCATGTGGATGATCGGGATCGGTTCACCCCAGTATCTCTGTCTGGAGAAGAGCCAGTCTCTCAGCTTGTACTGGATCTTGCGTCCGCCGCGTCCGTGGTCTTCGAGCCAGTCGGCCATCTTGTCGATCGCTTCCTGTTTATCGAGCCCGTTCAGCCATTCACTGTTGATGTGGACGCCGTCGCCGATATAGGCTTCTTCTTCGATATTGCCACCCTCCAGGACCGGGATGATCTCCAGATCGAATTTCTTCGCGAATTCATAGTCTCTCGTATCGTGCGCCGGAACAGCCATGATGGCGCCGGTCCCGTAGGAAGCGAGGACGTAGTCGGAGATCCAGATCGGTACCGCCTTCCCGTTGACCGGATTGATGGCGTAGGCACCGGTGAAGACACCGGTCTTATTTTTATTCAGATCGGTACGTTCCAGATCGGATTTGGTCGCGCATTCCTTCTGGTAAGCTTCGACGGCATCCTTATATTCAGGCGTCGTGATCTGGTTCACAAAGGGATGTTCCGGGCTCATGACGCAATAGGTAGCGCCAAAGAGCGTGTCGCAACGAGTGGTGAAGACGGTGAATTCCTTATCCGTACCCTGAATGCTGAAGACGACGTCGGCGCCGATGGATTTGCCGATCCAGTTGCGCTGCATCTCTTTCGTGGACTCCGGCCAGTCGAGGTCATCCAGACCTTCCAGGAGCCGTTCCGCGTATTCGGTGATCTTCAGTACCCATTGCCGCATGTTTTTGCGGATGACCGGGAAGCCGCCGACTTCGGATTTGCCGTCGATCACTTCTTCATTGGCCAGCACGGCGCCCAGGCCCGGGCACCAGTTGACAGGCATTTCCGCGATATAGGCCAGTCCCCGTTTATAGAGCTGCAGGAAGATCCACTGTGTCCAACGGTAATATTCCGGATCGCAGGTTGATACTTCACGATCCCAGTCGTAAGAGAAACCGAGCGATTTGATCTGGTCGCGAAAATGATCAATGTTGGCGTAGGTAAATTCCGCGGGATGATGGCCGGTTTTCAGAGCATACTGCTCGGCAGGCAGGCCGAAGGCATCAAAGCCCATCGGATGCATAACGTTGAAGCCCTGCATTCTCTTCATGCGGGAGATCACGTCCGTCGCGGTATATCCTTCCGGATGCCCGACGTGCAGTCCCTGTCCCGAAGGATAAGGAAACATATCCAGCGCGTAGAACTTCGGCTTGCTGAAATCGCCGGCATCGGTCCGGAAGGTCTTGTTCTCGTCCCAGTACTTCTGCCATTTCTTCTCGATCGCTTGGAAATCGTACTTCTGTTCCATCTTTACCTACTCCTCTTTCCCATAGCTTTCAGTCGGGCAATCGCCCCAGACCTTTTCAATATTATATCGTTCGCGTGTTTCACGCTCGAATACGTTAATGATGACGTCGCCAAAATCCAGGAGCACCCAGCCGGTCCCGTTTTTTCCGTCGACGCTGCGCAGGTCGTATCCGTCGGCAGCCAGCGCGTCTTCGACGTCATCGGCCAGAGCCGCGACCTGACGGGAAGAACGCCCGGTGGCTACTACCATATAGTCGGCAAAAGAAGATTTTTCCGCGACATTGATGATCACGATCTCCTCGCCTTTCTTGGCATCGAGCACTGCGGCGGCCCGATATGCAGCTTGTTTGCTATCCATTCTTTTCTCCTCTTTCATATCTATATCCGTGTGGGATCGGTTGAGATACCGGATCGCGGCCAGTGAATCCGGATCCAGTTCCTGTCCGGCTTCCCGGACGTAAGCGACGGAATGTTCCAGCATGGCGCGTGTCGCTTCTTCCAGGTCCGTCTCCGCCAGCCGGCGGATCTCTTCGACACCGGGATAATCCCGGGACGGCTCGATGGCATCCGCCAAATAGATGATCATTTCCAACCGGCTCATCCCGGCGCGGCCTGTCGTATGATAGCATACGGCATTTAAGAGCTCCGGATCGTCGATCCCGAAATCCTTACGCATCACGGCCGCGGCCAGCTTGCTGTGCGCTAAAGCCGGGTTTCCTTTATAACGGGGCGCGATCCCATAAGCGTCGATCAGTTCGTTTAAACGGTCGATTTCGCGGATCCGCATCATATCGTGGCAGACCGCCGCCAGTTCTGCTTTATCCGGATCTTCCCCGTAGAGCTTGGCCAGGCGGATGGCCGTCTCCCGGACTCCTTCCGTATGGCGGCGGCGCCGCGCGGGCAGAAGCTCATAGGCTTCCTTCAGAATAGAGTCTCTGTTCATAGATGTAATTCTCCACCAGCGGGCTGACCAGACCGGATATCGGCTGTCCGGACCGGACCAGGTCGCGAATCATCGTGGAACTGACGGGAAGCATGAGCTCACGAATCAGGATGATCTCGGCCCCATACTTGCGACGGATCTCCTCAGCCTTCTGTTCCACCTGCACGAGATCGTTGGTCGGGCGGGAACCCACCGCGAAACCGGTCAACCGGAGAAGCTGTTTAGCCCGGTACCAGGTCTCGATGGTCAACAGCGAATCGGAGCCCAGGATGAAATAGAACTGGGCGTCCGGTTCGGCCTTGGTCAGGTGGTATAAAGTATCATAAGTATAGGAGACGCAGCCCCGTTCGATCTCCCAGGTGTTCACGGTGAGATTCGCCTGGCTTTCCATGGCGGCCAGCTCCAGCATAGCCAGCCGGTGCTGTGCCGGGCTGACTTCCCGGTCCTGTTTAAAGGGCTGGACGAAAGCCGGCATGATGCGGACTTCATCCAGAGCGAGTTCCCGGGCGGCCGCTTCCGCGATACCGGTATGGCCAAGATGCACGGGATCAAAGGTCCCGCCCATTATCCCGACACGTCTCATTCCGTAATACCGATCGCCAGTTCCGCAAGCTGGGAGGCGTCGACCGGTGCCGGCGCTCCGGAGAGCAGGCACTGCGCTTTCTGGTTCTTCGGGAAAGCGATGACGTCACGGATATCGAGTTCGCCGGTGATCAGCATGACCAGCCGGTCAAAGCCGAAGGCCAGGCCGCCGTGAGGCGGCGCCCCGTAACGGAAGGCGTCAAGCAGGAAGCCGAACTTCTGATCGCATTCTTCGGGCGTCAGTTTAAGGATCTCGAAGATCTTCTTCTGCAGATCCGATTCATGGATACGGATGCTGCCGCCACCGGCTTCATAACCATTGATGACGATGTCGTAAGCATCTGCCCGTACCGCGCCTGGATCAGTATCCAGAAGCGGGATATCTTCGTTCTTCGGATGTGTGAACGGATGATGCATGGCCTTCAGTTCCCCTGTCTCCTCATCTACTTCGAACATGGGGAAATCCACGACCCACAGCATAGCGTAAGTATTATCGTCCAAGAGGCCCAGACGGCCGGCCATATGGCGGCGCAGGAAGCCTAAGGTATCGAACACGACCTTTTTACGGTCACTGACGATCAGGATCAGGTCGTTCTTCTTCGCTCCGAAAACGGCAGCGATCTCCGCCAGTTTTTCCTGGCTGAAGAATTTATTCACGGAAGAGCGGATCTCCCCTTCTTCCATGCGGATCCAGACCAGGCCTTTGGCGCCGAAATGCTTGGCATTCTCAGTGATCTTATCGATGTCTTTACGGCTGAATTTATCAGAAGCATCCTCGATGCAGATCCCGCGCACGTCGCCGCCGGCAGCCAGTGTATCCTGGAAGACTTTGAAATCGCTCCCCGCCACCACGTCGTTCAGTTTCTTCAGTTCAAATCCGAAGCGCAGATCCGGCTTATCGGAGCCGAAGCGTTCCATCGCTTCCTGATAGGTCATACGCGGCAGGGGCGTTTCGATATCGATGCCCTTCATCTCTTTAAAGAGACGCTTCAGGAATCCTTCCTGAATGGCCAGGACGTCATCTGTCTCCACGAAAGACATTTCCAGATCGATCTGGGTGAACTCCGGCTGACGGTCGGAACGGAGGTCTTCATCGCGGAAGCACCGCGCTACCTGGAAATAACGGTCCAAGCCGCTGACCATCAGCAGCTGCTTGAAAAGCTGCGGCGATTGCGGCAGCGCGTAGAAGGATCCGTGGGAAAGACGGCTCGGTACCAGATAGTCGCGGGCGCCTTCCGGCGTCGCTTTGATCAGCGTCGGCGTCTCCACCTCGGTGAAGCCGACTTCCGAATAATAGCGGCGCGTCACCTGCAGCATCTCATGCCGGGTCTTCAGGATCTTCTGCATGCGCGGTTTGCGCAAGTCAAGATAACGGTATTTCAGACGCAGGTTGTCATCGACGTTATCATCGTCCCGCACGTAGATCGGCGGCGTTTCCGAAGCCGCGTAGATCTTCAGGCTGTCGGCCAGGACTTCGATGCCACCGGTCACGAGGCCGGGATTTTTGGCGCTGCGTTCACGCACTTTGCCGCGGATGCCGATGCAGAACTCACTGCGCAGGGTCTCCGCTTCCGCGAAAACTTCCGGGGCGGTGTTATCGTCAAAAACGATCTGGGTGATGCCAGTCTTATCGCGCAGATCACAGAAGATGATGCTGCCCAGGCTTCTCTGCTTGGCGACCCAGCCGTTCAGGCAGACTTCCGCGCCGATGTTTTCTTCCGTAAGAACGCCGCACATATGCGTTCTTTTCATGATCTCTCCCATAGCTCTCTCTCCTGTCAATTCATTTCTTTTCTGGCTAACAGCTCATATAAACGGTCAAAGGCCACCTGCGACTGGCTGGATGCCTGCATGTCTTTCACCTGGGCCTGGCCGGAAGCCAGCTCATTCTCGCCGATGACGATGGCGTAGCGCGCGCCCAGCCGGTCGGCGTATTTCATCTGCCCTTTGATGTTGCGGCCCATCACGTCCATTTCCACTTTCAGGCCCTTGTCGCGGAATTCTTTAAGCAGCTTCAGGCCGCAGGCTTTCGCTTCCTCCCCCATAACGACGATCAAAGCATCGCTGGCGGCCGGCTCCGGGAAGGTGACGCCGGAAGCTTCCATGAGCAAGAGCAGGCGTTCGATGCCGAGGCCGAACCCGACTCCCGGTACGTCCTGTCCGCCGATCTCGCGGATCAGCCCGTCGTAACGGCCGCCGCCGCAGACGGTCCCCTGCGCGCCGATCTGATTGGTCACAAATTCAAAAGCGGTCTTGGTATAATAGTCGAGTCCGCGCACGATGGTCGGATCGACCGTATAAGCGATCCCCAGCGCCTGCAGGTTCTTCTGCAGATCGGAAAACGCGTTCTCACAGTCCTCACAGAGATAATCCAGAATGCTCGGCGCGCCTACCGCGATGGCATGATCTTCCGGCGACTTGCAGTCGATGATGCGCATCGGATTCCGTTCAAAGCGATCCTTGCAGGTATCGCAGAGCTGATCGTAATAAGGACGGAAATAATCCTGAAGGGCTTCCCGGTAACGGGCCCGGCAGGACGGGCAGCCGACGCTATTGATGCGCAGTTCGATGTCCTTTACGCCGCATTCGGTCAGAAAATCGTTGGCCAGGCTGATGACTTCGGCATCCGCCAGCATGTTACGGCTGCCGAAGGTCTCGATCCCGAACTGGTGGAATTCGCGCAGACGCCCGGATTGCGGTTTTTCATAGCGGTAACAGGCCGTTTCGTAATAATATTTGGTCGGTTGCGTTTCCGCGAAGATCTTATGCTCGACAAAAGCGCGCGCCGCGGAAGCGGTCCCTTCCGGTTTCAGCGTGATATTACGTCCGCCGTGGTCGTTGAAAGAATACATTTCTTTCTGTACGATGTCGGTGGTATCCCCGACTCCGCGCTGGAAGAGCTCCGTATGCTCGAACACCGGGGTGCGGATCTCACGGAAGCCGTACCTTTCACAGATCCGGACGAATTTTTTCTCCACAAAATGCCATTTGTGGATTTGCTGCGGCAGAACGTCTTTTGTGCCGCGCGGCGCATTAGTCAACATGGAATATTCCCTTTCTCTTACGCTCGATCATTTCCTCGAGCCGGTCGATATATTGTCGGTAATTGGTTACGTTCGCGACCCGTTCCAGCCGGTTCTCTTCCGGGTAATAGACCTTGGAGATCCCGCCGGCGCCGAGCGCGATGATGGTCTGATGCTCGTCCATAATGCGGACGTTATAAACGCCTTCCTGCCCGGGACGGGCATAGCCGACGTTTTCGCAGGAGCCGGCCATATGTTTCTGCCGGTACAGATAATACGGGAAGAAGCCTTGGGCCGGCAATTCCTCCGCGGCGTGATCGATCATCGCCTTTACGTTGGCTGCCTGCTTATAATGGAAGACCGGGTCGATCTCCCGCAGACGCGAGGCGCGTTTTACAGCTAGCGCGTGGACCGTGATATTATCCGCGCCGAGGTTCTCCGCCCAGCTCAGGCTGTCCCGGAAGTCAGCCGGCGTCTCTTCCGGAAGCCCCGCGATCAGGTCACAGTTGATACTGGAGAAACCGATGGCAAGAGCATCCTGAAAAGCGCGTTCGATCTCTTCCGGACTGTGTTTCCGGCCGATCCGCTCCAGTGTCGCGGCATGTCGGGTCTGCGGATTGATGCTGATCCGGCCGACGCCGGCGTCCCGGATCACATGCAGTTTTTCGCGGTCGATGGTGTCGGGACGTCCCGCTTCGACACAATACTCGGCCAGCCCGGAGAGATCAAAGCTTTCCGCCGCCTGCCCCAGCAGACGGGCAAGTTGGCCGGCGGTCAGCGTGGTCGGGGTACCGCCGCCGATATAGAGGCTTTCCGGCCGCAATCCGGATGCCCGCATCAGGGCTCCAGTCTCCCGGATCTCCACTAACAGGGCCTGTAGGTAATCCGCGATCTCCGCGGGCGGCACCTGGTTGGAAGCGAAGGAGCAGTAGAGACAACGGGTCGGACAAAAAGGAATGCCGATATAGAGCGCGACACTATCCGCCGCCGGTGCTCCCAGGCTGGCCGTCTGCCTTTCGTAGATCTCCGTAAGCAGACGCGCTTTTTTATCCGCGAGCAGATAGGAATCTTTTAAATATTCCTGCGCGGCAGCTGCTGAGCCAAGCCGGTGGATCAATTCGCCGGCCAGTTTGACCGGACGCACCCCGGTCAGGACGCCCCACTCCGGATAGACGCCGGTTTCCGGCGCCAGAGTCCGGTAGATCTCCCGGCCGATCGTGTATTTGTCGGCGGTGCCGGCCTGATTGAAACAGAAGACCTTCTCGTAGCGGCCGCTGGATGTTGCTTCTCCCCAGTCTGTCTCTTCCGGCAGGACCTCGTACTGATCCGGCCGTAAGAATTCATTGACCAGCTCCAGAAGCTGGTCTTGTTTGGCAAAAGCCTCTATCTTAACCCCGTACAAACGGATTATACCTCTTTTCAAATCCGATATTGGTCTCGCCCATATGGCCGGGATAGACGCGCGTATCATCCGGCAGCGTATAGAGCTTGGTGGCAATGGAATGCATCAGCTGTTCCATATCGCCGCCGTAGAAATCGGTCCGGCCCACCGATCCCTGGAATAAGGTATCACCGGAAAAGCATACGCCATTGGTGACAATACACATCCCGCCGCGGGAATGGCCGGGCGTAGCCAGGAACCGGTAGCAGGTATTCCCCACCGTCAGGGTCTCCCCATCCTGCACGTACAGATCAGCGGGGACGGAAAGCGGACGGCCGAGAAGCTCCCGGGAAGCGTTCTGGTAAGGATCCTCCAACAGTTCCCGTTCCGCAGCCATGGCGATCACCAAGGCGCCCGGGAGTTGCCTTTTGAATTCAGCTACGCCTCCGATGTGGTCACAATGCCCGTGGGTAAGCAGGATATAGGGAACCTGCAATTCGTTGCGGGCCACACTATCCATGATGCGACGGTCAAAGCCACCGGGATCGACGAGCACGGCGAGGCCGGTCTCGTCCCAGGCTAGGTAAGTATTCACGGCCAAAGGGCCTGTGTGATATGTTTCGATCCTCATATACTCTTTCTCCGCTCAGGAATCAGGAACGCTGGCGGTAGACGTCTTTCACGCCTTCGACGTTGCGCAGCGTCCGCAGGACCTTCTGCATCTGCTGGGTACTGGCGATGGAGAGCGTCAGGATGATATGCACGGCGCCGTCTTTGCCGCTCTTGGCATTGACGCCGGATATATGCACGTCCATATCTTCGCAGGCTTTGGAGATATCCGAGAACATGCGCTTGCGGTCGGCGGTCACGATGCAGATATCCGCGTTATAGGACTTATCCGCTTTCAGGTCTTCCCATTCGACGTCAATGAAACGGGCCCGTTCTTCTTCCGGCAGCGACAGGATATTGGAACAGTCGGCCCGATGGACCGAGATCCCGCGCCCTTTGGTGATGAAACCGACGATCTGGTCGCCAGGTACCGGGTTACAGCAACGGGCGATACGGATCATCAGGTTATCCGCGCCTTTGACGATGATGCCCGGATTGTCACGGCGGCTGCGGTCTTCGCGCTCTTT
>Ga0129307_1003403_pt1 | contig 10144 bp, 7 predicted proteins | sample P1105metagenome_FD_94437 | JGI IMG/M metagenome (GOLD analysis project Ga0129307, IMG submission 94437) | Capybara group fecal microbial communities from Wisconsin, USA - P1105 metagenome | ecosystem: Host-associated > Mammals > Digestive system > Large intestine > Fecal | place: USA: Wisconsin... | reverse complement strand
GCCGACAAAGGCACCATCCGCTGCTTGTTGCCCTTACCTTCGACAATAAGGTATCCTTCGTCGAGAAAAACACGGTTGAGAGTCATATCCACCAGTTCCGACACGCGAAGACCGCTGCCGTAGAGCGTTTCGATGATAGCGCGGTTGCGTTGCGCTTCAGGTTTTGACAGGTCGATGGCCGCCACCATCGCATCGATTTCTTCCACCGTCAATACTTCAGGAAGATGCTGCCCGATATTGGGTGCAGGAATAAGGAGCGTCGGGTCGGCGTCGATGTAATGTTCGAGGAGAAGAAAGTGAAAAAACGATTTCATACCCGAGATAACACGTGCCTGCGAGCGGGGCGAAATGCCAAGGTCGCGTAGGCTTGCCGCGAAAGCGTCGAGTTCGGCCTGTGTGGCCTCGTTAACGGCAACATTACAATCGACAAGGAATGTGAGCAGATGACGCAAGTCGGTGGAGTATGACTGGCGGGTATTGTCGGATAGCCCCCGTTCGAGCCGCAGATAGGAATCGTATAGCGCCATAAGGCGCGGCTGGTCGGGAACGGGTCGCATAGTTGTCAGAATGAAATGTTGAAATGCTGCAGGGGCAGATGTCGCAAGCCAACGAGGATGAGGGTGTAATCGTTGGAGAACGACATTCCGTGATTCATTAACGGCTTAAATTCACGCCAGAGTTGACCTGCGGTTTCGTCCTTGGCGATGTTGCGCAGAATTACCACACCTTCGCGGTCAAGAACGATTGTGAGAAGGTCCTTGACGGTGGTATAATCCTCCTCGCGGAAGGTGTTTATCAACACGAAGGGGCGTTTTCCCTCGCTGATGGTAAGGTAATAGTCGAGGGCCTTGGGTGTGTTGTTGATAATGTTGATGCGCGAGCGGAAATCGGCAGTGATTTCGTCGTAGATTTCGGGATATTTATTGTCGCACATATCGATTGTCACCCGTGAAAGACTCGAAACGTCGAGCATAGCCGTTGTCGATACACCATAGGCGGTGCCCAACTGAAGAATATGGTCGGGCGTGAAATAGCAGGCTATGCGGAACAGGAGTTTGGCATTGCGCGAGGAAATCACTTTCGGGTGGTTTTTATCGAGTTTGCCCGAAAGAGCGTAGGCTTTTTTCCGTCGTCGTTTAATGTCGGTGTATGCGTAGTAGTGGTTACGCTCGCGGAGCACCCGCAAGATAAAGTTGAAGGCGAACGGCGAATGAATTCCGAAGCCGCGGCTCCGTTTAATCCGGTTAAAGACTGTGTAGTAATGCCTAAATCTCCTCATAATTGTCAGTGATGTTAGATGGTTTTGCCTTGACCGACAGCACGATTGCAGCGAGCAACGACAAGTAAATCAAAATAATTGCCACACGGGCGATATTGACCATCGAGTGAATCGAGTCGGGCTCGAATCGCATCGAAATTGTGTGGCTTCCTGCCGGGACCTTCATGGCGCGAAGGATATAGTTGACTCGTCCGATTTCGGCAGCATTGCCGTCGATTTCGGCTTTCCAGCCCCACGGGAAATAGACCTCGGAGAATACTGCCACGCCGCCATGCGCCGAATTGACATGATATGTCAGGCGGTCGGGGGCGTATGTGGTCTCGAATATGGTGTCGCCCGGAGTTTTCGGTGCCGATGTGCCAAGTACGTCGGCGAATTTACGGTCGGCGACCGCAGCGTCGGCGAGTGTCAGGCTGTCGATTGCCGCCATTTCTGCGTCAGCGTTATCCACATAGTCGATTCGGTCGATAAGCCAAGCGTTGCCCATCGCACCTGGATTCAACATAGCGGTAGTGTCGTCAGGGATGATATAGCGGGCGTTGAGCATATCGCATTTCTGCTGGCTTAGGTTGTCGAGAATATCCTGATAACGTGTAAGTTTCGCGGCATGATAGCCACCGATTGTTTTGTGATAATAAGATGGCCAAGCCTCTTGCATGTGGGCGATGTCGGCAACACGATAGTTTTGCGTGGTGTCTTGAAGAATGGCGCGGTCAATGTCGCGCATGGGGAACATATCGGCGGTGTTGACCGACGGAGCCGACGTGAAACTGTCGTGACTGACGTAGCGTTTATCGACGGCATAAAGGTCGATAAGTGTTAAAATGCCTATAATAGCCACACCGACAGCGGGTTTCATCCGTCCCTTTAACATAAAGAACAACGCAATGCCGGTGAATCCGACAAACATCATCGAACGCAACGAGTCGCTTGACACGATGCTCATTCTGACGCTTTCAACTGCGGCAAAAACCTGCGGATATTGGCTGATAGCCGCGCCATAGCCTTCCGTCTCCTGACTGCTGAGGAACGAACCGTAAAATTCGGGGAACATCACGCCTATCAGGCAAAGCGCGAACGTCACGCCGAAGCACCAGAAGAATTCGTTGCGATAAGCCTTCCACGGCTCAGGCGTGTCGATGATTTTTTTGAGAGCCAAAACAGCCATCAACGGTATTGTGAATTCTGCGATGACAAGTATCGACGCGACCGTTCGGAACTTGTTGTACATCGGGAAGTGGTCAATCATAAAGTCGGTGAGTGACATAAAATTGTGGCCCCACGACAGGAAAATCGAAATAACCGTCAAAATCAGCAGAGTCCACTTCAGCGGGCCACGAAGGATTACGCACCCCAAAAGGAACAAGGCGAAAATGGCTGCGCCCACATATACGGGGCCATTGGTCATCGGCTGGTCACCGAAATATTGCGGGAACTGCGATAGCGCCATGGCATCTTCTCCGCGAACACTTCCGCTCGTGATGGCACGTTGTCCAGCAGGCGAATCGTAGAGCGAGAGGAAACGGTTCTGGCCATGCTCGGGTTTAATCGTCGCGCCACCTTTTACGTTGGGAATCAACAGTGTGAATGTCTCGTCAACACCGTAACTCCAAGCCGTGATATAGTCTTTGTCAAGGCCTTGCGACGTTGCGTTTGCGTCGCCCGCCTTTGTCAGTTCGGAGTGCCCACCACGCATTGTCAGTTTGCTGTATTCGAGAGTGTTGTATAGGCTCGGCAAGTTCGCTGCAACCGCCAAACTCGCCGCCACTGCGAGGATGCCCGTGGATTTAGCCCAACCGACGAAATTCTTGTTGCGAATGGCGAGAATAAGATAAGCAATCACGAGCCCGAAGATGACGAACATGAAATAATAGGTCATCTGCGGGTGGTTGGAGTCGATTTGCATCATGGCGAAAAGAGCCGTCAACGCACCGCCAAGCAAAAGTCGACCGCGATAGCAAAGGACGATTCCGGCGATTGTCGGCGGGATATAGGCGAGGGTGATGAATTTCCAAATGTGCCCCGCACCGATGATGATGACGAAATAACTTGAAAAGCCGTAGGCAACGGCACCGACGAGCGCCAACGGCCAACGCACTCGCATTACTACGAGCAGGATGAAGAAGCCGAACATCATCATAAAGAGCAGATTGGATGGCGACGGCAGACCGAGGCCGTAGAGGGTGTTTACCCATCGCATAAGCGAGTTCGACTCGTAAGTCGGCGAAATCTGGAAGGCTGGCATCCCAGAGAAAAGTGAATTTGTCCAGAAAGATTTGATGCCCGTAGCACTCTCATAGGCTTCAATTTCCTGCCCGTTGGCGATGCCCTGTTGGGTATCGTGCTGTTGGAGCACGTGACCCTGCATTGCGTCGGGCGCAAAGAACGCCAACGCTATCAGCGCCATTATTGCCATCGAAACGAAGAAACCAATCGTCTCTTTGTTTTTCAGAAAAGATATTATGCGTTGTTTCGGGGAAGAAACAACGGATGATGATTTTTCGTCTTTATCATTCATTTCCTTATAATTCTTTTACAATACAGCGTAGAATAGACTTTCGTTCAAGCCTATTTGGCCGTAAAAATACAACAAATTCTTCTACTTCCAAAATTCTGCCTGCCCGATTAAATTTTTTTTGCAAAAATTTACCCGAAAAAAGCGATTTTACTATAATTCATATCGCTTTTAGTGTTACCTCTTTCCTCTATATTTTTGGCGGATAAAGAAATAATTCTTAATTTTGCGACGGAATATAATTATGCGGTCTATGCCGCCCATATAACTACTCGAAAATGACAACAAACAAAAAAGTCAACAATAACGCGATAGCCGCTCTCGTTTTGGGCGGTATTGCCGTGATTTCCTGTTTTATCAATGTGTTGAACTGGTTTTTCTGGGTGTTCGCTATCATCGGCGTTTACTTTGCGGTAAAGGCAATGAACGGCGGTGAAAAGAAACTCGGATTGATTGCTATCGGGCTGTGCCTGTTGTCGATTGTCATTTATGCGGTTATTCGCTTGTGGCCCAAATCGTCGGGCGACGATGATGACATCGACCCCAAGCAAGAAGAGCAATATCAACAAATTGTTGACAGCGTCAATTATTATGATGTGACCGAAGACCCGCAAGAGGTTGTTGACCAAGCACCGAAAACCGAAGTGCTCCCCGAAGAGTCGTTAGTCGAACCTGAATCTACCGAAAACGAGCTTGCGGCAGAAAAAGAAGAACCTACCGAAAACTCGAAAGAGGAGACGGATCCGGAATCCCAACCGATATTCGAATAATCCCGTTTTCTCATCCACAATTTACGTGTTTTTACTAAGTTATCAGCACAAAATGCGTTTTTTTGAGCAAAAATCATTCGATATTTAAATAATATTACTAAATTTGTACGTTAAAATTTTTTAAAAGATAATTCAATTTATTAACCAATTAAATTTTTTATTCAATTATGAAAACTGCTTCAATCGTATTAGGTATTATTGCCCTCGTTTTAGCAATTCTTCCTTTCCTCAGCGCATGGTGGCTCATGATCTCTTGGCTCGTTTGGATTCTCGCTATCCTTGGCCTCGTGTTTGGAATCATCGCTCTCGTTAAGAAACAAGACAAGGGTATCGGCCTTGCAATCAACGTTGTTGCAATCGTGCTCTACTTCTTCTCTGCTAAAGCAGCTGTCAACACCGCTGCTGAAGCTATCGCTACCGGCGAAGCCAACGCACTCATAGAAGAGCTCAACAAGGCTGCTGTTGATGAAGCCATCACTACAGAAGAAGCTCCCGCTGCTGAAGAAGCACCCGCCGCTGAATAATCCAAGGATTATTTCAACAAAAAATGGCGCGCTCAATAGAGTGCGTCATTTTTTTTGCGAGCCAAAATCCGCCAGCAACTTGCCCCAAAACAAAACGTGCGCAATTAAAGAAAAAATTCTTTAATTTTTTCGCTGATATATACGAAATAACGAGAAATTTTCGTAAATTTGCAACGCAAATTCTGGGTTGGCTCAGAAATTGCACCAAATTCAGCATATAATTACCAATAAATTCATCAAATAACTAACTAAAACTAATTATGACAAAAGTAGCAATTAACGGCTTCGGCCGCATCGGTCGTCTCGCATTCCGTCAAATGTTCGAGGCTGAAGGTTATGAAGTAGTCGCTATCAACGACTTGACAAGCCCCAAAATGCTTGCTCACCTTCTCAAATATGACACCGCTCAGGGCGGTTTCGCTGGCAAATTCGGCGAAGGCAAGCACACTGTAGAGGCCACTGACAACTCAATCATCGTTGACGGCAAAGAAATTACTATCTATGCCATGCCCAACGCAGCCGAACTCCCTTGGGGCGAACTCGGCGTTGACGTAGTGCTCGAATGCACCGGTTTCTATACCTCAAAGGCTAAATCGGAAGCCCACATCCAGGCTGGCGCAAAGAAAGTCGTCATCTCCGCTCCCGCAGGCAACGACCTTCCCACCATCGTTTACAACGTAAACCACAAGACTTTGACTCCCGCCGACACTATTATCTCGGCAGCATCTTGCACCACCAACTGCTTGGCTCCTATGGCCGCTGCTCTTAACGCTTACGCTCCCATCTGCTCGGGTATCATGTCGACCATCCACGCCTACACCGGTGACCAGATGATTCTTGACGGCCCGCAACGCAAGGGCGATCTCCGTCGTTCACGCGCAGGCGCTTGCAACATCGTTCCCAACTCGACAGGTGCTGCCAAGGCTATCGGTCTCGTAATCCCCGAACTTAACGGCAAACTCATCGGTTCCGCTCAACGCGTTCCCACCCCCACCGGCTCGACCACCATTCTTATCGCAGTCGTTAAGGGTAAAGACATCACCGTTGAAGGTATCAACGCCGCTATGAAGGCTGCCGGCTCGGAAAGTTTCGGCTACACTGAGGACCAAATCGTTTCGTCCGACATCATCGGTATGAAATACGGTTCGCTCTTCGACGCCACCCAAACAATGGTTTCGAAGATTGACGACGACACCTATCAGGTACAGGTTGTTTCTTGGTATGACAACGAAAACTCCTACACCTCACAGATGGTTCGCACAATCAAGTATCTCGCAGAGTTGAAATAATCCTTGACTCTTCGACAAACGAATGCCGCTCGAATTGCTCGGGCGGCATTTTTTTTATCCTTATTGAAAATCTCACAGATTGCACGGAATAATTTCTAAGGAGATTGGGGAGTAAAAGAGTTGCCTTCCTATATTAGTTAATGACGGAATTTGGATAAATTTTGTCCAAATGGGGGTAAAAAGTGGGGATTTGGACAAAATTCAGAAAAACACTTTTGCGGTAGCCCGCATCAAAACTTTTCCAATTGCCTCACAATTCCTCGCGCCTAAATCTCCAAATGTTGTTTATGTTGTCTTCGAGCATTCGAACAATCGAATAGTCGAGAAACCTATAACCTATAAACTTTAAACTCTCCTCTTTAACCTTTAAGCACAAAAAGGACAGGGCGAACCTCACGGTCAGCCCTGCCCACAATTTGCTTATGTTTATTTGCTTTGTTTTTATCCTTTAATTTCTAATAATAGCCACCGGCTTCAAGGCATTGACAATCACGAAGTAATTGCCGTGGCCGAGGTCGGCGATGTCAACCGACATAGAGTTGAGTCGGTTACCGTCGAACTTGCGCATCAACGCACCTGAAATCGAAACGATGCGGACGGTTTCGATAGGTTCTGGCGAGAGGATGTTGAGTGCGCCTTGAGTCGGGTTGGGATAAACCTTTACGGCGACAGGCTGAATGCCTACGGGCTCAACCGAAGTGATGGTCGGGTCGGAAACCTCTGTAATCACTACAGACGAACTTGAGCCGGCACCTGCTGCGTCAGGCGTAACTGTCTGACCGGCGTAAGTTGCCGAAGGCGATGAACCGTAATAGGTTGTCACGCGATACTGCCATTCGTCGGGTGTGGGCTCTTCAGCGGCACGTGGTGAAATGCTGTAGGGAGCAGCGGGCGACAAACCCTTAACCACAAAGTGATAGAAGCCGACGTTCACGTTGTTGGCGAAACCTGCATCGGGTTTCGTACGAACCGAGAAGTCGTGGTTGCCATGCCAACATCCGGCAGGCATGCCGTCGTAGGAAGGATAGGTGGTCGAAGTCGCACCCGACTGACCTGAAGCCACCTCATACGGGCGGTCGGTGATGGGTTCCCATGTCGAGCCGTTGTTGCGCGACACTTCCAGTTTATAGTAGGAAACAGGAACGCCTGCCGCTTCGGGACCGTCGAGGGTGATTTCCACACGATAGATGTCGTAATAGACTGTCTGCGTGTGGTCGGTCCACCACTCGTTGAACGGAGCGTTGCGTTGGACGTAAGTGTTGACCGTGAAGTTTTGTACTGCTTCCGGCGTATAACTCCATGTGTTGCCGGCGGAGGCTGACGTTCCGTAGGATGCCGCGGATGTGGGCAAGTAACTATAAACGGGTTCGACGGTGGCAGTGTAGGTGATGGCGCGTTTCACATTCTTCAGTGCCAACGACAGGTTGTCGCCAGCCATTGCGCCGGTTGCAGCCACAGAGAAGGCATTGAGCACATTACCCGACGCGTCGGTGGCATACGAACCGTCGGAACCCGAAACTGTGATGCGATAAGCCGTGATTCCGAAGCCATGGTCACCAGTGGATGTGGCGGGGAATGTCTGATTGTCGTTGGTGATGCTCTTCGGACGAGTCCAAGTGAGAGTGCTCGACAGACCGACGAGGTCGGCAGTGGCGTTATAAGTGGACGTACCGATAAGCGGGGTGAACGACATTGCCACGTTGCTTACCGCCTTGGAAGCACGCTGGGCGTTGACGGTCATCACCGCACAGGGTGCACTTGCGTGCTGTTCGGTGGATGTGTAACTGTCGTAAACGGCTGAAACACGATATTTGCAGTCAAGTGTTGCACGCGAAGCGTCGGTATCGGTCCACGACTCCGTCGTAAGATTGTCGGCAGTTGCTACCATAGTCCACGTTGAGCCGCCGTCGGTCGAAACCTCCACGTTGTAGCCTACTGGTGTAGTGCCGGAGGCCTTGGTCCAAGTGATGGTCTTAGATTGCGAAGTGCCGTTGTTGGAGACCGAGCCGCTACCAGCAGTCACAGCCTTCGGCGACAAGTGGATGCGGTATTGCGAGAAGCCCAAGCCACCCGAATAACAGTAAATATCCCAAGTCAAATCATCAACGGGGATAGCCTTCGTCATATTTCCACCGGAATTATCTTGGATTGTTCCTTCAAACGGAACCATATTGTTGCCGATCTGCGACATTGAATAGTTGCCGCTTGCGTCGTTCGTCACGTCGAACAAGCCCATTGATGCCGTTGAGTTAGACCCTGTGCCACAGACGAGGAGTTTGTGGTCCTGAATGATAAACATTGATGGGTGACCTTGGGCATGGCGGGCGGTGTTCGAAATTTGATAGTGAGGATAGTACGAGCCTACCACCTTGCCGTCGTAAAGGCCAGTCCCATGTACGCTAAGCATAACGCCATCTTCGCCATAAGGATTAGCCGAGTGGAATGTGCTCGATGAGGCTGTAAATCCGGTGTAGATCAATGTGCCGTTGATGATTTGGCCGCCAGAGGTTGTCACATTTTTGTAACCGCCGCGCCAAATCACAGAAGCGTCGTGCGGCAATATCCAAATATAACCGCCTTGCTGCGACGAGAAGTCACCAGTGGCACGAATCATATATGAACGGTCGGGGATAGCGGCACCACCGATACCGAAGGTTATCGACTGATTAGCGGCAACAGTTGTATTGCCTATACCACCACCGTTAGCGGGAATAATCATAAAGCGGTCCATACCTTGACCTAAGCCAGTCGCCCTCATATACTGATTGGTTCCAGATGAGGCTTTGTTAACCGCACCAAGCACGATGTTTCCGGCATCGTCGGATGACGAGCAACGGTCGAGCATATAGTATTCAGTGCCGGAGATGTTCGACGACTGAGCAGCGGTGAAGTCAACTCCGTTTCGGTTAATGCCGCCAAAGAATCCGCGGAAGTTGGACTGTGAGTATTGGGTTTTTCCTTCAATATCAACGTATTGGTGCAACGTGTAAATCAAGCCGTTCGACACACCAATCGATGCATTGTAGTCGCTATATGACTTTGTGCCGAGCAAGACAGGTTCGTCAACAGTATAGTTTGCCGACGGTTGCCATGCCTCAACGTTGTAACTCAACCTTGTAATAGTCAATGTCGGGTTTGCGGCATCGGAAGCGAAGTTCACAACTAAACGGTAGGATCCAGCAGGAATTCTGAACGCTTGTGTGTTGTCACCCCAATATTTGAGGGCAAGCGGCGTGTCGTAATGATTGTCGTTTACCCAGAAGTCGCCGTTGGAGTCGGCCCCGAAACGCGAGCCGGAAATGCTGCTCCAATCAGAAGAACTTGAACTGAGTGCATGCGAGAACGAGAAATAGGAATATCCGTCGCCTGCGCTGGTGAAATTGCCCTCGATGGTATATGTTTTGGCATTGGAATCATAATTCATTTGCGAACCCACATTAGGCACAAACGAGTGGCCGTCGTAATTGCCAACCACATAAACAGGAGGATTCGTCCACGCGATATCGTAAGCCGAGCGGGCAGGAGTGGTTGCGACATTCGACGAACGGGGAATGGCATAGCATCTAACATACTCGCTCCAGTTGGTGGTGACATACAAGTTATCGGCAAAGTCCCATCCCATTGCACTGGGTCGGCTTGGGAAGGTGAATTCATACTGGGCAGTACCGAGCATACCATCGCTTTGTGGCGTGTAAATGCAAACCTTGTTGCTGGTAGTGTTTTTGGCAAGGCGGGTATGCGTCTTGTCAAATGCCATACCGGCATAT
>Ga0129307_1003400_pt1 | contig 10158 bp, 7 predicted proteins | sample P1105metagenome_FD_94437 | JGI IMG/M metagenome (GOLD analysis project Ga0129307, IMG submission 94437) | Capybara group fecal microbial communities from Wisconsin, USA - P1105 metagenome | ecosystem: Host-associated > Mammals > Digestive system > Large intestine > Fecal | place: USA: Wisconsin... | reverse complement strand
TGGAATATGCGGATGACTATTCGGATTATTACGTGTTCCGCACGCAGGGCAGCTATTATTTCTACCGTCTCGAAGATGGGCAGGATCAGGCTTTCATTTACAATTTCGCAAGACCTGACGGCGGATTCGGCCGCTTTGAGAATCAGAACGCCCAGTGCTTTGACTCGTTCATGCATGAGCTGAGACTGGCAGTTCCCTATGACCCGTGCTGTATCCATATGCGTGAAAGAGCACGGAAATATATGGACTCAAAATCAGGAAGGAACGCTTTGTTTGCACCGAACGGCTATTATTCCTTCCTTCCGGAAGCGGGACGCGGACGCACCTGGCTCCATTTTTCATTGATCGATGATGCGCTTATGCTTGACACCCGTAATGTCGGCTGCAGGCTGCTGCATAAGATAAGCGCAACGGCACTGGATGAAGAAGGGAATGAAAGCGGCAGGATCGTGATCCCGGAGGGAGAAGTACTGAAGTTCCTTCGCGTTGCCGGAGAGGGCGAACTGTATTATTACATGTCGCCGCAGTACAGCATGTACAGTTCGGGAGTAAGGGATTACCTCTATGACTGCATGCTGTCCGACGGAAGCGAGGCGCGCCTCGTCACCCGCTACGAAAACAGCATGTTCGTGGACGGCATGTATCTGGACAGGATCGCGGAGACCGTATCGCTCGGAGCGGCACAGTACGAAACCGGGGCAGGCGAACTGCAGGATCATTATGTACAGATAGGCGGGAAAGAGTATAAGCTCATCAGGGATCTGTCTCTCAGGACGGAGACCGGAGAAGAGATCGATTTCGACGGCGACGTCTGGTGGCTGGTCGAGAATTACGCCGGCACATATTCTTCGGAAGCGGGAGACGCGAAACTTGTCATTTCCGGAGACGGCGATGTCAGTTTTGATTACCGGGGCAGAGTGTATAAAGGAAAGCTTCCGGAAAAGAGATACTACCGCAGCGATGTGGGAGTCTATATGGAGTCGGAGTATGAGAGACGCACGTTCATGATCATCGTGGAAGATACGCTGCTTCCGCATGATCCTGCTTTCAACATGATCCGGCTCTGGTCCGAAGGAGAACCTGCCACAAACGAGCCTTCCAAAGTACCGCCGATCGAAGCCGAACTCATAAGGAAAGAATAAGCGGAATAATTCCAAATAAGCTGTCAGCACATGAAAAAGCGGCCTTTCGGGGCCGCTTTTCTGAGTGGTTGGTTTGAAATATACGGGACTGCCGGTCACTTGTCCGTCTGACATGCATGAAGCGCCTTCCGCCGCTTCCGCCAGGGGATAAAGTAGTCGTTGTACGCAAAGTGCAGGACCGCGGCGGCCGGGATGGAAAGGAGGATGCCGATGAGACCGAACATGTTGCCGAGCACGATGGTCGCGGTCAGAATGACGACGCCGGAAACACCGAGGGAGTTGGAAAACAGCCTCGGTCTGAGGATATAGCCGTCAACGAACTGCAGCACGACGCAGAACCCGATAAAGATCAGTGCATGCAGCGGGTTGACCAGAAGAAGGATGAATGCACCGATGATACCGCCGATGACCGGCCCGAAATTGGGGATCAGATTTGTGACGGCGACAACAACGGAGATCAGCCCGATATAGGACATCCGCATAAAGGCCATGAAGATCGCACAGGCCACACCGACGATCAGGGATTCAAAAAGGCTCTGTACAATGTAGCTCACGAGGATTGTGTCGCAGCGGAGCACAAAATCCAGGACCGCTTCGTAAGCTCCCTGGCTCATCGTCAGACTCATGAACTCACGGACAACACCGGCGATCCTTCTGGAGTCGATCAGCAGGTAGACCGCAAGGATCAGGGAAATGACGGCCGATATGATGCCTTTTCCGGAACTTGCGGCAATGCTCAGGAACCTGCCGGAGTTTTCACGTACAAAGGCGGAGATCGAATTCGTGGCATTTTCGGCAAGGGTCTCCAGGCTTGCCCGGTCGACCAGCGCCTGCAGGGGGCTGTTGTCGATCCAGTTGATCAGGGACAGGGCGTATCCGTCAAAATTGTTGGAAAACATGACCAGGCTGTGGATGATCTGCGGGATCAGCATCCCCATCAGCACGACCAGCACCAGAAGCATCAGCAGGACGGCAATGACCACCGAGAGGTACCAGCGGCCATTTCCGAGCTTCATTTTGCGGAATACCCTGTAATAGAAGAATATTGCGAGCGGGCTGAGTATGTATGCAAAAACGACGCCCAGGATGACCGGCTTGAAGTAGCCGATGAAAGTCCCGAGTATGGACAGGACTGTATGCAGATGCGTCAGCACTACATAGAGAACGACGCCGATGCAGACGATGACAGCACCGTTATACCATTTTTTATCTGTCAGTTTGCTGAATCTCAAAAGGAAGTCTCCTTTACTGATAGAAATGCATGAGCCGAGACCGTACGCGCCCGGTTATCCGATATGTCCCCAGTCTCTTAAGTACTCTTCCTTGGTCATGACCGGCTTGAAGCCCTGCTTGATCTCCTTGCCCTTTGCGGCGCCGTCATAGAGGAGGTCGACAGCCAGCATCAGCATGGCCTTTGCAGCCGTCAGGATCGCATTCCTGCGGTCTACCATCCTGTAGGTATCCTGGTGGAGTCCGCCGGTCGCACCCGCAAAGTAGGACTGGATCGAAGGAATGATCGAGGATACGTCGCCCTGGTCTGAGGAACCGCCGCCGAATCCGGCACAGCTGTAGGATGCGCCGTCGCCGGCAAGTGTCTTCAGGTTTTCATACATGAGCTCGTTCAGAGGCTCGCACTGAACACACGGAAAATCACCGGGCAGAGTCACTATCTCGCATTCGGCCCCGATGGCGTCCGCACCTGCTTTCAGCGCACGGTCCATCTTGTCGGAGGCGTCGAGGATCGCTCTCGGATTGGAGCCTCTGACATAGGACTCGAGACGTACGTCCGCCGGGACGGTATTAACGATGTCGCCGCCCTTTGTGATGATCGGGTGGATACGGATATGGTCTTCGTCTTTAAATGTCTCACGCTGCAGGTTGACGCCCATCATGCCGAGGAGAGCGGCATTGAGGGCGTTGATTCCGTTCCAGGGAGCTGCGCCCGCGTGCGCCGGCTTGCCGGTGTATTTGATCAGCTTGCCGACGAAACCGTTGTTATTGGAGGTCGCACCGGCGGTATAGTCGTCGTTGCAGATCGTCGTATGCTGCATGATGGTCGCGTCGATGTCATCGAAGACGCCTTCCAGGATCATCTGCGGCTTGCCGCAGCAGAAGCTGACCTTTCCCTCCTGTATCAGGCGGTGGCGGTATTCGATCTCAATATATTCTTCGGCGGGAGTCGCGATGAAAGCGACATCGCCGTCCAGTTCGCTCATAAGGCCGCTGTCCGCAAGCGCCGCGCAGGCTGCGGCAACGGAAGCGAGCTGTGCTGCATGGCCGCATGCATGGACCGATCCCGTCGTGGGGTCGGCGTCCTTATGTGCCGGAACTGCGATCGCATCCAGTTCGCCCATGAGCGCTACCTTGAAGTCGTGAGATCTTCCCTGCAGGTCCGCGCGGACGCCGGTGATGGCGAGGCCGTCTTTATGCGGCACGCCCAGCTTATCCATGAAATAGCGGAACTTGGCGGAAGTCTTTACTTCCTTATAGCCGTATTCGGGTTCACTGTATACGGACTCATAGAGTGCGAAAATATCTTCTTCTCTTTTATCGACAGCGTCACAGAGGAGCTGTTTGAGTTCTTCCTTGCTCTTCATATGATAAAACCTCCTGCAGATGAAATCGTTATAACCTAATTATATATTTCCCTGTCGTTTTTGCAAGCACGTAAAAAGCTGCCGTGCGGATACGGCAGCTTTTTACCGGACAGTATATATCAGATCATGAAACCAGCCTTCTGTGCGAGCGGCAGACGTCTGATCTTGCGCCCGCGCAGCGGACCTGGTTGCGTTTGACATAATCCCAGGCGACGATGCCTTCTTCGAGGAGGGTATCCAGCGAAGAAGAAGCACGGAAGACAGTTACGCACTGATAGCCGGCCTTGATCATCGAATCCGCGTCACGCTGACAAGCGGACAGTGTTTCAAAGGGAGGCATGATGACCCAGGGATAATTGTCTGCGTAACCGGTTCCGTCTTTTTCAAGGTATGCGATCGTGTAGCCCATAACTGTCTCCTATGCAATGCTTTTTTAAGTTTCTGCCGTAATGCCGGCTGTCTCGTGAAGCGGCGGCTCCCCGTGCGGTGTCCGCCCGGTGTCCGGAGGCCTTTCTTTCCTCATCAGAGCTCTCCGTCGACTCTCCTCGTGATGTACTCACTCAGGCTTAAAGCCTGTTCTTTCGCCTCCGCGGACCACTTGTCCTTCCGGCCCTTTTTTACGGCAAGCGTGATCCGGTCGTAATTCATCCGGATGAAGTCGTTCCTGTATCTGACGGAATCAAATCCGCTCTTTGTTCCCGCCCTTTTTCCCGTATTCTTTTTTTCCATGACTTAATGATAATACATCTTACGTAAGATGTAAATGCGATCTGTTGTTTTCTTTTTGTACTTATTTAAAAGTGAAATATGCGCTTATGGAATTTGCCTGCGGTATAGTGTAAGATTATGGAATCAGGCCGTATTTTAAGGCCTTCAGACAGGCGGGACCGCCTGAATCACATGTGATAAAAAGAGAAGATCATGAATCAGAGAAAGATAGATTACAACGCTTCAAAATTTGCCGTTTTTGCCGCTTATATCAGGGAGCATATGCGGGATTTTATGCTCGATATGTGCCTTTGTGTGGCCAGTGCGTTCATCGGCCTGCTGTTTCCGATGGTCTCGCGCTGGGCGATGCGGGAGCTTTTGCCGAACAGCCTGTATCAGACCTTCTTTACCGTGATGGTGCTGATGTTTCTGGCTTATATCCTGTCCGCGGTCTGCCAGTATTTTGTAACGGTCGTGGGACACCGGATGGGCACCCTTGTGGAAGCGGATATGCGGCATGACGTGTTCATGCATATGCAGGAACTCTCGTTCAGCTTCTTTGACCGGCACAGGACCGGCGTGCTGCTTGCGCGCGTGACCAATGATCTTTTCGAGATCGTCGAGCTTTCGCATCACGGCCCGGAAAATATCCTGATGTGCTCGATCTCCATCATCGGCGCGCTGCTGATCCTGCTGACGGTCAACGTGCCGCTGGCGCTCGTGCTGATGGCGATGATGCCGGCGTGCATCATCTTCTCGGTGAAGCAGCGTGGGAAGATGCAGGCGGCGAACCGGGAGGTCAAGAAGAAGACCGGCGAGATCAATGCGGCGATCGAGAGCGGCATTTCGGGAGTGCGCACTTCCAAAGCTTTTGCGAATGAAGCGGTCGAAGGCGCCAAGTTCGACGCTGCCAACGAAGAGTTCAAGACGAGCAAGGTCGCCTATTACCGTGCGATGGGTCTGTTCAACGCCGGGATCGAAGGAACGGTCGGCATCATGCAGATCGTCGTGATCACGATCGGCGGATACCTCATCATGCGGGGCAGGATGAATTACGTGGACCTGATCACCTTTACCCTCTATGTGTCGACATTCACTTCCCCGATCCGCAAACTGACGTTTTTCATGGAGACCTACAGCCAGGGCATGGCGGGATTTGAACGCTTTCTGGAGCTGATGCGGACGAAGCCGGAGATCGAAGATGCGCCGGACGCGGTCGATATCCCGGCAGTGCGGGGAGAGATCGAGCTTGACCACGTCGGCTTTTCCTACAGCAACGGCATACCCGTGCTGAAAGATATTTCACTTGAGATCCGCCCCGGAGAGAAGTTTGCCCTGGTCGGGCCTTCCGGCGGAGGAAAGACGACGATCTGCCATCTGATCCCGCGTTTTTACGACGTGACGGAAGGATGTGTAAAGATCGACGGATATGACGTGAGAAAGGTCACTCAGGCGAGCCTCAGGCGCAATATCGGCATCATCCAGCAGGATGTTTTCATTTTTGCCGGCACGGTCATGGACAACATCCGCTACGGGAGGCCTGACGCGACGGAAAGAGAGATCGTGGAGGCGGCGAAACGCGCGGAGATCCATGAGGATATCATGCGGCTCCCGGACGGCTATGCGACCTACGTCGGAGAACGCGGCGTGGTCCTTTCGGGAGGACAAAAACAGAGACTCTCGATCGCCAGGGTGTTCTTAAAGAACCCGCCGTTCCTGATCCTTGACGAGGCGACTTCCGCACTCGATTCCGTGACGGAAGCGCGTATCCAGCAGAGCTTCGACGAACTGGCTAAGGGCAGGACCTGCCTGGTGATCGCACACCGCCTTTCCACGGTGCGCAATGCCGACCGGATCGCCGTGATCGAAGAGCAGCATATCCTGGAGCAGGGCACCAGGGAAGAACTGCTTGCGGCGGGCGGCGCGTATGCGGCGTTGGAGCAGGCGCAGGGCTTTGAGGCGGAAAAAGAACAGGAAGAGTAAAAGGCGCTTTATTTCGCGAGGCCGTTAAGGAAGAGCGGCAGCATCTTCTCGGAGTACTGGCAGAGGGAATAGTTGCCGTCCGAGATGCACCAGTCGTACATCATCGCACGCTCGTAGAGGGCATAGGCCTTGGTAATGTCCGTGACGGAAAGGTCGTCGCGGAAGAAGCCGGCTTCCTTGCCTTCGACAACGATCTTGCGGAGGAGCTTGTAATAAGTCCGGTCGGGGTTTAAGAGATGGCGTTCGCCTCGGGTCGTGAGCTGTGATCCGAAAAGCTGCGAGAGCAGCGAGACGGAGACGGTGTTCTCGATCATTAAGAAAAGTTCATGATTGATAAACAGGAGCTGACTGACGGGATCCATGCCGGGATCCATCGTTTCCGTCAGCTCTTCGTATTTCTGGTCAAAGAGGTAAGAGAGCGAGCCGAGCAGGTCGTCCTTGGAATTGAAATAGTGGTAGAAAGTTCCTTTGGAAGTCTGGGACATTTCCGCAATGTCGTCGATCGTTGTGTTTTCATAGCCGTACTGGTAGAAAAGCTTCCATGCGGCGGATACGATGCGGCTCTTGGTCTGATTGGAGTTTTTTTTCATGGCAGGCTCCTGATCTGATGATTATTTTAATTAATAGTCTGAACTGTAGTCTAATCAAATATCTCAGAAATATCAAGCGATTTTCAATATATATGTTATATAGAACAGCAATCAGTATAAGATTCAGTCGATATTTCACTTAATACATGCGCGTGCTAAAATGAGACAATGTGCGGACGCGTATTACTGTATACATGTCCGTATCGATTTTGAAGAGGAAGGGTTTAATTATGTTCAACGCTGAGATCGCTGTATTTCTGGCCTATTTCATCATTCTGTTTTTCGTGGGCCTAATCTTTTACTTCAACGGCAGCAACAAGGACCAGGAGGACTATTTCCTGGGCGGCCGTTCCATGGGTCCCTGGGTCACTGCCATGAGCGCGCAGGCATCGGATATGTCTGCATGGCTGCTGATGGGCCTGCCCGGTTCCATCCTTGCTTTCGGTTTCGGCCAGATCTGGATCGGTATCGGCCTTGCACTGGGCACCGCCGCAAACTGGATCTTCTGTGCCGCAAGGCTCCGCAAGCTCAGTAAGGCCGCGGATGACGCCATCACGCTCCCGCAGTATCTGACCAACCGTTTTGCAACAAAGAGCAAGACGCTGCAGGTGCTGAGCGCCATCATTTTCCTGATCGCCTTCACGGTCTATGTCGCTTCCGCCTTTGTTGCGGGCACGTCCGTGTTCACCATGCTGTTCCCGGGGATGTCCGAGCGGACCGCGATGATCATCTTCGCGCTGATCATTGTGGGTTATACCTTCCTCGGCGGTTTTAAAGCCGTCTGCTGGACGGACTTCTTCCAGGGCATCCTGATGCTGATCGCCCTGCTGGCTGTGCCGATCATTGTAATGTTGACACAGCAGCTTGATACTTCCGCGCTTCAGACGGTATATCAGTATACCGACGCCAGCGGCGCGGTCGTCAGCTGTGAGTTCGGTACAGGCCTTTTCACCGCATCCTGGCAGGATATCGCATCCGGTCTCGCATGGGGCCTGGGCTACTTCGGTATGCCGCATATCATCATCCGTTTCATGTCGATCGAAAAACCGTCCATGATCAAGAAGTCTGCCGCGGTCGCGATCGTATGGGTCGTCCTTTCCATCGGTGCGGCTTGCTTGATGGCATATTTCGCGAGAATGATCGTTGGCGAGGAGCTTCTTACAAAGGGTGCACAGAAGACCGTATTTATCGTTATGGCGAGAAAGTTCTTCCCGCCCGCGATCGCCGGCTTCCTGCTCGCTGCGATCATGGCTGCTTCCGTCTCTACTGCGGACTCCCAGCTGCTGGTCGCATCCAGCTCCTTTACGTCTGACCTTTACCAGCCGCTGATCCGTCCGAAGGCGGGCGATAAGGAAGTCCTCAACATGGGCCGTCTTGCAGTCGTCGTCATTTCCGTGATCGCTTATATGATCGCAAGCTCGAACGGTGCCGGCGCTCAGGCCATCATGAACATGGTCGAGAATGCCTGGGGCATCTTCGGTGCATCCTTCGGCCCGGTCGTTCTTCTGAGCCTGTTCTGGCGCAGATTTAACTATCAGGGTGCCTGCGCGGGCGTGCTGGTCGGTGCCGTCGTGGATATCGCATGGCTTCTCTGCCTTTCCGGTACGGGCATCTACGAGCTCCTTCCGGGATTCATCGCGGGAACCGTCGCTGCTGTCGTCGTTACGCTCGGAACTCCTGAGCCTGCAAAGGAAGTCACCGACATCTTCGACAAGGCGATGGCGGACGACTATAACGACTAAAGAAAAGAACGAAAACTCAGAAGTAAAGTTTTTGAATTATGTAAACCAAAAGGACTATAAATGCTTATATGGCATTTATAGTCCTTTTTGCACATAAACGGGCTGTTATTCTCTGCAGATCAGAGAAGACAGCCCATTGTGCCTGTGTTTATGCTGTTTTTCAATGATACATCCGCGGTCTCAGGCGCCTGTACGCCCGAGGATGAGATACAGGGCGGCGCTGATCAGGGCTATGACGGCCCAGTACCGGACGCGGACGGAACGGTTGACCTTCGGGTCGCAGCCGATCGCTGACGCTATAAGGTCTCCCTCCGCAATGTAGGGGCAGAGATTGTCTCCGGTAATGCCGGCGGCACAGACTGCGCCCAGCATGACCGGAAGCGCCGGACCGAAGACTGCCGAGAGTCTGCAGGCGACCGGGATCCCGATGCCGTACATGCCCCAGGATGATCCGAGGAGCAGCGTCAGCAGAGTAAAAATGAGATAACACAGCGCCGGAAGATACTGCGGATGCCGGTCGCTCATGCCGGGAAGCACAGCTTCGAGAATGCTTGTGCAGTTGAGCCTGTCGAGACAGGATGAAACGCAGAGCGTAAGCAGCAGGAGGAGGATCGGCAGCGCGGCGGACTGGATACCTTCCACCATATGGTCCATGAACTGTTCCGGTGTCATGAGCTTTTGACTTACATAAGAGAAAAACATCCAGGCGACTGCGGCTGCAAGGCCTGCTGCGGGATCCAGCATAAACGAGCCGTGTCCCCTGACGAGGCCTGCTGCAGTGGAAACGGCGACTGTGATGAAGAGGGGCAGCAGAAGATTGGCAGGGTGTCCGTAGATCTCGCTGTCATCTTCGGCAAGAAAGTATTTTTCTGAACCTTTCGGCCAGAGTGTGCCGCCGGAAGAGACTCTCTTTTCCGCCTCTTTCAGGAGCCGGGTGCGGGGGAGCCTGCCCGATGCCGCAAGGACCGCCAGCAGCACAGCAAGCAGGGAAGCGAAGTTATAAGGCAGGGATTTCAGGAAGAAAGTGCCGCCTGACGCTCCGAGGCTGACGCTCATGGTACCGCTTAAGTAAGCGCCCCAGACGGAGAGCGGGATCAGTGAGCAGACTGCGGTCGAGCAGCTTGCGATCAGGGACGGTATCTCCCTGGGTACGCGGTTCCGGTCGGATATTCCTGTCATACAGAAAGCTGCGGAAAGGACGTTCAGGCAGTCATCGATAAAGATCAGTGCCATCATACCGATCATGGCGAACAGAGATCCCCTGCCGCTTCTGATGTGTGCTTCGGCAGGCCGCCTGAGAGCACTGATGCCGCCTGCAGCAGAAAGGAGCGAGGTGACTGCCCCGATCAGGCACATGATGACGATGGTAGAAGCCGTGTCATATGCGGCGATCCCT